>Ga0065711_1000976_pt1 | contig 50717 bp, 23 predicted proteins | sample Hoacrofraction12_FD_59098 | JGI IMG/M metagenome (GOLD analysis project Ga0065711, IMG submission 59098) | Hoatzin crop microbial communities from Cojedes, Venezuela - Epithelial fraction 12 v2 (version 2) | ecosystem: Host-associated > Birds > Digestive system > Esophagus > Crop | place... | reverse complement strand
GCAGCGCGGGGCGCCGGGCTGCCCGCAGGCTGTGCCGTGAGGGGCGGCAGGCCGCGGGCGGCCGCCGGTTGGCCCTGCGGCTCTCACCGGGGTCCTGCGCCTTAGGGCTAACGCAGCCTGTCTCGTAGCAGGGCCTGGTATAAACCACACGCAAAAAATGCCGTAGCCTTACCAACCCGTAGTGTGTTTTTAATGTCAGCGAGTGATTTGAGTAATCGTTTAGTGGCATCGTTTTCCTCCTGGCAAAACCCGCGCTCCTTGCAGATAGTCTTGAGATCTGCAGACATCCCTCCGACAGAACTCTGAATCTAGATTTCATTCTAGCCTAGAGTTTTGGTAAAAGACATATGAAGTCTTAAAGCAGATTTTAATTGTTTTGTTTATTGTCTTTTGTAGATCTGCCTACCAGCATCTATGGGAAATCAGTGTATTTAATTCCAAATACCAGTGTGTTCAATCAATGAACCTGCATCGCCCTGAGGAGATCGCAACATCCCAGCTGTGTGCTGCTGTGCCTGAGGGTTCTGAAGCCCAGATTGCCGGCCTGGGGGACATGTTGCTGGTGGAGGTGCAAGTTCTGCCAGGTTACAGCAGCATCAAAAGTAAGGTCAGGACACATCTGGCTTGTATGTGGGAAATGGATAACAGGGTGTCAAACTTCAGGCTGCCCCAGAATGGACCCAGGTGAAAATGAGTTGTATAGCATGGCAGGTGAAGCTAACCAAGCAAATAAAGACTACAAAGAAAATCTTTCAATAATGTCTGTCTTATTACCTGTGTATCAGATGCTTCAAAATACGAGTCCTCACTGTTGTGGCATGAGTCTGGGCAGTCTGAGCAATAACTCCTTGCACGTAACTCCTGTGAAATGAATGCCTCATTTGGAGAAGCGACAGCTCCTTTGCAGGAGCCCTGTTCTGCAGCGCCAACTTCTCTCTTATATTCCATGGACCCCTGCAAATCCCAAAAGAGCAAAGATGAAGAAGCAGCCCAGTCTGTGCATCTTAACCTCCGTCATGTTTCCAGTGTTAGAACCTGGACCTTAGCTGGGGAGATAAAAACTCCTAAAGCTCAATCGAGGCGTGAAAATTACAAAAATGAGAAGGAAGCTAGATGTGACCGTAAAGGGTTAGTTCATCCTGGGAAAGATGCTTGTGCCTTAAAGCTGGGTTCCGAGAGAGCACAGCATTTCTGCGACATGGCACTGAAGTCCAAAGATGCTCATAAAAATCGATGAAGAGGGTCATGATGTGGATTGTGGCTTTAAGTGCATTTATTGTAGTTGTCACATGACTGAATGGGACTTAATGGAAAAATAATTTGAAATCACACAAGCGGGTGAAAGAAACCTACCAGTGCCTCGCCTGTGAAAGTGCTTTTGTGTTGCAAAGTGTGCCTGGAAAGCGCATGGACACAGCCATCAGAGAAAAGCTCACCTCTCTGTCCACAGTACGTTCATCATCTTTTGAAACTGAGCGGACAAGGAATCTTCACGTATCTTGCCATTATCAGGATATGTTTAAATGTCTGCACAGTGATTTTACCAGTAAGTCAAACTTTATTTTTCATTGTCATACTATTGCCTCAGCTATAAACTTCTCTGTGCACATAACTTCATTTGGTCAATGCAAAATTTTTTAGAGATTTTCATTGTGAGCTGTAAATGCTATCATGAAGAGCTAGAGCCAAACATCTTCATACTGGTTTAAACAGAAAATATAAGAATTGCAAAAATTCTAAAAAGTGTTGTAAATGTTCGCTTTTTGATGATGTTCCCTTATTCTGCAAAATCCTGTCTTGTTTTCTATTGTGTGTTCTGAATGTTTTTAGCAGTAGTTGACCGCCATGTTCCAACAATTTCAATATTATTAGCTTTTTAATGGCTCTGTAATATTACTGCAAAGGTACTTCTGTAAAGTTTTTTTTTTTATCTTGAAGTTTTGTGATACTGCTGGTAGCTAAATATTATCTCCATAAATACTCTACCTCTGCAGAGTAACATGGTCTGTGTCTCTCTAAATCACAAAAGGACGTGATTTATTCTGGTGCCGATCTCCTTTGCATTGATTACAAATGCTTCTCTTGTACCAATTGTACTTTAAGTAAGTAAGAAGGGAAAAAAAAGAAAAAAATTCCATTACTAATTGCAAGTGTTTTGCCCTCAATATAGCCATGCATTTAGTGCTTGCCTTCAAGTCTGTAGGTAAAATCCAGAAAGATTTGTGTACAAAGGTAGTCTGGGCATTTTTCTGCTTTACCGTTGGGTGTTGCAGGTGATTGCAGTGATGGATTCATTTTTAGCAAGGTTTCCATGGCTGCTACTGCTAATATAGACTAAATTTTTGCAGTCCGGGTTGAACTACTGACCCGGTTCTGATTGCTCTGTAAGGCCAGTGCGAAAACAAAGAATTTCTGTGAAAGAAGATGGTGGCTTACAGGAGTGTTCTGGAGTTTGTGGTAGTGGTCGGGCATGAAAACAGGCAACGTTAGGAGCATTGGGGAATGTGGGATAACAGGGCTTCCTGTGACTGTAGCCGGGCTGGGCATTGCGTATGTGTCACGGTGTAAGTTTTGAAGAGTTTAGATTAGAGTTGCGTTGTGCAATCTGATTTTGATGTCTGCTTTGTCTTTGGGATAGGTGAGGTTGTTCTGAGATTTTACTGTTTAAAGGGGCAGGAGATAGAATTTTCATAGACGGTTATTGCAGGACTTCTGCGGGAAAAGTAACTAAAAAAGGGGTCATTTTTAGAACTAAAAGCAAAATGAGTATCTTACTCGCGTCACAACATCATACAGTGTCTCCACTTAATTCTGTGCAACTGTAAGCCCACAGCAAGGCTGCAGGCTAGTCCAACTCTTTCTCTAAGAGGTTGGAAAGGAGAGCACATAGAAAGACAGCTGAAATTCACAGTGTATCAAGATAGAGATGACTACAGCAGTGATAATATTTATAAGTGTTTGTACAAACAATGTTTTCTGAAGTGAAAGGAGAACTGTTTTGTATTAACAAATTGTAAGTTGTCTCTTGAATTTCCTTCCAGGTTTGGTGGGGAGGGGCAGAGAACCAACAAAAAATCTATCTCCCTTACAACTGTAGTGAGAAGACAACTTGGGGTTAGGTTTTCTGGGATATTTTTTGGACAATTTCCGTCATGTCTGAGAGCAATGAATTTTGAAGATTATAACTTACCACTCACTGTTATGTTAACATATGCAGAAAGTTTACTTCATTGTAGCTTCCTGTTGAAAAATGTAGTAGGTTAAATAATCAATAACTTCTTAAGCTATTTGTATTATTATAGAATTATAAATATTTTAGATTTGTTTTGAGTATTGTTTGCATTTTTGTCATAAATGTGAGCAAAGGAAGCCTTTCTAAATATCTTTTTAACATCATGCTAATTTCTATACATTTTTTGAGGTGGCGAAGAAACATTGAAGAAGTTGAGAGAAGTCTCTGGCTTGCTAGTATTTTACAGACGTTTCATCCCATTAAAGGGAGTTCTACTGTAATGTGACAAAGAACTGCTGTCTGCCAGTTTATTGTGGTTGTGGAGCTGATACGATGGGTATGCGAGCCTTCCTGCTTGCTGTGGGGATAGTTTTTGAAAGAAGTTTAAACTGTAGCTTCTTAGCACCGAGCTTATGTTTAACTTAGTGTCAAGTTTTAGCGGTAATTGCTAACTTTATTTGCTACAGTGTGCTTGTTTATAGCTTTTAACCTATGTGAAAGCGTAACTGGTTGATGGAAAAAAACCATAAAAATTGCTAAATACTTTGGTGGAGTAGACTGATAGCTTTGCCCTAAATAAGAAATTGAGAAGAAACTTCAGTCTGTCATGCTGAGAGATTCTTGTATGCAGTTATACGATGTTATTTGTTGTTTACTTGTCTAAATTAAAATAGTTGTCGTTACTTGTACAGACTGTCTAGTGACAGTTAAGCATCCTTAGAGCTGAGCTAACCTTGCTTTTGCTGCTGGAGATCGCGTGGTCAAATTGTGTCTGCATAATTAATAAGTTCTCTTCTGAAATACTGTGCACCTCAGCCAAATTCAGCATCATATTGCTTAAATAAGCACAAAACACTTTAAAACTACATAGGAGTTAAGCTGGAACTTTTATGCTGATAATTGTTTCATGCAGAGATAAGTATTTTTCTTCTATTTTTCATTAATATATTTACTCTGATATTAACATTGTAACAAACTGAGGGTTTTAATACACATGAGGAATAGATCAATGTCTACAAGCATGCACAACCATGGTTACAGTTTGAGAATGTATCCATGTACTGAATGTGAGAGATGAGTGACATTTTTCGCAAGTGTAGGTGGAATTTTTAAAATTATTTTTTATTCCCTCCACTCCCTGCCCCCGTCTGTCTTCTACATTTTTTTTTACCTGCTTAGTTTATAAAGTGCAGCAAATGCTTTATAAATACTATGAACATGTATTGGATTTCTGATGAAACGTTTTAGTTCTGTCTGCTTTTATAGAGTGGAGGTGAATTTCCCAGTGCTAAATGTTTGCTTAATGCAAGTGTACACACAAGTAAATTTGTTTTAATTGGTGGAAGAAGGCTGTACAATTCATTAAACTAGATTGAAACTGTGGCTTGAAGAGAGGGAATAGGATTAGAGGCGATTTACAGGTTGCTCGAAGACACTAAACAAGGATCCCCATCTTCAAAGGCTACTGGTGGCAGTGGGATGTGGCAGCTGGGCAGCAGTTAAGTAAATAGAGGAGAAAAGAAGAGGCCAGTGACTCTCAGCGCGGGGAATCGGATGCAGGACATGAGGAGATGCTTGGGTTTTGGATATGTTTTACAATGATATGAGTTTCTGATGGGATTATTTTGGCAGTTGATGAGTGCTTGATTAAATGAACAGTTTTCTGTTTAAAATGAAATTCTGCTTTGCTAGGTTAGTAGCAGCAAGTTTGTCTTAAGCTTTTTCGACTTCAGCTTTGTGTCAGCGTGACTGGGATAACATCAGAATTGTAATACTCTGAATGATGACCAGCCCAATTCAGTCTACAATTTAGATCTTTATTTGACCAAGAGTTTGGTCTCTTTCTGATTCCTTTTCAGATATTTAATGATGTCGAAAGTGCATGTTGCTGTTCGTACTGTTAGCGGTTCCAGTTCCTCAGACTTTGACCTACAAAATCTTAGACTTGTGGTTAGAACAGGGCTATATGGAGAGACTTGTCCCTGCGTCTCTGATTTCTAACTGCAGTTTTTGGTTAATCTCGTCAACTGAATCAGGGTGAATCTGATGGAGAAAGGTATAGCAGCCTATTAATATATATTTACTTTAGTTCCATCAAGTGAGCAATATTTATGGCTAACTTCAACACTTCTTAAATCCTAAAGCAACTTTCAAAGGACTCTATCCAGCTTTATCTCTTGCAGGGTGGAAAAAAAGGGAGGGGGGAGCTGTGTATTCTTACACCATCAAATTTGCTTTTGTAATTTATTTTTTTAATAGTAGTAGAGGCTATACACCTCTAGCAGCAGTTCCTCTTCATGCTGTTAAATATTCTTTCCCTAAGATTATGTTAAAGAAAGCCCCTTCCTCTGAAAACAAAATTAAATGAATTTATGACATATGCCTGCGTATCTCTCACTTCTAAATTTTAACTGCTTGCTTCATATTTAGTGTTATAAAACCGCACTGCATTTTTTTTACTGCACTAGGTGCTCTGCTTTGGTAATAATGTTGCTGTTTATTTAAAAGATACTGTTTTTACTTGCTTACCTGTCTTGTTTTTTTGTTTATTTGTTTAAAGTGTATTGGCAGAAATTGTTTATGTTGGTTCTTTGCCTCCACCTGATGCTTTTCCGTTAAAAACAGATCAACTAAAATGATTCAATCAATTTTCTAGAATGCATATGGGGGGAAACTTTCTGTCCATAGTGTTTTCAAATGGAACCAGTAAGACTGTGGATACCTTTTATTTAAAAATTTCTAATATTCCATGGCTTGCGGGAAAGATCTAAGCATTTTTCAGAGGGTGTCTTCTGTTGAAATAGATGAAAGGCACACTCCTGATGCAAAAGTCTGTGAGATTTGGCCTCTTCACAGCCTCTGAAAAATGCGATGAACAGTGAATATACCTTGCTGCAGGAAGCCAATTGTGACAGGCTGCTTTAGGGAGGCAGGGACAGTTTTATTTGGTACCTGGCTGCAAAGGTTTTTAATTCTTTCGTACAGAACATATAAAAAAAGTTGAATACTAAAGACCAGTAGGGCTGGAAAACCTGTGAGAAGTTGCTAGAGGACATGACGAGCTGAGGAGATGAACTCCAGCAGAATTTGGCACATTAGGAAAACTGCTACTGGAACAGGGCATAGTGGGCAGAGAATACAAAGAAGTGGGGAGTCTCTGAAAATGAAAATAATTTGGGCAACAGGGTGGCCTGAAGTGGACAGAAAAGATTTAGTCTCAGATATGTGAACTAGGATTAATGTAGCAGGATACACAATCACTTCTATTTACTATTGCTGTTGTTACTTAGTTCAAGTGTCAGAGTGTGTATCTAAGGGTTTCAGCAATGCCAGTTGGTTCAAATATAATTCCCCATTTTGAAATCTGGAATTTATGTTTGAACTTCTTAGGTATTTTGTTTCAAAAAATAAAGCCTAAAATATTTGAAACACTTGGGAAAAAAAAAACAAAAAAAAAAACGACCACACAAAAATTGAAGAGAACTTGCATCCTCCTGACACCCACCCTTAAGATATTTATAACTGTCTGTAAAGTCCCCTCTCAGCCTTTTCTTCTTCAGGCTAAACAAGCCCAGCTCCCTCAGCCTTTCCTGGTAGGAGAGATGCTCTAGTCCCCTCATCATGTTTGTAGCCCTCCTCTGGACTCTCTCCAGTAGCTCCTCATCTTTCTTGAACTGGGGAGCCCAGCACTGGACACAGCACTGCAGACGGGGCCTCCCTAGGGCAGAGTGGAGGGGGAGAAGAACCTCCCTCGCCCTGCTGGCCACACTCCTTTGGTTTTGTCTTTGTTCTGAGCAGCACTGTGGCAACCTTACAATGAAAGTGTGCATCCGAGAATGATAACCTGTACTTCTAGGGTGTGTGTGAATGGCAGGTAAACATTGCTGCAAGTCCTCTGCCTATTTATTATATTTACAATATGTGCAAAAGTAAATAGAACAGTTCTTTCCTCAAGGTTACTTGTATTTAACAAATTGGATCTAATTCTGTGCTACAGTTTTAAAAAAAATCCAAAACCAAACAAAAGCAACAACAACAAAACCCCAAACAAATGGCTTGTCTAGCGTTTTGGGGAAGCTGTTTTTTTATCTCCTTGCGTGTGTGTGTTTCACAAGCATCATACAGAATGACTGGCAAGGGTTTCTTTCTGTTAGTGGACTGAATTGTGAGGGTTACACTGTCTCAAAAGTACCTCTACAATGTCATCTTTCACCTGAAAGTATCTTGTCTCAAACTGTTAAGTCTCTTCAGTCACTGCTGATAATATAAAATATTGGTTGATACTGTATTTCGGGTTTCTTTTTGAATTAGTTTACTTATTTTTTAGTTGACATTCTAGAGCAGAGTTGAAAGAACATATGGAAAATCACAAACCTGCTGCGCCCTTCTGTCTTCATTTTGGGATCAAGTACTCAAAACCAGATGTCAGATGAGTTGACACCACAAACAAATCCATCAGAAAAAAACAACCGAAATGAAAAACAAATGCAAGAGAAAGAAGAAGGCTGAAGATAATCCTGTGTGCTCCAGCACAAAAGCAACTAGAAAGAAGGATTCAAGTTAATTTGCATGCAATACCTACGGTAGGTATGACCCATGTTATAGCAAAATTTGCATTTTGTTTGTTACTCTCCAAGTAATTCTGTAGATCTTTGTTGCAGAACAATTGATAATGCGGCACATTTATTTATTTACTTATTTATTTTTACAAGAAAGCTGCCCACAGATAGCCTGAACAAAAATAAGGTACCCTGTTCAAATAGCTGTCTTCTACTTGGTTTGTGGTAGTACCAGTCTTTTGAATAAAGTAAGCAGAGGCTGATCAAAAGGTGTTTCTAAAGGTTTTCTCTTATATTTTCTTACAGGCAATAACAAAGTGGAGCCACTGAGATGTGCTCTTTGAAGACCCCTGGCATTCTGTGTGTAAACTGGATGAAAAAACTGTGACAATGTACAGCTTCCTTTGCAGTCATGGCTGCATTTCTAAGAGGCGTGTTTATTGAAGCCCCAGTCTTACCAGTTAATGCAAAATTCCACTTATTTGCAGTTGTAAGAGTTCACACTAAGACTTTGTCTGACCTCAGGTGTATGCCGTCTTCCAAAGAGGAGAAGGCATTTGATGCTTTCCTGATACTCAAAAAAGATCTTTTTTTCTTTGATAAAGAAGATAGCAATCTCTGGTAGCCACTCATCCACAAGTTGACATCATGCAATATTCTAATGATAGCTTTTCAAGTGTGTAGATAGAGAAGATACTGTACATTCTGTTTCTCTAGGTTTCTTATAAGTATCTGAGTTTCCTTTTTGGGGATGTTCTTTTTTTGTTGTTGTAGTTTATGACCATACATGTCTGTTACTTTATTAGAAAACATTTTCACAATAGATACCTTCAGTTTAACTAGAGAAATCACTTTCTGACTTTTGAAGTTGTGTGTTATAATCTAATCTATTCAAATTGTCTGTCAAAGTTTTTTTTTCTCCCCAAATAGCTTCTTTACCCCACTGTTTTTTAGGACTGAAGTAACTGTCTTACTGAATCTGTATTTCCTGGTTTGAAGTTGTTTCTGCTGATGTGGAAAGACATACATATGTGTTTTAGTAGCTTACTGAAATTGGTATAATAAAAAGACGGGAAAAAAGGGATTTGGGTTTCGAAAGTCAAAGGCCTGATTACATGTAGTGAACTAGCAGCTTTGCTAGTAGGTAGGGAGCAGACTGACATAGGGATGATGTACCTTGCATATAGGCATCTGTCTTTTTTTTTTTTTTTCAATTAAGTAGTCAGTTAACCAATCTTGTCATAGTCAAAGCACAGTTCAGTCGTCACAAATTCACAAAGCTGGTAGATAAGTTGCTCCCGTGTTCACAGTGAGATACTTTGAAATAAGTTGTCTCAGTTTTAAAGAAGTTGGAGAAGTATAAGGTTAAGCACTTTGTATCATTGTATCGTTACAACAGTTATTTTTGCGCCAGTGGAGTATGGCAACCCAAATGTAGTCTGAGGTTACATATGAAATGTGTCATTATCTGATGAGAAGGCATTAACTGCTGTTTGGGAAGTAAAAAGAACAGTGGAGGACTGGGTCTCTGGAGCTATCCGTGGGAAAATGTTTGTAATTACTGCAAAGATTAAGAACTTGAACTTTTCATACCTAGTTCTGACATGAGTTTTGCTGTTGGTACAGCAAAGCAAAATTCATGTTACATCTGTTTCTTTCTTACAGCTTTGTTGAAGGGCAAACTAATGAAACTAGCAATTAGCCATATTACCAGCCTGTGGCTGTCTCTTATTTCTTTCCAGTAGAGGCCCTGACCCCACGGCAGCACAGAACCTGTTGCGAATCGCAGCCAGGTCAGTGTTGTGTCCCGCAGCGTAGGCCGAATGGCTGATGGCAGAATGGCAAAAAGATCATGCTGCTACGCCGCGCGTCTGTGCTGCTGCGCGGAGCGCCCGAGTGCCCCAGCAAGTAGCCACAGTTTCTCTGCTTCCCGGAATCGTCGCTCGTTATGCCTAGGTTAACAGACTCATTTGGGAAATAGTTTAGAGTCTATTGACACGTTGAAATTAGAAGTTGGAGAAGCCTTTGAGCTGCAGGAGATGTGCTGTCGCAGGGCTGGGCTGCGCGGCTGTGCTGCTGGCTGGCGGGGCCTGCTTGCTGTGGCTGGGTGGTTTTCCCAGGAGGGGGCAGCACATGAACAACTTCACAATGGCTTTGGCTGCTCCGAGGCTGTTTCAGTGTTCCTCTTTCCCGGTAAACCTCAGTCCAGGCTGCCTCCTGATGTTAGAGTTTAAAACGATGATTTCTGCCAAATTTATTTGCTGCAAGGGTAGCTGGAATGCATGAATTGGAAGTCTTCATTCTTTTCAGTATTAGGCAGCAGAATTTATTTAGTAAAATCTGTGTCAAGCTTATTAAAAGGCAGTTGTATATGAAGGCTTAAGATTTTTATGACTGTGGCATTAGGTGTATGTATATTTTAAAGGATAAAACAGCTGAACAACCAAACCACATGACATTATTAATGTCACTGAAGTCTTGCTTACATCTTTCAAATATTTATTTTCTATATTTCAAGTTAAATCAACATAATATTACAATGCAAGATAATGTCCTCATGGCCATTTTTCTCCCATCAGAAAATAAAAAAGAATACACTAAATACAGCGATGCTTTCAATTCACATATTAATTAATGCATTCATGTACAAGGGTGGCTGGTGCATTCTGCTGGCAGCACATGCGAGTTAAAGGCCTCAATTCACAGGGAATACTAGTGATACTAAACGATATAACCATATTTTATTGTCTTAAGCAACAAAGTACAGTTTTATCATCTCAATCTTTATGGAGACATACCATGTTACTGATTTGGAGTATTGGGGTTTTTTTACAACTGTGGGAAAATGCTGATTAGTACCTACCATTGCGAATTTCTTGAAAGTGTGTGGCCATAATTGTGCTCAAGTTACAGATCAAGTAAGTAGTTAGCAAGAAGTCACAGAAAGAGGGCAGTCTAACGTTTTCAGTTGCTGAGTTCTAGCGAATAGTTTGTATAAAAAAGGGAAAATCATAGCGGGAATCAGCTGCCTATAGTCAGTGTTCAAAAGCTAACTGGGAAGAATGAAACTGATTCTGAACGAGATTGATTTATTGATAGTCTTGCCTGACTGTTTCATTAAAATCATAAGTGTTATAATGCATGTTGGGACCTTCATGGAGCCTAAAACTTGATCGCAACTACTCAAGACCCTTTAGTCTTAATGGGCTGGAATTTCCTACTGTCTCAAGCACCTTATTTGCGTCTGAAGGATGAAAGGTGACATCTTCCATATTACAGTTCCAGGTTCTTTTGGACTTGTGCTCCTTGACCTTAGAAGATTGAACCAACCCTCCTAGTAACAGCGTCGTCTTTCTTTGGTGCTTAAAGAAAAAAGAACACATCAGTATTTGCGGGGAGTTTGCACCACAAGCACTGCATAAGATGTGCACTGCCCACGGTATTATCATAATTCTGAAATCTGAATTTAAAGCTAATAGATGCCCTGGAAATAGGCAACTATGCTTACATGTGTTTTTAAGGAGTAATTCAAATAGGTAGAAAATCCAAATAGCTCTACTTTTCTCCAAAGCATTTAATCCCTTAACAAAGGAAGATTGTTCTGTTACATCATTGTTAAAGATGTCCTTTAAATGCATAAAAAGTACAGTTTTAATTCTGATTTCAATTAGTAGGAATATTAACATTTGCCTAGTTTGTGAATCAGCATGTTATACCTTTGAACTACTGGACTTGTGCTGGATTCACAAAGGTATTACAGAAATTAGCTTCTGCGCATTTGGGCTCTGCTTCATAGCTCTTCTGTCTGTTCTGTAGGAGTTTAGAATCTAGATCTTTGACAGGTTTTTTTGTGATGGCGTTTCCTCTTGAAAAATCACAGATGTTTAGGGAAGAGAGGAAAAATCAATACAGACTTATTCAGAATGGCACAGCTTGCCTTTCAGAGTTGGCTTTCATTTTGAAGCCTGTTGTTTAAATCCCAGATTTTTCCATATAGGCCCTCGGTTCTACCAAGGTCACTGTTTTTTGGCTTTCACACCTTCTATGCATTGAACACTTCAGCAGCTCCCCTCAGTACTAAAGTTCCCTCATGCAAGTTAAGGGCTTTTATTCTTTGAGCAATGTACGCTTTATTTCTGTGGTGCAGCGAAGTGTTAATCCACACAAATAACTGAGGATTGAATCCCTTTTTGCACCTTTTTTGTTTTGAATACTGTTGCATGAAATAATAGCTACGTGATTCACTCTTGATTCAGAATTAGCAGGAAAACTCTTACCGGTAGAAGTCTTGAGTATAATGTAAACTAATTTCATTGTTTTCTATAATACTTTGTTTTCAAAATAGCAGGACTTTAATTACCTTCACAAAAGTTTCATGAAAACAGCTATGTTTTCATTATAGAGTGTTTAAAGAATGAGTAATCCTGTTTATTACATCTAACGTCAATGTAGTGTGTGTATGTGGAACTAGTATTTACTTGGTAATTAATTATTAACAGGTATGATTTGAAAGGACATTGTTTCCTTCTGCTGAGTGCTGATCAATGATCTGGGTAGAAATGTAAGCACCTTTTAAACCTTCTATGGTTTGCTTTCACAGGAAAAGGATTTTAAGGTTGTTCTTTGCTTACACTTGTCCCCTTGAAATTATTGTGTGTTACAGATGTGACTTTACAGCGTTATAGGCTTGTTTGTCAGTTTGTGAACAACCAGCGCTTCCTCTCTTGTTGCTGAGTTTGGAGGAACTGTAAGTGCTTAAGGCATAGGGTTAAATGGTTCTGAGGTATTCTAAGCATGGTGTATGGAAGAATCTGGAAGATCAAGGAATCGGGAACAGCAGACCTGTGATCTGTGTAGGCCTTTTCAAACACTTTACAATTTTGTTCCGTAGGAGTCCTCTCTTTGTATAATTTCCATATGCGTTATTTTTCCTTCTAAATAGATAAATTGCTGGCCTGAAAGAGTAGCATGTCATGCAAATGAGAAAGTAGAATCTGTCTTTTTCACCCAGACAAAACAATTCTAGAAGTCTAAGGTGGACCATTCAAACATCCAAATGCAACCATCTGATATAATCAAGTTGCATTGTGCAGTATTGGCTGCCAGTAAATTACTCAACACAGCAAAATATGTCATTCTGGGAACATAAATAAATAGTTGAAAGATAATAAACTAATAACGGAAGTACTTGATTGTAGACAGGTCTAATAGGAATCTTTGTGCTCTCATCCCTCCGTAATGATGTCAATCTGTCCTAACTAATAGCTTTAAACTCTCGTGATAAAAGGCATTAAAAGCATGAATTAACACAGTGACTGAGAAATGTCATCCCTTCAGACCACTTACGCAGGAAGGATAGATGATGATTTTCCAGCTGTGACAAGGTTCGTTTCCTTTCTGGCAGGAAGCGTTCCTGTTGTTAGCTCTGCAGAAACATGTGGGAGCGCATGCTGGCATCAAAGCCTTTCGCTGCCAGCACTGCGAGTGCAAAACGCAGGCTCAGGGCCTCCCTGACACAGGGTATGTGAGTGCACGCGGGGAGACTACATGTATGTCGTCCTTATGTTACCGCTTAGAGAAACTGCTTAGGGAGAAAAAGAAAGTACTGCACAGTTGAACATGAATGCTGTGTAGGAGTGCTTCTTTTGTGCTGTGAAAAGGATTTCTAGAGAAAAGGGATGTTTTTTTTTTACCTGTTGGTAGTTCTCCCTCTTGCACTGAATGTGCAAAAACCAAACACTGATCCTGATTTAACAAAACAGGCAAATTTTTAACTAAAGTGGTTTTTGTGGCATCAAGGGATGTTGATCTTTAAAGATATGTTTGAATTGCCTTCCTGAATATGGATATATTTACAGAAATCCTGGCTGAGGATCTATATTTAGAAGACATCTATGGAAAAGTATAGATACTGCAAAGACAAGGACAGCTTATGATCCTGGCTCGTTAACAGAGATGGATGTCTTCACTGGTTCAGATGCATGTGGACTTCAACCAGTTCATAATTTTTTGTTCCACACTGGTACTCCATGGCCAGGAAAGAATGGGAATATCTGCTCAAAACTTTTTAAATCAACTTGCACATATGGGCATGTTTCATTTTTTTTAATATAGTAGTGTTGCGTGTCCACCTTGGCTACATTCCCTTTCATTTTCTGGAAAGCTTCCTGCTTCAGTTTTCTGTTTTAAAGTTTAGTGTTGAACCTCTATCACAGGCCCAGCATCTTTGTGGCTGATGCTCTGGGGTTCTTTCTGTCTTGGTCAAGTGATTTGTTTACATAGACTTTGCGTTGCCATGGTTGTATTAAGTCTACCAGTCTGCCGAAAAAGGCACTTGCATTAGAAATTCTGAATTTACACAGAAGAACATACTTTGTATCACTGTCTGTCTGGAACTGTTGGATCTGCTCCAGCTTGTTGGTATTAAAAAGTGAAGCCTTTCTCCTTTTTTCTGAACTGAGCATTTTACAGGATTGGAAAGTGAGTTTAACTGGATGAACAGGATGGGAATGTGCTATGTGGCGTTAATGGCCGTGTGAAACCTGCTGCTTGATGTGTGCGGACAGGGCAGTGGGGAGCCGGTTAGCTGCTTGTGATAATATTTAAATAAATCAGCTTGTGGAGGACTCGTCCTATAGGACCTGGCAGCGTAGTGAATAGGGAATATCCACCTTTGTCCACACTGGCAAATTTTAACTTTTCAGCGGGTTGAAGAAACCAAATACTCTTGTGGTGGTTTGGCAGGAGTGCGGCGCTCCGACACTTGAGCGACGTGGGTGGTGTTCCATCCCGCAGCGCTGGAGCTGTGGCAGCACGGGAGAGGCAGAGGAGGGTAGACAGATGTCTGGCAGGAAACATAGGTGTGAAGGGGGCTGAGAGACGTCTCATGCTACTGGGACAGATGGCTCTCAGTCTCTGTGGTAGCAAGTGTGCCGTGTCTTCCAAGACAGGCAGTTGCTCTATTAAACATTCTTAGCTTATGTAGAACGCAACCGACAGGGCATCGAAAGGTACAGGAAAAGGAGAGTGATACCCAAAGAAGAGATCACTGACTTCTCCTAGGAGCCTGGCTAGGTGGTGTCACTGGGCACTGTTAATGATGTTCAGGTGCATAAGCAGACAAGTAACCAAAACCATGGAAAATAAATTAGACTTTTGCAGAAAATGAACAAAAGAAGTCACTGTCTAGAAGGAGGATTGCAAATCCAGAACTGTTTCCTATTCCTTGTTCTGCAGCTGACCTGCTATGTAACCTACAGCAAACATATTTAATGAGTTTTAGGAAGCTGCTTATTACCTATGAAAATATAGTTTATTATCTAGATACCAAGTCAATGACAGTTGCTCCTGAAAATGTCATCAGCCTCTTCCTGTTTAGTTCTCCATCGACAACTGGGGCTCAGCTTGCAAAAAATGCTTTGTTTTTGACATCATGCTGACTATGTAGTGATCACGCAATGTGATATCCCCTGCATTAATTCTTAAAAGATAACACTAATAAAAATGGAGCTGCAGAGTTACTTGTAATGACATTGGTGTGAAATGCTGCCTTGAGGAGTTCTGTTATTATACCAGGGTTGGTGTTAGGACATAGATTCTTGACATATATTCACTTTTCATTATTTTTTAACTCAAATGTATTTGTTTGTTAGGTTTATGGGGGTTTTTTGGCTGCAAAAATGAAAATAGGTTTGCCTATTTGGGGGCTGGACCAAATGACCTCCACAGATTCCACTGAACCTTGACCATTCTGTGATTCTATTTGATTTTTTTTTTTCAGACAGTGGTTAGGTTCATTTCAGGTTTGGCACTGTAAGGCTAATATTTCAGAATTTTAGTACATCAGAAAAATATGAAGATAAAAATTGTAAACTAGAAATTGTCCGTGGGAATGTAGATGAAAGGGGAGGCTAGTCCTGTAAGAATGTACCTCTCAATGTTTTTCTTATTGAAAGTTGTCACTTTCCTTTGTATTTGTTACCTAAATGTTGCCATTGCTGTCTTTACAGAAAATTCTTTATGTGCTTTCTTCATTAATTTAAAATTATTTTCCCTTAATGTCACTTCCTTCTGCTGCTTGAAAATTTCCTGTTCTGCTACATTTCCCCTTTGTTTGTTTGTTTTTAATTGGTGACATAGAGTATGCTGAAAGCTGGCCCTCTGAACTTTGATTCAGACAAAAAGATCAAAACTAAATTTGGAAATGGTTCAGGCCAGTTTTTCCTGATTACACTTATGGTGGCAGCCGAGTTTAGATGCAGTAGGTCTCCTACTGGTAAAACAGACTGTAGCCTTTAGCTGCCTAGACCATTATTTAAGATCGTGCTTCATTAGCAAGAAGATCCTGTGAAAGATGAGCTGTGGCTTTGAGGATGCTAAGACGCTGATATTCTTTTGAATTTCACCCACACACTTTGTGTTCCCATAGAAGATACTACAGCCTTCATATTTACTTTTCATTTCCTGGTAGGTGAGAAGCCTTTCAAAGGAGAGATCTGCTCTTGCGCCTCCATTGATGCAAGCTCTCTGCAGCAGCACTTCCGAACACGCGCTAGTGAGATGCCCTGCAAATGTTGACTCTGTTCATATAGTAGGTAAGTGTAAATAATCCTTCTGTTGGACAAATTCTGTAAGTCTGTTGGCTTTTAAAAAACAACAGCAAAACACCACACTCCAATGTATGCACTCCTACCCATCAATAAAAGCCAAGTCAAACATTTAAATATATTCTTGTTGGGAGCTTGGTTCTGTGAAGGCTTTTTTGCTTAAAGGGATTGCTTTCCGTCCCTTCTTTATGACTCTTCTTGTAACTACTGCGTAGACTGTGCTGGAAGATGTATGGAACACTCATGTGATAAATACAAAAATAACCAGTAGAAGGTGATAGTATCTGAATCTTTGTGTGAAGGGATACTGGGACAAATGGTAGTGACTTGTATAAAACCAGAAATGCGTTAATTCACTAACTGCATGTCTGAATTTGCTGTATTAGGTGCCCCATGCTGCATTTTCACACTGATTTTGTCTGCAGTTTTGCTTGTAGTGTTTTGATTCCACCCTCCCGCCCCCGCCGACTGAGGAAATGATCCCATTTCTGACAGTGCCAACACGTGTCATTTTGCAGTGTTGGCAGAGTGTGTCGTGGGATGAGTGGGAGCATTAGCTAGTCTTAGTAAAGCCAAAGTACATGCTCAAAGTGTGTACGTAGCAGCCTTAAAGGCTGTTTAAATGTTAGATTTTTGTATGTTTAAACTCTGTATGGTAAATGATGTACTGTTTGCATTGGTTTTTTTAAACTTGAAAGATTTAAACTAAGTTAAGCTAATGTCCACAAGTCACGTTTTGAGATGTGCAGAGGTTGGTGGAGAGATGGCTTGATTTGTTTTGGTTTGCTACTTATGTGGGGGAAAGCTTAATTTACCCTGTTTCTTTATCTGTCGTAATAAAGGTAATTCTGATTACAGAACTAGTATGCCTTTTGGAGAGTCTTTTGATGCCAGAATTAAAATCTGGAAATGCATCTATTGAAAGCAATAAGATATAGTGAGCTTAAAGTAAGTTCCTTCACAGAGACCTTTTCAGTATCTGGTAACGGAAGAATAAGGAAGAGGTTTTTTTCCTGTTTTTTGTGGCAGCTGTGTAAAAAGGCAGAATTGTTAACATTATCCAAATGTTGTAACAAAAAATGGGGGAAATTTGCATAATGGAATGGTCACTTTCTGGCCTTGTTACAAAGACAGATAATTATTTGCAGTTATTTACTTTCTAGGATGTGTCATGTATGTCCTAATACACGAGCAGGAGAAAATAGTAGTTGGAAAATTTGAGGGGAATGGTAGTGGTGAACTCCACAGACTATGGAGTGGAACACTGGTAACCTATTACTCTTTATGCATTATTGTAGTAGGCACAAGAAATCCAGTTTCCTCTCCTATCAGATAAGTGTTAGTTACAGGATACAGCCAAGCATGACAGGGGACTGTTAAGTCCCGTGCTACTGAAAATCTATTTTTTTAAATAAGGCATTCTGTAATACCTGTCATAGTATTTTGTCTCTTTTTGCAGTATTACTTAACAAGCATATACTTTTTCATTTGTTTGTAATCAGTCAGCCCTACTTACAGAAATCAAAGGTTTTGTTGCTTGCATATTAACAATGTGCCTATTTCCACATGCATGCTTAACTTTTGCTGTGGAACTAGTTCCATTTGAAGTTAATAGGATTGTTCTTTAATAGGTTCAAAACTTATTCTGTAATGAATGAGATCAGGAAGCGAATGTTTTAACCATTGTCTGTAAGAGTAAACGATAACACTGTCTGAAAGTACTCTTTTCTTGTATGTAAAAATTTATATTTGCAAAACAGTTAGTTCCTGTCTGCATAATGTTCCAGACCTAAATAGTTTGGATGTATGAAATTGCCACTTGTGAAACAGTTTGTCTGGATTGGGTAAATACAGTTAAGGGTGTGTTTTTTTTTTTCTTAAGTAATTTGTTTCAGGTCTAATAGTCTTCAGATGTTTAAGCCCACTAGGATATAACACCCCCTATTTCAGAAATTGTATCAGAAATACAACAAAATGTAGGAATACTGAAGAAGGAAAAAAGAAAGAAAAAAAAAAACAACCCCGTAAGCAAACCCATCCCAACCATATTCCAGTCCCCAAGCATATACTTTACACCCACATAGGGCCCATTCACTGATTTCGTGGGCTGTATTCAAAAGTGAGGTGTAGAGGGCAGAAATCATACATGAGCACATGGATCTGAGAGTGAGCAAGACTCAGGATGGCATAACTTCAGTGACGAAATAGACAGAAAAGTGTCACCTCTAAACTTTTCCAGTAATCTGATTTAGTTCATGAATAAATATATATTGTTCACTGATTTTCAATTAGAAAAGAGTTTCATTATTCAAGCTCTCACCCGTTAAGATTATTTATGCTTTGAATTTACCAGATACATTGAATGAAAAACAAGATAGTGAAATCTACAGTGGCAACTGCTCATCAAAATTCAGGATTAGAGTGAAATTTAATTTTAAAGTGCATCTCTGCATGTATTGATAAGTAGATATGTTTATGTGTGTAATAAACTCAAGACTTAAAATGTGTATGCAACTGGGCTGTTTGCAACAGAGTCTTTTTTACTTTAAGACTTTTGTCTTATCGAGAACTTAGAGTTATGTAGAAGAAGAGATGTAAATTTGCTGGAGATACCTGCCTTGCTTGATGGCTTGAAAGAGTCAGATGGTTGCTGCTGATGGCACAGAGTCCAACAGGTTTGCAATTTTGTAGTTTTGCTGTCAAAGGCTGCAGGAGGATTTCCTGAAAGTTGTGCATTCCTGATGATAATAGAGATAGGGAGAGTTCTGTGCTGCTTTAATAAAAATGTATGGGAGTATATTTCATCTTTTGTGTAAATCTGAGCTTGAATATGCAAATTTTTCTATGCCTGTGTAGCAAAATGTTTACTTACATGCCAGATCAACCAGTTACATTTTGTGGTAGGTGTGAGGGGAAGGGAGGATTAAGGTATGCTTTTCTGATGAAGCATACTTCAAGAAAGTCTAGAATGTTTTGCTTGTTGCATTCATATAAATAACACCACCACCTAAGTATCCCAACCCTGAGTATAGAAAACCTGTAAATACTAGCAGCACCGAGCAGGAGGTTTTTAAACTGGTGTGATGTAAACATTGCTAAGTCTGAGAATTAATTTTAGCCAACTTAGTTGTTTAATCTGACCGCTTTGTGGATACCCTTCTATACTCAAAGGAGAATGATGGGCATCATCACCCACAAGACATCTTAGTTTCATATGAGACATTACTTAAATGTGTGGGCTAATTCACCCCTGTTAGGGTTACTTGCTGCCTGCCTACAGCCAACTTAACAGAGGAAATCTGGAAGATAATATGCCCCTTGGCTAACGTTATGTGGGATGAATCCTACTGTAGGTGACTGTTTTAACTTCCTAGCTCATCAGGCTGCAAATAGTTGTTGCCAAAATAAACAGACCCTCAATGTCTGTTTGAGGAAAACCTTAAATTCAGAGAAACTTGCAATACAAATTGGTAAGTTTTGAAATCTGATTGTGTGATGTTAAGTAACAAGTGCTGAGACAAGTCTCGGTCTGGGTTCTCTTACAGCCTGTATACAGTTGTATTCTAGGCTGGCCTTGTATGGGGGAAGTACCAAAATCCAAAGGTTTAGATTCTAGATTTGGTATTCCCTGAATCTAAAAGAACTGAGGTTTTTATTAGGATCAGGTGATAATTCCACTGTTTCAGTGCAGGGTTTAGACCCGTAGTAAGTATGCAGGAGACCTCACATTTTAATACAGAATGAATCCTTGACAGTGTTTGTGTGACAGTAAAGCTCTTTATGTTGAGGTATGTCCCTCTGTCATGCAGAATAGGTAGAATGAAATGACAAATGCAAGGTCAAAGCTTTTCAGTATATTCAGACTGGCTTGCAGATTTCAATACGATGAGCTGGAATTATATGCAGATATATGCAAATAGTGCATCTCGGTGTGTGTGGCTGCACGCTGGTGCAATTGTATCCTAAGGATGTAAATGCGTGTAGGTTCTATTAAGACTAAGAAGTAAATTGGGACACTTGTGCTTGTAGGAGTTTAAATTGTTATTGCGTGTACAGAGGCTTTATTTTCAAAGAATAGGTATATCCACCGGTGCACAACTGACAGTAAAATAGAAATACTGCTGGAAACATGGTGCAAACTCCACTAACTTACTGCAGTGGTAGGTAAAACAATGACAGGCTGAAGTGGTTGACTGCCTCTGTTTGTGCAGTGCTCACTGCTGCTAATGGTACTAATGTCTGATACTTTTTTTTTTTTACAGCATTCAGAAGAGCTTGGACATTCACATGTGCTGACATCACACCGGTGAGGCATTTGGCTGTAGTTTTTGCTGCTGTTCTTCCCCTGAGAAACAACTTCTTCAAAAATACATTAAGAAATATCACCTGGGTTCAGGAGCCTCATTAAACAGTTCCCAGCCCACCCGTATCTTCAAGTCACTTCCTGTGGAACATTAGATTCTCCATGCTTAAACTTCCACCAGAGCATCCCAGCAAATGAAGAAGCTGTTGGTATTGTCAGATTTTTGTGCTGAATGCCGGGGTTATCTGCAAGAAGAGAAGAAATGGTCCTTACGTGGTAATTGAAAGCACTTAGAATGGTTTTCCCAAAAAGCTTTGTATGCGTTCCAGGTGGTAACTCCAGTGTGCTGAGAGGAGCGTGGAGATTTGTGTTGCACAAAGGGTGGACGTGTTGATTTTTGTTCTGATTACCTCTTGCTGGTACATTCTGCTTACTTACAAATGAAGGGTTTGACATTTCAAGGCAGAATCTGTTGGAATGTACCAGAGCTGACAGTGAACCAACCCTATGGGTGGTTTCTGTGCTACATCTCTCATTTTTAATACAGGTCTCTATATAAGACAGTAAATGTTTAAAGAAAATCTACCCATGCCATACCACTCATAATGTGGTAGAAAAATTTCGTTAAATTAAATTTCTTCGTGGTTATTTTTTATAACAAGATGTGTTTATTATCATGAACTAATCCAATGTTGAAGTATATATATAAAACATTGAAATATGACATCAAATAAACTTGACTTGAAATTTCAGTGATCAAATACATCCGTACCTTATTTAGCCAAACAGAAACGGATCACTTTAAAAAAAGATTAAATTGGGAGAATGGAATACTTTCTGATTTTTAGGCTGTTAGAGGACTGGTTTTACTCTTAAGACTCTAAAGATTTGTTCTTTGACTGCGGTGGTTTTGTGGAGTGTGTTATTAGCTATCAGTGTTACGCAGGACATGTAACTCTTGCTGAAAATAAAAAGACCCTAATATCACAGCTTCCTTCCAGACAGAAGCAAAGAGTGACCGAAGTGTGCCTACGCTGTTCTCTTAAACACAGTGGTAAAGAACTTACTACTTCAGAAGGATACAAGTTTCCCTTCAGGTAAGTTGTGGATTTCTTGATGTACAGAAGAATGTTAGTAGAAGGGTTATGTGGGGACTAGCTACTGGCAAACTGTAGGTAGAATCTTTATTAAACAATTAAAGCAAAACACTTTTCAGAGAAGAAAATGTTTATGTTGTTAGAAACTGATGAGCCTTACAGACCTCATCTTCCTGTTGTACAGTTGGAAGAGAAAAGGTTGCAAATGCATTGCCAGTCATAAACACTTGGTTCCTCTTCATCTGAAAATATAATAATTGGACATTTGCAACTGAGCACATACATAATTACTGATGGGAAGTATTTTCTTTCTTTAATACAATCTAAATAGCGTCATTTAAACTTGCTTGTACAATAGTCTGATGGTTCTGTAACTTGAAATTGCTTGAATGGTAAGTACTCATTTGCAACAAGAGCAGTACTTTACTCTGAAGGATTCCAGCAGCTTTTCACTCAGTTTGCATTAGGGAAATATTTTGATCCTTGTTTATGTTAGGCCCAGAGGATGCTGACTTAACATGTTGATTGTTTAATAGCATTTAGCAGTAGCAAAAGATGTGAACTGCAGAGAGGATATGTGAAATTTAATTAACCAAACTGGAATTCAGCCAAAACTCAGATGAACAGTCCCAATCCTGCAAAAAGCGCAAGGGGACTTATAATAGTTGGTAAGTGAACTGAGATTTCATTTTGATGTCACCTTGACAATTGTGGTGTAAGCAATATAGTACCTACTTTTCCAGGGATTTTATTCTGTAGCGTTGTGAAAGGTGGTCTATACCACTCACTAAATTACTAGTAATTACTGCAGATGACTTCTGGTGGCATTCTATCCTGTTTTTGTCTTTCATGTAAGCACCAGGCTCAACCTTGGCATTTGAGAACAGGCAAGAGTACAGCTTGGAGTGGCAGAGCTGCATGTATAGCATGGTGCAGTTGGATACCCACTAGAATTTTTAATGTGCTGGCATTTTTTTTTTGCCATTGTTTTCCTGCTGTTGTTAGTGCAAGCTGTATAATAGGCTTCATAAGTTAATTAGGAATGGGATCTTGAATATAAAAGAAGTGCTTTATTTCTTTTTTATATAATTATGAGCGTATTGTAAGTGGGCAGAAATATTCAGCATTAGCTAGTTTACTGAAAAGACTGACTGCTGATAGCAGTTTTTGTACATATAAGGTATGATTTATTGAGCCACATTCTAATCTGTCCTTTGTACCAGCCTCAGGCAATACGGTTATTCTGCAGTGAAGTGAAGGATTTTGGTGTGTCTTTGTAAGTGATCTTTCAATGTGGATGTGACATGATCTATCAGAAATGCTTTCTTGCTCTCTAGAAAAGGAACAAAATTTAGATACAGAAAGTAATAATCTTGGCATGTTTCTTGTTTGTTGTGTAAGACATCTTGGAATACTAACCTCCTGTCAAAAGTCCACACACCCTGGTCATTCAGGAGTAGCTATTAATGGAAGACTGAAGTGGCTATCATGTAAAACTATAATTTCTTAATATAAAATATTTTAAATCTAGTTAGATCAGTAAACAATTAGTTTCTAGTTCAGCTGCCACATAGATTAGAAATCTTCCAAGTCTGCTTCCAGCTCCAAGCACAATTTTTCTAGGAACATCTGAGTTACTATGATTTGTGTTCTTTCAGTGTAAACCAGTAAGCAGTGATGTGTGTGTGGTTTGTTGAATGTCAGCTTATGCGAGTCCGAGGGCAAGCTCGGGTAGGTTTTCTGTGTGACTGTTACAAAGCTGTTAGCTGTGCTTCCTCTGGAACAAACTGTCCCTTGCATTCCCTTTCCTTCTTACTTCCCTTTGCTGTCAGGAAGGACCTTTCATAGAGCAGTAGTTCCACAAAATGCAGCCTCAGCATACGTTAGGGGCTGTGACAGGGTTGACAAAGAACTCTTTGTCTCGTTGCATTCAGGGAAAGGTTCTACTGCTATAAATAATGCATGTTTTAATTGGAAGCTGCAAATGGAAATATCCGTCTCTACAGGCATGTTCTTTTTGGTATAATCTGTTACAGGCAGATTCTGGTTGCGTGTTTAACACACAGTGCATCCCCCAAACTTGTGGTTGGTTGTTTTGGTTAGTATTACATGCATTAGTGAGTTCCTTCCTACAAAGTAAGACAAATACCAGACCCGCCTGGCCGTGGTCCTGTGCAGCCTGCTGTTGGTGACCCTGCTTTGGCAGGGGTGGTTGGACCGGATGATCTGCAGAGGTCCCTTCCAACCCCAACCATTCTGTGAATCTGTGATTGATTGTTGCTTTAATTTGGATCATTTCTATTTGCATGCATTCACCAATCTGGTTTGAAACTCATTTAGCACTGTCAAGATGAATTTTACACACTTTTTTATTACTTTAGGGGTTTTAAAATGGTAAATTAGTCCCCCTCCAACTTGCAGAACTATAGAAAAAAGGGGAAACAGATTAGGGTGGCCCAATGTAATTTTATTGCTGTTCAGTCTGGGCACCCTAGTCTCCTGCGGTTTGTGGGCAAGCCTAACCAACATATACGTAGAATGCTTCCAAAGAGTTGAATTTGGGATTGAAACAGTATTTAAATGTGTAGAACTCCTAAGTGATGTGGAATCTTTCCAGAAGTGACTGAAGGCTGATTTCAGAAAACACCGTAGGAACACCAGACCCCAAGCTTTGCATACCTAGAGCAACCAAGTGTCCCAGCATGGGTATAGATTGAGCTACAGGTGAGCTGGGTGCCTCAGAATCCAATCCAGAAGATGCTCACATTGAGCAGGGAGCCTTCAAGTTGAGGCAAGGCTGAATGTGGGATTGAGTTTTACCCCTGATCTGCAGGCTTAGATACCTCCGGCTGTTGTGACTCAGTCATGAACTCTTACCTCCTTGTTTGATGGCTGGAGTTTGCTCAAAGCACAACCGGGGAAAGTCCTGGGGCCCCTGCTTTAATTTGTTTGCCTCTGTGTAGGTATCACATGACAGTTCAGATCACTGCTTTGCACAGGAGGACAGGATTTCATATTCTGTGTTTCCCAAGACAGTGCAGAAGGGTAGAACCTTTCTGACATGGGGTTTATCAAGTGCTCCTGTGAAAGTGTTACTTATGCATGGGAAGACCAGGCTTCTAACTTCTATTCCAGATAATATTTGAATCTTCTGTATTAAGTGGAATAGGGATTAGGTCTCATCATTCCATGTAGCACATCTTAAGTGCTATGCTGTATAGACATTGCCTTCTTTTACTGTTGGCTAATGATTAGTCAATTAGTCTATGTGGTAGCAATGGTTTCAGATGTTCTTGTAGCTTTATGGTCAGGGCCCTTTCTGTAGGGGTGGTGGGGATATCAGACAGACAGAAGAGATTTTTGGAATTTTTCCTTCACCAAGGTTACAAAGCAAGTCAGGGGCAGAGGTGAAGTGGGGAAAAATAGTTTTGTCTCATGCATCAGTCTTTTCAGATATACCTGTCCTTTTTAGGGCAGTAGTAAAAACAGAGAAGAAAGATAAATTCCTTCCTTTCTTCCCCTAGAAGTTTCTTCTCAAAAACAAATTCAGGATAGCTAATAAAACTAAAAAGGTAGGAAGGAGAAGTCTGACTCAGATGGAATTGCTCAAACTGGATTTTTGTTGGAGGACCAATAGTTAAAGCATTAACTCTTATCTTTTGCAAGGTAGTGCATTGTATTAGTATGTTATGCTTTGCTTGATCATGACTAACGAGGACTTAGTGATGTACCTGATGTACGTTCTTGGATTGCATTGCTTGAAAGCATCTTGAATAATTTTCCAAGTTTATTGAAAATCTAAATCCATGTTTGTAGCTTGACATTCCTCGTTTCAAAAGTCATTCTGCGTATAACAGGATATGTAAAAGGCCAACAGAAATAAATTTGCTACAAACACAGCAGCAGTGTTGGCAGAAAATATCTCAAAAAAATTTATGGATTATGTTTCCTCATTTACAGTGTGTTGATTATTTTCACAATACGGAGCTGCCTGTGGACTCTTAAATACAGAAAACCTGTGCCGAGAGGTGGCATGTGAAGATGAACCAACAGACATGTGGTAGGTGAAAGTTCCACACTGTAAACTGATATTCAGCGTTCTTTTGGGTCATTGCCTTGACAACTCCACACCCGGTGAGTAATACTGTCACATGGCAGTGACAAGCCACTATAGCCCAGGGAGAAGGAAGCTCTTTTTGTGTTCCTAACCAGGCGTATTCAAAGGTATGCCTGTAAGCTGTTGCTGAAAGTGCTGACTGCATCTAATTGGTGTTAATGTATTCTGGTCTGAATTGTACTGATTAATAGCTGTTAGCAGGACCAAAGGAATTTTCCTCTATATAGGTGGGGCTCAGAGCCTTGTCAATTCATGTCTTGCTGAAGAACAGAGTGTGCTGCTGTAATTATTAGTAATTCTTATCCCTGGGGAAACGAATCTGTAGCACTCCTGTGTCATGAGGAATGCTTTGGCCAGATTTTTGTTGTTCTTGCCAGTATGGGTTGGCAAGAAATTGTGGCTCTTTGTCCCGTCTGTCTCTCCAGCAGTGCTGCCACTGGGGTTATGTGCGCTGGCAGCTCTTGTCCAGAGTGAAATTGCTCAGGGGATTGTTCCCAGATTTTTGCTGCTGACGCCCTTGCTGTGAGACAGTGTCTCTCTCTGGCTCCTAGTTTTTATGAGTGGGTGTGTCCCGTGTTAGAAAATGCCATGCAGTGGCAAATAGCTGCACTGCTGCTTGTTGTCGTTATTCTTTGTTCATACGCAAATACAAGGAAACAACAACCTAATATAATCTTTTTACATACTAAGAAAGCGTCGCTTCCTCAGCGATAGTTGGTGCAACTGACTGGTTTGATTGTTGTCTGAGTTTCAGAAATGATGTCTGGGTGATTGGAATGCCTTTTCTTCACTTGGCAGCTGCTGCATGGAGGTGCAGCAGTTCCGTTTTCACGTGGCAGCTTTAATTTCTGTTTCCTTAATAGAAAGAGCAATGCAGCACAGCTTTCACAGGATGCAATTAAACCTGCCTTAGCCATCACTGCTGGAGGAACAGGCAGAAACAGGTCATTTAATAGAAACTGTTTCTAATAAAGCTGATACAAACATGTCCTGGTAAAGGTTTGGGGAAACCTCTTCAGGCAAAAAGCCTGCTTCCTAAGGATGGACTCTGCATGGCCTTCCTTCTATTGTACTTTCCTTCCTGTAGATGACAGATACGGCTAAATGCGGGTACCAGTCATGTTATTCAGAGTGAAGCCAGGATTTCGTGCGCCACATCTGCAGGCAATGGGCTTGACTCCCCTCCCTGCTACAAGGGGTTGTGCTGGCTGCTACTGAATCTTCCCAACCTGAGCTCCCATTCTTTTCAGACTCTCCTGGAGCCAGATGTGTGATTAATCTTTCCAAACTTTAGTAGCCTAAGAAGTCATGCATTCTGTCTAAAATTAGGCACTTGGATTCCTTCTAGAGTGTTTATTTCCTGGGAGTAATTAACCCCACCCTGACCGGGGGTGGTGGGGTAGCAAGGTGGTTGCTTCCTTGCTGTAGCCACAGCAGGAAGTGTTCTAAGAGCCGGCGCCTCTGCTCCCTGCAAATCCGACGTGTTGCGACACGATCTGCGGAGGGATCTCTTTCCAGGTTAGATTTTCAGTAAAATGACATGCTGTCCATACTCAAACTGGTTAGTAAAACTGCTTTTTGGGATCTATCTGAAAATTGAAACGACATTTTAAAAAAGAACAGACCCTGCAGTCTAGCGCTGAATGCAGAATTCAGATGAGTAAGAAAAGCAGTGTTGTCCATCATGTTTTTCTCTACGATGTTTTAGAGAGCTCCTCAGACTAAGATGACTGTGTGACAAATTTGAAGACAAAGTAACACGCTAGTTTAGATTTTAAGGCCAAAAGAGATCATCAGCTCAACATCTCCCAGATAGCATACAGACCATGTTTAGCTCAGAAGATAAACTATCAGTAGCCATAGCACAAAATTGCTTTTGTAATACTCTCCCTTAAGCAATTCCATGAACAGCAAAACTAATGAAGCCGTTTCCAAAGTGTGTGTATGCGTGCCTCTTCTCCCTGGTGGACTCTCTGGTGTCTAGTGTTGTGGCCAGTCCCTCAGTGGGGATTGCGAGATCCTCTCTCTTTTGTCTGTTTTCACAAAATATATAAGGGTTTAGTATTTTAGAAACCCGCTACCTTTCTGTTGGTTAAAATTGGCCACTGGGTTCCAGAATTACTAAGAGGCCGTGGACAGACCTGTGTCTATGTAGAGCACAGACATGTGTTTTATTTTCATGGGGAACCTGGCAACAAATTTAGAGCAAGGGGCGCGGTGATGTGTTAGAGTATTGAGAAATGACTGATTTTGAAGTGTGGTTGGCCCCAAAAAGCACAGAAAGGTGCCTGTGTCAGATCCCTGACCTCACCCGTTCTCTGTAGTCCCTTCTACAGAGCTTCTGTGTGCCAGCTCCTGCTAGACAAGAGGTGGCTTGTGTTTTATGAAAATACTATGTCATTTAAAACCGAAAAAGAAATGTACTGCTTCTGTTCATAATCTGTCTCAGCAATGTGTCACAGTTAAATGTTTCTTATTTTATTTCTGAATTTGTGTTGTTATTTTTAGCTTTAATTTTTTACTATTGAGTCTTGCAATGCATTTCTCTGCTAGGTTAGACAACCATCTGAGACCAGCTATTTTTCACCACGAAGGGGTGTGTATGTGTGTGTGCCGTAATTGGATCATTCTTGATTTGGTTTTTGATATAAAAAGCACACTGAACTCTCTGGGCCCCTGTGGTAGGGCATTTCTCTAGCCTTCGTGTTACTCTGGCTCCTCTTTTCACTCTAATTACAGTCAGTGTGGTAAAAAAAAAATAATCATATATTACTTGTCAGATTCTGTCAATAGTATGCTTTCTGGTTGGCACAGAACCTGCAGAAAGAGAACGATATCCTGTTTCCTATCTGCAAGAGAAGCATATGGTAATGTAAGGGTGGCAGCATCAACTGGGTTTGTGGGTTTTTTTTCAATGTGGCTGTGAAGATGCTAGTACAGTACAAGCTGTAAAACCAGCTAATTTATGAAGTTGCATTTTTATAATATTTATCTTTAGTTTTCCTTTTACAACTCTTGCATTCATTAGCAAGCGTTTGTCAAACCATGCTGTTCCTTTGAGATCCTCAAATGCCCTGCTCAAAGCCCAGCAGTGTGTGCATTCATGAAGATGTTCGCCTATCACAACGTTTCCACTTTTCTCTCTATGAAGATGAATTTAAATTTATTATTGCCAGCTGTTTCTTTTTATGGTGTATTTTTTCTCATATGATTAGCGGTCTCGATTGATTCAGCTCCTTGCCCTGCACAAGGAATGCATCAGGGCTGTTGTTAATATGTTAACTTGTCTGGCAAACTAGCGTCACAAAAGATTTGAAACTGTAGGCAAAAAGATGATCAGATTTTCCTCTTTTAAAAATGCCTTCGGAAGTAGCAATTTATTTATTTTTTAATTACAATAATAAGCAAACGTTGTGAAGTTTACAGTTTGTCTCAGTTTTATCCGGTGTTGTCATCCTGTTGAGTCTTTCTTGGGTAAATGTTTGCAACAGTTTTGTTTGCTTGTCCCCGGCTGATGCAGGAGAGCATCATCTCATCGACTGCTGCACCCTCTCGCTTGTGCAACAGCGACTCTTCCACGCAGACAGTGATGGGCTTAGTCCTTAGTCTCTGAGGATGATCGATGCATTCCAGTTAAACATTTCACCTTATGGCTAAACATTAATTACACGGAGTGTGCTAGTGCCTTTATTTTAGAAACATTTTAACCTTATGCATTCAGTGATGAAGTGCTGGCAGGTCATTTTCATTTTTTGTGTGTGCTGCAGCAGAGCAAAGTTAAACTTAGCTGGCTGCAGCTGTGCCTCTAGCTGGGTGACGAGTTGTATGGGTTTAAAACAGTGCTACTGACAAAATGGATGGGTTGAAAATCAGATTCTTTTGTTGTTACAAAACAGCCAGGCTAGAATGAAATGGCAGTGGTTCAAGTGCACGCTAGACAGACCATATGTTCCTTACAGTGAAATGAAGTGGTGCTGTAGATCTGTATTGCTAAGCATAAGGACAACAGCTCCAGCTTCCAGAACTGCTGGCAGGAGTCCTACATGCAAGAAATCTGCTCTTCCTCTATCCTTTAAAAGTCATTTAGGAGTGAAGCCAATGTCTGTTCCTGCCTGTCTCATGCTAGAGCAAGACACACTAGGAAAACACACCTGATATAAAGGAGAGGACATAATTAATAATAATAATTTCATCATAATCATTTCAACTCTATGTGTAACTAAGTTCTAAAATTGTCAGCTAATATTATCACAAAGCTATCACTTCTGAAATGCAGGACTGTAGAGGAACTTTTGGGTCATTGAGTCTTATCCTTGCTTGCCCAAGTGTTAAATGAATTCTGGTTAATTTATCAAATTCTGTCTCTGAGAGCTGTTATTTTCCCACCCTGTTGGAAAGCTGCTCCGGAGTTCTGATTCTCTTCTATCTTAAAGTCAACTTCTAATTCTCACCACAAATTCTAGAGGTATTTTCTATATTTTGATGTCAGTTTGAATTTGCTCTTAGAGCTCTTCTTTCTCTCCCTGATGCTTCTTTTGAGGGTGCAAAAGAGAGCACGCTCTCTAGAAAAGCAGAGCTTGTAAACAGCCAGAAACAACAGGAGCACTTCTCTGTGAAGTCTGAAAAAACAGTGTTTTAGGTGAGACTGCCTTTATGAACTGTACTTGACACCTTTTTATACTAAATTCAAGAAGAGCCCAGTCTTGAGAACATGTTTACATGAACTGCAAATACACTACTCTGTACTGGAACCGTGTGGTTTCCCCCTAGGGTTCTCAAAGTATTTTTTTAGATTATCACTAATGGTGAGAGATAAGTTTAGATGCCAGCAAGTGGCAGCTGATTTGTCACTTTTCTGAAACTATAAAGTCTGTGCTAGAACATTGCTTGCAGTGGGGGGGTAGGGGTGCAATGTCAGAAAGATGAATATACCTGGTAGGTCAACTGTTTGAGTGCAGTGTAATGTACTGAGGAAATTCCAGCTCTAAGGTGTGTTGTCTGTGTCCCAGACTGTCCCCAGCTGAAACACTGTCTGCCTGCATTGCTGGACATTGAAAACTTGTTCTAGAAGGTGGGAACAGGCCTCTGTTATTTTAATTGAAGGTTAATGTTGTCACTAAGGGAAGGTAAATTTTAGTCTACCCTTAAAACTATATTTTACTCTTTTCCAGTTGAAGTCACTTAAAATCTAACTCCACAATTGTGTGTTTGACCTGAGGGGTAAGTATCTCGGGTCTTGTCCACATTGCGTAAGGAGGGTGAGGTGAGATAATGTACACTGGAAGAAATCAAGGTGAAAAACACATTACCTGTATCTTCTCTAGTCAAGGGATTCTTCAACATGTTAACTAAGACTGATGCTTCTTCAGTGTTTCTTCTTCCTGTAGAGAAATCCTCAGTGAATAGCAAACATCTTGCTCTCATCTGAGAACTCCGTTTCTGTGCTTCACTGTTGGCTACTTGGGGGTGCCGTAAACGGGTTTTGAGAGAAATACCCAGTGGCTTTGTGGCTGGGAGAGGAGGTTGAGATGACAAGTAGAGTTTGAGTGAAAGTGCTGGTTGAAGACCTAGCTGTTGATACTTCAGAGCTGTGTAGTAGAAAAGGCCTCTGTTCCAGTGTGCAGGTGCTGAGTGAGCCAAATCATCCTCCAGTAGATTTGCTGGAAGGCTGTGGTTTTTCTCCTCGTCAAGGAAAAAACCCCAAATCTTTCAAAGGCATATCATTCCAGCTTTATAGTTTGCATGGCCTTAACTGTACGTACTGAACTGGCAAATCTCCATAGGAGGATAGTTGTATAATCTCACCCTTTTCACAAATACCACTGTCTTTTTTGTGGTGCTCTAACTAAATTGGAACAGGGATAAAAACAAATAAGCCGTGTTCTGACTCAGGCGTGGATAAGACAATGACAACGCAGTCAAATGCTGAAGTATATTGCTCAGGTTATGAGAAGTGTAGCTCTACACCCTTCATCACCCACCTCCATCCTCCTGTCCCCGCACCCAGTCTTTCCCCCTTGGGATCTTTGTCTGCTTCTTTCAGGTCATGGTACTGTGAGCTTTGGCGTTGTGCTCTGCATACTGAATGAAGTGCACATCAGATAGAAGGTAAATCTCACACGCTTGCTTTGGCTTTGCCTTCTGACTGAAGTGCTCCTGGGTTTGGTTATGACGGCATTTGCTAAAGAGCAGACGGGATTAAGCCATTAGCAACAAGTAATTTCCTTCTTTTTCGTATTTTCTTTTCCCAAAATGCTTTCAGACCATTAGGCAGAGCATTGACTCTGCATTGGAGCTGCCTGAGATTATATGTTGTGCTGGCTGCCATCCAGGAAAGGAGAAAACAATTTAAACACCTCTCCGTGCAGTAACAACTGAAAAAAAAATGGGAACTGCTAAGCAAGTTTGGGAAGTGCGAGGGGCGTGTGACTTAGTGGTGTCCTCAGTGCTGACAACAAATGTAAGGGACTAATTTCATCCTACTGCTGTGTGCATGCAGCAGAAGTAGTAGCAAGACCACAGAATCGGAAAAAACTAATCTATACCCCAAAATGTATCACTGATGTGTCTCCCAAGAGAGTATAAATAGTACAGTGTGGCTAGAAGGAGGTCTGGGGCTGTGAGAAATGGCATTGCGTTGTGCTGTTTGACTTGCACCGTGTACATCAGTATGGGGTTTTGAGGTCAGGTCTGCAGCTGGTATAAATCATGACAGTAAAAAGCAATGTTGATACAAATTTCCTTTGTAATCTTTAATTCATTTTTCTAAATCACATGGCAACTGCAAAACGATTTGTCTTCATTAGCGTGAGGCAAAAATCTTAAACACTTGGATAATGTAAGTAAAACATCCAACACATCTTCAGATGAAGATGTAACTTAGGTCCAGCTGCAAACCACCCAACCAATCACATTAATGGAGAGTAGTTCAGAATTCAACATCACTAGCACCAAACACTGCGGCAGCATTGGATTTAAAGCAAAGTTGTGTTCTGCTCTCGCACTGGTGGAAATTTGGGTCATATCCAAAGAAATTAGTGGCCTTTAGTGGTGTAAGTGAAGAGACTGACTGCCTCCACTGGCGTGTTTGGGCCTCCTCTACAGAATTGCAATTCCCTTTCTAGTAAGGGATGGTGTCAGGTTAGGATGGTTATTTATAAGTCCCTTTACATGCTGTAAATGTAGCTGTGCTGTTTGACATGAACAAAATCCCTTTGGAAAACCACACAGCAAGGACATCTGTAGCCAGGTCTATGTTGCAGACTTCTGTTGGCGCAGCAGTATCAGCCAGGGATACAAAAAGGCATGGTCTCTGGCTAGAGGAGCCAGGCTAGGAAAATCTACTTATACAAACGCAGTTACACCAATGTAATTATTATCTAGTGACAGGGTGACTTTCAGAAGGGTTGCCAAATACACTGGTTGTCCTGCTGTTAAGTTACATCCACGTTAGGGATGCCCTGCTGGCTGCAGAGGCTGAAATAGTACTCCAGCAAAAGGTCCTATTAGTATAGATCAGATACATATCTTTTAAGACCTGGCTTCTTTACCACAGCAGTTAATAATTAGCAGGCTTTAGGCAAATGGGGGATCCGAGTTTTTCAGCAAACTGTGGAAGACAGGTTAAAGCTGCCAAAACCAGCCTGTGTGTCATGGCACTTGTGAAGCAGTAATTACAGTCCCTCCTTGCAAGCACAACATGGAAGAAAAACAGATTTTCAAAAGTATTTGTGTTTTACTCATAAGCCAGTAGGTTTGTTTGTTTGTTTGTTTTTTATGGTGGTTGTTGTCAAGAGTTACCAAAATGTGTGATGTATAATAGCAAGGGAAGCGGAAATGTTTTGCAGGGATTTAAAAGCATAACCTAGTGTTTGGTTTTCAGTGATTAAGGAGAAGCCATACTGCATCTCATCTGGATGTAGATCTTTACCCTGCAGCCTAACACCCAGTGTTTTTTGGATCCCATCCCGTGAACCCAGTCCCAAAACTATGTACCTCCTTGGGAACAGCAGATGCTTCACTTCTAACAGAGTTCTTTTCTCCCTCCCCTTCCTTATTTATGGAGCATTTCTCTGGTTGTGAAAAAGTACTGGTGATCTTTTGCCTAGTTAAAAATAAATATGATTCCAGAAATGAATAATAAACAGGGCTAATAATAATATTAAATAAGCAAGCTGCTCTCAGAGAAAAAAAAAAAGAAAGAAAATCTAACTTTTTCTGTCTATTTGCTTTATTTCAGCAACATGATTTGCAGCAATGCTTCCAGCACAGAGATTTTTAGAGAGTTATAACTCTTCTGCTCTGTAATTTGTTGTGGTTTTGGACAATCTAGGAGCTGATACTGATGGCAGAATGGGGAAAGCGGGACAAGTTTGTTCTTATGTGTACACTAGCACTTGCATTAATCTCTCGTTTATATGCGCCTGGAAGGATTCACATCCCTCCGAGTATGGCCTCCATGTGTCTGGGATTTGTTACATTCCAGTCAATGCAGCATAAATCCTTATTAGATAGGTTGTAATGATTCTTACTATTCAGCTAGGGCACGTATCTGATGTCTGTAGCCATTTACTAGTAGAATTTGAAACAGGCTTCTACTGAAACGTGTAATAAAGCAACCTTTGAATTTTTAACATCTCTTATTGCATAAGCTAGTTTTATTAATTCTGCCCTTCACACTCATTTCTTAAGGCATCTCCCTGAATATGTTGCCAAATTAAGACCTTGCAGAGAAAAATACGAGAGGAGAAGGACAAAAACTCTAGAGCCAGAAGGCAAGAGAAAGAAGTTTCTGTATGTGTGATCTGAAATGGGGCTGAGAACTAGCGAAGCAAAGTACCACCAGGAAAACTGCTGCAGTCGACACTGCTGGCGAGAGCTGTGGTGGAACAGCTGGTTCTGGTAGGCAAATGCAGAAAGCTTTGAGGCTGTGTTGCTCTGCAACACATCTGGGGCACTTAAACCCGTTTTTAATTACATTGATGCAAAAGGATGGGAAACGAGGCTCAGCAGTTAGTTTTAGCGTAATACAGTAAATGATCCTAGGGCCTGATCCAGCGATGTGTTGAGCACTCTCCGATATCATCCGGTAAAAGCAGACAAGAAAAGTGAACTTTTTCCAGATGGACTCCCACAGATCATCCACTGCGTGTCCAAATATTTAATAGGAAAGCACACCAGGTAATAACATTTAGGGTAAGCCGTAGCAAGACTGAGCTCTTCTCACTGATCCAAAACAATCATCTGTGCTATGTTTTAAAAAGAATCTTCTCTAGAATTTCTACCGTGTGTCTCTTAAGGAGATAACCTTTTGGGGGGATGAATTCAAGTTTTCTATTTGCTGTTACAGTGTCTCTTGTGAGAGCCAATGGAAAGTGATTTTGAAATCATTTGGTATGGAGCATCCACTATGGTTTGGCATCTGTTGTGTTGCTGATGAGATTAACACCACGGAGCTGTTTTTCACGTGTGTCACAGGAGACAAGCAAGAAGACTTCCACAGATTGAGGGAGATCTTTACACTTTAAAAAAAAAAAAAAATCTCATTATGTCAGATAGGCTTTGTAGAAAATGCTGCAAGTCCAGATGCTTATTCTGGTAACAGCTTTAGTATTTGAAAACTCCAGACTTTCACCTGAATCTTACCAGTGGGTCAATGTGGTTGTCATGCTACATTTAATAAGCCATGGAGAAGAGATTGTAGTTATTATGTGATGCTGGCCAAATCACATAAATATGGCTATAATTCACAGTTTACTCATAAACAACTGAAAATGTCTAAATGTACAAGGTTGAATTTGCTTCCTTGCTGGCATGAAAAAACCAACCAACTAGCCCCTTGCCCCCAGATAGGACTGATTTGTGGGGCAGTGAGCTTGGGAACTTAACCCTCCAAAGGAGAGGGACATTTTGATATCCAAGTGAGTTTTATTAATTCAGACAACTGAACAAGCTCCAGATCTCTTTATTTGCTGTTGAAGACTCTAAAATCTGATTTCGAGATGGCAGTCAACTAAGTCCTCTTATCACCAAACTTGTTTCCTCTTGTCTATTGATGGAGGGGTTTTGAAACCAGGTTTACTCTGAAAATGTAAAGTACAGAGCAGGAATAACTAGCTGCCTGGAACAGACAGGGGAGCTTTATGTGAAGACGAGAATATGAGAAATTTTATTCCGTCAAGCAAAAGAAGATACAGGGTTTAAAACCAGCAGCAGGAAAAGCTTTTTAAAAAGAACTGCCAAAGCTTGTGCTGATCTGATATGATGAAAAAACCTGACCAGTTCACCTGGAAATGGAAAGCATCCCTGAAGGAAACTCAGGAGGCCACTCCAGTTTACAGACTTTCAAAGTACAAGATCTGTCCAGATGTCTGAGCTATTCCTGCAGCATTTGGAAGCGCGTATTTTCTTAAGAAGTGCAGTGTTGTAGTCCGGAATAACTCTGGCTGGAGGAACTCTCTCATTGTCATTAGCCTAAGAAGTGGATAATGCACGCCAGAGGCAGACGCGACACAGCCACCTCGCTGAAAGGCCCCTGGTGGTTCATTCGTAATGTTGAGTAACCTTGTTATAATATTGCTCTTCTGGGTTTCTCCTTGGAGGGTTATTCCTGGTGCATCTGAGGTTCCTCACCTACCTGAGCCGCAGAAGTTTGAGAGCATCCACCGTGTCTGTGCAGGCTAAATAGAAGGTGTGTCTTGGAGGTTCTTGTTAGCTCTTGGGAGTTTGCAGGAGCAAAACTGTATTCTTAGGTGGTCACAGTCACTCTAGCAGCCCTGCTTTCAAACACTGCTCTCAAAGTCAGTGAAGCAGAACGCCAAGCTGCCTCTCCGTGGGTCGGGGCAGCAGAATGGGCTGCATCAATGTAGACTGATTTTCACACTGCATGTGTGTGAGGCATTTGCTCTGGTCCTGATGCAATGGGATAAGTAAGTATTGTGATGGACAGAAAGCCAGGGTAGATGCAACTCTGAGACCTTGCTGACCTGCATCTGTCACCATGTAAGCAGGTGATGTTCTACCAAGGCAAAACGGTGCTGGAGAAGACTGCAGCGTAGGGCAACAGCATTCTGGTCTTAACTGTCCTTGGTTTTCCCAGCTCTCACTTTTGGTTAACCAGAATAGAAGGTTGTATGAATAGCATTTCACTGTATCTTCTGATCTTAAAAATAAAATTTAAGTAGCATGCAGCAACCAGTTTACTTCCTGACCTAAAATGCAGCATAAATTATCACCCTGGAACAGCGGGATTTCAAGTAGTTCAGTTTCAAGCTCAGGTTTTCTGATCCAAAGCTTTTGGGAGGGAGGCACGCTTGCCTGGAGGGACCCAAAGAGATGGGGAGCTGCTGCTGCTGCAGCTTTGCTCCTGTTCTCTCTCAGCTAGGTTCCTGCCAATGTTGATGTCCTAAGTACGGTTGCAAGGAGTTGCAGCATAAGGTAGTTTTGAGTATTTTGGGTTTCATTTCCCATCAGTCCCTTTTTGCTGATTTGTGCTGAGCCTGCAACCACCTGTCTAAAGAAGAAACAGAGTAAACAGTGAGCAGCTGCGAAGTGAGATCCGTGTGTAAACACACCGTCAGTGGTCATCGCAGAACGGCGACGGTGCCGCTACGGCCGGACTGTGCTGCTTTAAAGGGGCCTGTGCCCCTTCAGTGCTAGACATGGCACACTTTGGGGACCTTATTGCAGGTAATATATTTTCTAGAAAGAAAGTTGGTTTACAACTTACAGGGGTAAAAACTGAGCCACACAGTGTTAAATCCCAACCTGCAGTGACAAGCATATCCTCAAAACATGTGAGTCCTCTGCTTCTCTACAGAGCTCTTTCTGCCTTGCAGACGTGCCCTGTACTAATTGCTGCAGAGTGCTAGAACTATGCTAAAAGATCAAATTCCTCAAGGTCCTTAGTGCTATGCAATGTATATTAGATTACATTTTCTCTGGGTTTAATGCAGATTCTTAGCAGTGTTTTTGCTCTTCGCTGTTACTTATTTGTTTAAAAATATGCGTGGGGGTGTGTGGAATGTAGAGTTTCCGTTTGAAAACTAGCAATGGTAAAAGTGTTATTTACTGAAATGTGGGGAATGAATATTGTGTTCTGGGACAGTTTGTTTTGGCATCTGGGAGGATGCAAGTCCTCAGCTGGTTGCTAAGCATCATTTCACACTCTTCAGATAGTCTAATCCAGCGTTTCCTTCTTTGGCTCATACTTGTCCCACTTGTTCTTGGTACATCAACAGGGGTTTTTTTCTTTCTCTCTGGAAGTTTAGCAGTTTTTCAAGAAGACAAAAAATATGTTTTATTTTCTTCTCCAGAAAAAAAAGACAAACCACCTTTGTGGCATTTTTATACTGATATTTGACCTCAGCAAGAGACAATGGAAACATCCTTGACAGAAAACGAGGTCCTGAGTAAGGAAAACATTGTTAAGCGCCTTCTGAATTTTTAGCTTCTGATTGTAACTGGACTTGCAGCACATTGGCATAAGTCTGAAATGAAGCATAGGCTTGAATTTTGTACTGGACTGCTGTCTCTTATGTCTTTTGGTGCCAGGAAGAAACAGGTTCTCAGAGGACTGAATTAACGGTCTCTTAAAAATCTGTTTCTTTTGCGTATACTGTTATTAGTCATACAATAAACCAAGTTGTCTCTGCATTTCATTAGCTTTGCCCATGCATACGTACATAAATAGTATGGCAATGCCCATTGAATAGGCAGTCTCTCAGTGCTCCATTGTGTTTGCACATGCATGCATAAGAATGTTGCATTTTAATATATAAAGGCTCTTGTTATGTGGTCTGTGATGGTGTTTGTGGAAGTAAGCAAGCTTCCTGGAGTGTCCTGTCTCATGCTGCCAACGACCCTGTCTTGCTATTTATCTGCATTGTGCAAAGCGAACTGGCCTTCTAGCCCAAATACTCATTTCACATGATGGGATTTCTGTACTAAAAATAATCTGCCCTCTTCTCTGGACTTTCCTTGTTTAAAAAAAAAAAATTTTCTCCCTTTGCAGTATGTTTTATAGTTCAGTCTTTTTCACTTAAACTCATCATTTTAATTCTGTAGAAAGAATTGTTCAGGCTGGGCAGAATGACACAGATCTGTGCAGGAGTGTTTGCAAGATAAGTATCAATGTCACACCCAGAACCACAAAGAAATTAAATTGTCTTAAAATGTTACTGTGTTTCCAGACACCATCTTTTCTGTGGAGGGAGCAAGACCAGGTTCTTCTGGATTAAACAGCAGGTGATCAAATGATTAAGAAGTCTATCATAGTGTATAATGCAGTGGGAACATGACTAAAGATCCCATGGGGACTCAGTGTGGATTTCTGTGTAGGAAAAGAGACAGGTGATACTTAGCAGTGTGAACCAGTAATGAAAAGCTACATAATATATATGTGCTTGTACATATATTAGAAAACTGTGTGGTGGAGAACATAAGTGATAGAGATAACCAGCAGTGTAAGGTGATGCTGAATAAAAGTTTACAGATTCCCATGAATGTGCTTTGATTATGAACTAGATGATAGCTGCCTCCTCTTCTAGTCTAGAGATGGCTGTGGAGAGGTGGTGACTTCCTTCCTTGTCTGTGTGATAGCGTGAGGTGTTATCAGTGGAGAGTTAGATCAGTGCTGCCTCATTCAGGTCAGATCTTATTCAAATTCCAGTTCAAATACTCGTCACGACAGAGGAAAGCGTTTTGCTGAACTGCTCAACCTGAAGTCTCTTCCTAGACCTCCCTGCAGAGCGGCAATGCCGCTCTCCCCAGCTTTGCTCGGTATCCCTCTTCCCCGTGGGCTGTTTCTGTTTCTCGCCTGGCGGGGCTGGTTATGTCAACTCCTCTGTGGAAGCATGTGCTGATGCTTTCCGAAGTCAGTGAGCATCTGCTTATTTAATCAAACGATTATCCAAGCATCCCTCAGCTCAGGCAATTACAGTGCTTCCTATAGCCAGTGGAGAAACGTTAACTTCTGATCTGGCAGTTTCTAGGTGCCATCTGCCCAGCCAGGCCGTCAGAAAGCACAGCTTAGTAACCCAGCTGGTACTGTCTGAGGATATAGCATGGCTGAATATGAGCAGAACGTGGTGGTTTCTTCTCCATCCTCAGTTATTGCTCTGAAGCAACCTTTCAGGAGGCTTCCAGCTGACACGGAAAAAATCTTAGGAACCCAAGTAAATACAGCAGGGGCTGGTGACTCTCCATGTTTCCTCTTACCAGCCCCACCATTTTTATGCAGACGCTGCTCCTGGCAGGAAACAACCAGGTAAATCCTGGCCTCTGCTGGGGATGGCCAAATAAAGTCCCAGGTAGTGCCACGGGCAGACAGAGAAGCTGGCAGATAAAGCTTGACTGACCAGACATGAACTGATGCTCTAAAAGTGAAAGCCACCATGGCCATTTATCGGTTTCCTCTGTCTGAAACAGCATCCTTGAAACCGCTTGGATTTGAAGTGCTCAGAAAATTAGACTTTATCTGCCTGTAGAGAGAGGGGGCTGGAAAAAAGCAACGGTTTAGATTATTTCTCTGCTTTTAGCTCCACAATTCGCTGTTATGCATTATTCATGGCATCAGTGTATGGTGCTGCTGACATTTGTCATTGCTGGTTTTATTATATGCAAATATGCAAGCCCCTTTTGTAGACACTACATGAGACTTTTTTTCATTATGTGAAAGAGTGAATGTGTAATTAACAGCATACCAGTGAAACCAGCACTTACTTGGCCTATCATAACAGGAATCTGTTCTTCTCTGATAACATTTTCAGTTCATCACACACACCGTATCTCCTTGGGATAGGAGTAATAACCTTTCCTTTCTTGAGTCAGATTCAAATGTTTTTTTTTTTTTTTTCTTCTTTATTGCTGCAAAAGGAGTCTGAACACTGTTATACATAGTAATTTAAGCTACCCCTGTTCAGATATTGCTGGCCTCTGCTGGTACATCAACCTCTGCAACATCGGGCTTTCATTAGCCATAACTATGAGAATGAAGCTCTGAACGTGGTTATCCTGATGTATCTCTGGAAAATGTCTGCTGAGATCCACAGCCTGCCTGCAGATGTTGGGTTGTACCTAGGGGGACAGAGAGAGCATGCCTTGGGAAAGGAGTTGAGGCAACTGGTACCCTGCGAGTAAGGCACCTAGATTTATGTGTAAATAAGAGAGGATTTTGGCTCCAGAGTACCAAATGATACTCAGGGGACGGTGCTTTCATTGCATTTGTTTGAAGAAAAATCTACTGTTGGAGCAGGAGCAATTTAACTCTTATTATGCTCATTTCTGTGGGGCTTACTGAAATATTCCCTGCTGAAATATTATTGAGAAGCTTATTATCCCTGTATAAAGCTCTTCATTTATTTAAAGTTACTTAGGTTAAAACCTCACATACTAAAGGAATTGTTATAACAAGAACTTTCTTTATTTCAGAGTTCACTCAGCCTTTCAAAGAAACAAAAAAATATTGCACTTTTCCCTGCCCCCTTTTCTTTAGGTCTATGTTAGCTCTTCCAACACAGTGCTTGGAAAAACAGGTTCTGTTTGCTGCTCTGTGCAGGAACAGTGGGGGAATAGAGGAAAAAAGATTTATACAAATTGTTGTTACTTCAGCATGCAGGAAGAAACAGCACAGCGCCGTGCCTGAGAATCTTTCTGGAGCCGCTGCGGTCTGGTTCAGGGACTGAGCGGGGAGGTGCAGACTAAACCAGCCCGCGAGGAGCACGGGAATCTTTCCTCCCCTCAGCCTGTTGTTTCTGCAAGCTCAGCAGTAAAGGAAGTAAGAACAGGGAAAGTCAAATGTATGCTTTTTAAAACATGCAATGTATGCTGTCTTCTAACCTGCTATGGCTGTACCAGAAGGCAAAGCTTCCCCAGAATATTTGCAGAAATTGTTCAAAACCTTTTCCCCCCCCACCCTTCTCTCAGCTGGAATTTTAATTTTGGCCAAAAAGGGATTTTTTGCTAAATATGATAATGTTTCATTCAAAAGTCTTTACAGCCCAAAATCTTTGTTTGTTAAATTGAAACTAAACCAATTTACTTCAGTAAGCCCTTCCTCACCTTGTTTAAAGTCTCCATGGAAAATAGCTTGGAGTTTTTGGTTGATTTCTTCCCCCCCCCCCACCAGCTAAACTGATAAAATACACTAGATGCATAGGAATATTCTATTTTTGTTAAAAGATGTTAGCAAATGAAGCCTTCCCTAATCTGTGAATTTGTCTTATTACCTCTGCACACACCATAACATCAGCAGTACTCAAAAGCCAAAACCAGACGGAACCCTGCCATAACTCCTGCAACTCAGTGGGTGAATTTGCCCTCTGAAATCTCCAAGCCAATTTAACAAACCTCATTTGCAGGAGGGATCAAGTGAGAAATTGTTGCTTTTCTGTGTAGTCTCATTAAGGTTTCCAGATGAGAAGGGACTGTGTTGATCCTGCTGTTCTGCAGCAGGATTTTCAGTGCGTTATGGAGATCAGGCACATGAAGGTCATGCACATCCCGCTTTGGCTGTGTGGTTTTTACCTCTGGAAACAAGAACTTCTCAAAAAAGGCATGATTGTTATTGCTGTTTATACTTATGCCTTGAAAGAGCTGCCATTATAGTAAATTACAGTGTTTATATATGGGTTTGGGACCTTGAAGAAAAATAGAGAGTTTTCTTAATCCCATTTGTCAGAGGCTAAGATTAAGTGTAGATGATCCACTAAAAGAAAAATTGAAAGTGTCTGGATTTGATCCTAGCCTGACAGAAGTGCTAAACTAAAGACGAAGCTATTCGCTCTTCAAGCTGAGCCAGCAATTCTCCTGGAAACCATTACAGCTAATGATAAATTCTACAGAAATCCTTAATGTGTGAAAATGTAGTACGCACAACATCCAGAGAGATGTAGATGGAGCCAAGCAGAATTCATAGACATTTCTGGCACTGATGGACAGAGAAGTTTTTGTGGTGTTGTGAATAAAAAGTATTTAACCCTTGGCAAAAACAGTTTGCAAGTACCGTACATTTCCGAGTAGATGATGGCTTTACAACGTGGGAAAGGGAGAAACTGTGAAATTCCACCCACCGTAACCCTAGCTATTCTCCAGGGCTCGGGGATTGCCTCTGGGACTCCTAAAGCATCTTTTGCGTTGTAGCCTGATGCCATTGCTGGGAACGAGCTCCTGGCAGCCGTGGAGCCCGGCTTTACAAGGTGCAGCTAGAAGTATGAGTGTGGCTGTATTACTTATGTCTGTTATCAGGGGAAAGGGAGGGTGATGATTAGACTGCAGAAGTTCATAGGTAACTGGGCTGAAGATCATAGGTCAGATCGCTCTCAGTAGTAGTACAAGTCTGGGACTGCTGTTGTGTATGTGCAAAATAATATGCATGTTCTGTAAGATAAAGAAACTCCAAGAAAAATATGGCAGATGCACTGTTTCTTTTTGCCCAATGCAAAACTCTGTACTAGCACTCCTTCCCTTTAATATAGCACATCAGAAGGCAGCCATGAGCTAGCCAGTTTATTCCAAGGAGGAAAATGAGAGATGGAAGGAGGCAAGATTTTTGTAAAATTTTTCCAATGTAGAAATTTGAAAACCAGCACTGTTTAGATGTCTCTGAGCTATTGCAGGTTGCTCTGGCTGAAGTGAAGGAAGCTTCATAAGCTTCATTCCAGTGCAGAGTGTTTTCTGCCATGTCTGACTGTAGTTGAAATGGGTCTCCAAAAATTTACAGTGTCTGTCTCACGATTCAAATCTATGCTTGACATATAGGAAGAGCCTGGATGGTTAAATGAGGCTTCAAAAGTGACTAGTGTGTTGAGAGTTCTAAAGCCATTTGGATCAGCTGTAGAAGTACAGAAGTAAGTCTTCTGCTCAACGCATTTGAGAAATGTAACAGGAAAAGGTACATGAATAAGTATTTATTAAGAGTTTACAACTGAAATTCACACATCTATGACAGCAAAGAAAATATGCTGCTTGCTTATGGCTGAAACTATTAAAGCCTTATGGTCAGCAAATGCTGAAATACAGTTTATTTTATTGCCTCTGGAAGTGATCACTGTGAGAAGTCACTGTGATCAGTGATACATAGCCTTAATCCCAGCAGGAGAGGGAAATGCTTTTTCTGCTTTGAGAAAATCAAGAGTTGACTTCAAAACAAGTTTTACATCTATCGCTGTGCAGCAGTCAGAATCTGGCTACAACATGCTATGTAAAAAGCCCCAGATGAATTTTCTGTGATGCTCTAAAAATCTCTCCCTTTCCAAGAAAAAGCTAGTAGTGAAGAAAAATGCAAAGCGCTCTTCAGCTGGCACAGTTACCGTAGGAGTAAGTGCTGGGTGCAGCAGCATCCCCAAGGTTGCTTTTCTCATCTGCCAGAGCAACAGCGGAGCTGGGATGTGCCAGCAGGAGGGTCCATGAGCTGCTGGGTGCTGGGAAGGGCAGGGGGCACCGGCGGAACAGGGCAGCTCTGCGAGAGGGGAAAGAGTAACCCCAGTGCTCTAGTGAATACCGAATTACGATCCCTGCTTTTTCACCAATGCTCCTGTGAGCATTGATTTCTTTTTTGCCTGACCCTTTTGGACTGGAGGAGAGCCCAAGCCAAAATCCCGCTTACAAGCACTGTCCACTCTTACTCTCTTAGGGTCTGGATGGGAAGAGCCTGCATCTCAGCTGTCGTGGAAGCGATGCCTCTAGAGCTCGCTGTGTTTTGGACCTATTTCTACATTGTTTTCAGCAGCCAGCAGATTTGCTGAGAGGTTGAGCTAGAGAAAACCCAAGGTTACTGTAGTAATTTTCAATTTCAACGCTGAAGATGAAAGGTAAATCCAGATGTGTTCCTGTTGTCTCGAACAAACATAAAATAGTACGCAGGGAATCCCACTTAGGCACAGAATTCAACCCTCCGAGCAGTTTCTCATGACCATTTGTATTGGATGGTGACTTTTACCCATGTTTTGGTTGAAGTTCCTTAACAGTTTAAGTTACGTGTTTCCCTCAAGGAACTTAATGCTTTGTGAAGCTATCATCTTAAGTGCATGACATCTCTTAAAGCCCCTGTTCCTCTTCCTCTTTAAGGTTCAATGATTTTTAACAATACAGAATACTGGAAGAGGGTCGCTGCAGACTTCACTAATCACGTATATCAAATATTCAACATCCTTTCTTCCTGGAAGGAACTGGCTGGAGCATCCTTTAAGTTAGACTAGATAAATAATGAGGGCATTGCTTCTGTTTTTCGTGAGTCAATATAATAACATGTCAAAAGATAAATATGCTCTCTGTAAAAAGTTTTATTGCGTGTGCTACAGGGGATTTATTGCTTCACTAATAACTATTTAACAGATGTATGTGCTATTTTATAATTGCATTAAGTGAAAGAAAATGGCACTGCAATGAAAACAGTGTTTTGCAGGGCTACAAGATAACTCTGCTATAGGAAGGTTTGAGGTAATGGTATTACAATGAGACATCAATTAGTGTGTGTACCACTGCCAAAGTGGGGACTGGAGGTAGGAAACATGTATTACAAAAAACAGTTGAAGGCTTACACAGTTTCAGGCAGAACCTGAAGAGGGTAGCCTAGAATACAGGTGTTGTTTCTGGTCGTAGCCTTTCATGGAGCTGTGGAAGTGTTTTCATGAGTTATCACAGTGCCTTGTTACTTAAGTGAAAACTCCCACTCTATACAAAAGCATTTTATAATGCCAAAACAGTGGTCACACAGCCCTTATGATTTGTGCTATAACAACTTCAGCATGTCTGCTACCCTCTGCCTCCAAGGACCACTCTGGCATCTCTTGAGGAAAGCATCATGGGTATGTGGTGGTTCACAAACCTCACACTGAGAATTACTGCTATAAGTGATGGTATATTTTTTGCATTTATCCATCATAGGTAATGATTTCGGAGCTAGTCAGGACAGAGAATAAAAAAACAACCAAACAAAAAAGATAGGATCTATTTTCAAATATTTGTAGGTTTCCAAATGTGATTTTGGCACTGAGATGAAGATTTTTTTTTTCTTTTTTTTTTTTTTTTTAAATTAATAAGACCCCTGCAGACATTTTGCTCTAACTGGAAGCTGCAAATAACTGAGCAAGAAAAAAACTTAAACAGAATAGAGAGCTGCAGTAGGGAGCCAGAACTGTGGGTGGGCCTCCCACAGAGCTAAAGAAATGAAGAAAAAAATGGGAAAGTAGACTATCTCTGAGGGATTTTCTTCCAAAAAACTTTTGAGATGGGAATTCAGCTACCTGCAGTTGAGGAGGCAATAATCTGAACGACAAGCATACTGGAAAAAGTCTATGACTTTACAGTAACAGCATTGCTTTCTTCGTCCTGCCTGCGTCCGAGTTTGAATTCTGTAGGTTTTCTTTTTTGGTGGAGGTGGGTTTTGTTCACCTGGTGTCCCAGAATTTGCAACTCGTTTTGGAGCAGCAATGTTCATGCTGGTGTGGTGCCTGCAGTGGCTGCCTGTATGGGCCTCAGCTCTTGGGGCTGCTGATTCACTGACATTGCTGATAAAATCAAACAAATAAAAGGGATCAGCAGAACCTATCCAAAATAGGAGGCTCTTCAGAGAGGCTCTCGATTACTAGTTAGTTGGATTATGGTTACTTTAATTATTACTCCGATTTTACTCTGTTCTTTTCCTGTCTAGGATAGCTATGCTTTTAAAAGCAGGTATCAGTTCTTTTAGATATCATATTACATGTCAGAGATTTGAAGACTTATGCAGTAATGAAGACCAATAAAACTACAGTTTTATTGCTTAAGTGCTGAGCTTGTGGTTTGATCAAGTTAGCATTATACGGGCATTTCTTTTAAAACGTGGACAGATATGTCTGCAGTGGCATGTATCACAACTGGGTTGCATCCCAGGGATCAGGACGCTTCCTCCAATATTTTTGCAGAATAGTTTGGATCAGTCTTAGGAGTGACCAAATGCTGGAATACCTTCTTTTAGTGTAATGTTTTATGCATGGAACTCCGATAGATCTACAGAGATCTGTAGGTTAGGCTTTTCCTGCTGTAGCTGGACTTTTAAATAAGTATTTCAAAGCTGCTGAGTGGCTTATGGGACCCCCTGCACTTCCCGTGAACGGGTGGCATTCATCTGAACTGATAGCACCAAAAGAATATTGAAAGCGTGTTTGTGTGAGTTTCTCTAGTGCTGATCTTTTCTAACACATCCAAATTTTAAAATATTGACTAATGTATTTATTTGTTAATCTCCAAGAGTTAATTGCTTCCTTGTGGAAATCCCAGAACAAAATGTACTCCTGACAGTGTGCTTGGAGAGAGGCAGAATACACATTTGTGGACTTATCTTTCTTTTTCTGAGGCTTTTTATTCCTGATAAATGGTGGTATTTGTTTCATTTTCTTCACTTCTCACTGACAGAGGTGGATGAGGAAGGGGTAATGATCCCTCCTCAAACTAGCCTCAGAAAATCTGGCCACTTAGTGAACCCGTGAACGGGCAATCAGAAGGCGCGTGTGCTAAGTGGCCGCCATGGCTGTGGCCACCAACAACCCGAGGGGCTGGCCGCCTGTGTGGGACAGCCCGCCTCTGGCCAAGGGGGGCTATCCTCACCTCCAGAATAGGCTTGGCACAGGCAAACCACCTCTTGGGAAAGGTCCCGGGACCGTTCGAAATGCCAGACCGTGTCTGGTCATGGTCTGAGGAAAGTGTGGCTGGAAGTGGTGAATTTGTGACAGAGGACGTTCAGGTAGTGAACTGGTGGGGAGGAGCACGCTGGAGCGCGTGGGAATGCTCTTGGACGTGGTTTGGCAATGTGGCCTAAACGGATAGTGTGCGCTGACGCTCTCTTTCACGTGGAAACCATATCGTATATGGCAAGAGCACTGGAACAGGAGTCGGAAAAGCTCATTTCTGACTCTGACTCAAAAGCAAATCTATTGCTTGATCCTCATCAATGTAGCTGTCACTGTGCCTCTGGCTGAAAACATGGGGAAAATTGCATTTTTTTAAACTACTTCTGATCATACTACTACTACTGCTGTTACTACTAGTTAGGAGCAGTTTGTGGATCTGCATAACCTGGCTGTAGCCACTACTGCTGCCCCAGACAAGCACTATTGCAATCTTAACGTCACCTGGTGGGCAGGAAGCCAGTTTGACACTGTTCATTCTCAGAATTTTGAGTACACTTACCATTATATGAACACACGTGAATGTTAGTAGTGGTTGTAAAATTATGCAGCCTTAAAAAAAAAAAATCCAGACACATGCCAGTTCTATTATAGACCCCATCTGTGCATCTACTGGTTCAGAATGGAAAAAAATCCCTTGCCTAGCATGTTGATCAACTAATTATTATAAACTACATCTCGCAGTAACATCCTGTTTCAGTCGCGTACAGCTGTTTCTGTCTCTCTGTGTTTCTTTCTCCTTTTTGTATCTTTTCCCAGGCTTCCTTCTCAGTGCTTTGTAGCCAGTGGAAGAGTTGACGAAGTCTTTAAAATTTTTGATCTGAAGTCTTGATCCAAGGCAGTGCACTCAGTAACAGTCTTTCAAATGAATTCAGTGAACTTCAGATCAGTATCTAATCATAAAAGGCGAGGAGCAGTGAAACATATCCTCTGCTTTTTTCCCCCACAAAGCTACAGATTTTTTATCTTCTTTTGAAGGTCCACGGGGATTTAAATCTGCTTCTCAGGCTGCCCCGTGGCGTGGCACGATGGGACGGGTGCTGCAGCAGCTGCAGCGCTGGCTTACGGAGCTCCTGTCCCGGCCAGGCCAGGTCAGGGTTTCACAAGCCGTTATGCTCAGCAGCCAGACTTGCTCCGTCTCCACCTGCCCTGGTTCCCCCTTCTCCTTTCCAGCCTCCCCACTCGGCTGGGCTAACACAGCGGCTGGTGGGATCCCATCTTAAATGGGCTCGGGGAACCAATTTGTGTTATAACTCCTTATTTCCCTCCTCTCCCCTAAATGTCCATCCTCTTTTTTTTCAACTGGTTTTACAGTTTGGCCATGCAAAGAGCCATGTCGGCAGAGCTGAAAGTGAACAGCACGGGGTGAGGAGCAGGGACGTCAGGGGAATAAGCCAGGAACTATTTGAAGGGTGTTTTCTCGCAACCAGTCAATGTGGAAGCCAAGGAAGTGGAGTTAACTCAAAAGACTAGATTGTGAGGCTCCTGCTCAGGGTTCAGCTTTTACTCTGTGAGTATTTCCACTGAAATTGCTGCCGCTGCTCCCAGGAAGGAAGCGTGAGCGCAGTCTAACTCCGTCAGCCCCTGGCTCCGAGGCAGGCCCATCTGGTGATGGGTCTCTTTCAAAAATCGGGACTGATTTATGCTTTTACCTAAAAATCACACAGTGCTTCCAGAGCTGAATATTCAGTTGACTCTGAACCAGGCAGTGTTATAGCTATGTTTATTTTAGTTGTTTGTCTTTGCAAATCAGCTCAGGCTGAAGGCAGAGAAAGATTTGCATGAATGATTGCAAACAAAAACCTGCTGATTTCCCCAAACGCGAGTTAATTGACCATCCACCAACTCTGGGAAAACCAGGTGGAAACTGTGGCCAGAAGAATAATTTTTAGAATAAAATCCTTGAAACACCGTCAAAGAACCTGCAGCAGAAAGCTATAGCAAGGGCTGTTTTGTTTGGACCTTTACTATTCATTCAGAACAGGCAGCAGAGCAGGGCATACATGACCTTTGGACCTCACTTCTTGCTGGCCAAGAGCCACCCAATTGTCACACATTATAAACATCTCCTCCTCTTCCTTCACACTGACAGGTTTTCCCATGGGGGGTCGACGCCAACAGCACCAAAGGCTTTCTGAGGGTTTCTCACAGAAAGAGGTCGTGTCTGACAATCGGAGTGCAAGTGGCAAGCCAAGGAGAGGCCTCTGCAACAAGTCATCTAGAAAAGACAGAAAACCCTTTGTCTGAGGAGGAAGCTCTTTGCCCTGAATTTCAAAGAATATCTCCGAGGAAATGCCTGTGGAGTCTATGAATATACCCAAGGAATCCTCCTCCTGTCATATCATTACGATTTGAATTGCGATTTTATTGCAGTGTGTAAACTAAATCAAAGATCTAAGTCTCTATTCCCTGTTGGTCTCTTGGCTGTTCACGTAGGAGGGATAAGGAGAGAACATTCCAATGTCCTCGTTTGCACTTCTTGTTTGAAAGCTGTATTGTGCAGTCTAGACAATGGGGGAGATTAGTCTGGTTGAAAGAAGTTGTATGTTCAAGATAAACTTTGGGAGAGGGCTAGTCCTGGGGGAGGGACCTGTAGCCTGTGTCCATGCCTGAGGAAGAGAGAGGTGCTTGATGATCAAGGCTAACCCTTGACATCCATCTACTGGTCCTAATCTCCAGGCTGATGATATGACATGTGTCCCTCTTCAACTCCTGGAAGAAAGGAGCATTTTTGTATAGTGACTGTACTGGGGTGGGAGGTATTTCTGAATTCAGTGAGAAAAACTGTTACAGAAATGGGATGGATGCAGAATAACTGGGATACTACTTTTGAAACCCCTGGTGTCACCATTTCAGGTAGTAGGATCTAAGGAATTTGCTTGGTGAAGTGAGGCCTCTGAGGAAGCCTGTGCACTTGAACCTAATGATTCTGTTTTTCCAAGACAAGAGCTGTTTCGTATACTCTGGAGGCCAGAAAACATTGTTTTCACTTGCCCTTACATATCCCAACTTACAGAAAATGTCCCTACAAATTTAAGATACGATACCAACTTGAAAAGCTGTGACTACCATATATGCTTCAGGAAGAGAACGTAAGACATCAGGGGGCATCTCTTTTTTTTTTTTTTTTTTTTTTTT
>Ga0065711_1001767_pt1 | contig 50718 bp, 29 predicted proteins | sample Hoacrofraction12_FD_59098 | JGI IMG/M metagenome (GOLD analysis project Ga0065711, IMG submission 59098) | Hoatzin crop microbial communities from Cojedes, Venezuela - Epithelial fraction 12 v2 (version 2) | ecosystem: Host-associated > Birds > Digestive system > Esophagus > Crop | place... | reverse complement strand
GGGGGGGGGGAGTCCATTTTCATAGTCAAGTCCTGTTCAAATGACCTTCTTATTGCTGGTTAGTAGTGAAACTATCAGCACCTGTTCCCTGTGCACTTGTCTCAGCTTCTGACAGTGGGCAAGCACCCCATGTGGGAACTTCTGGAGACTCTCCAGCACCAAAGAAGGACTGAGCTCACTTCTGCAAGCTGGAGAGCTAGCAATCCATCTTTCCTTCATTTAGACACGTCTTTGTGAAAAACATATAATTTAATATCTCTAGGATCTTGAAACCTTGAGTTACATTTGGCTGAAAATAGGCAGCAAGTTCACATTAGGAAGAGATGGATGGATAAATGATGTGATTACTTTAGACAGTCTGTTAGGAAAACCAACTATATGCAACTACTCTGAAATAAGGAGCTGAGCAGGAGGAATCAAGCAAATGAAACCCTATATGCCCAGTGATATATCTGTCCTTATGGACAACAAAACTCAGCTCCTCTTTCCTGGGAACCGAGCACTGCAGCATTCACTCTCTGGGAAGAATGATGCAGTTTTCATTGTACTCCACTAACTATTCAGACAGTTCATAAAAAGAATTAAGAGACAAAGAAGAAAAAGCCATGTTTAGCCTTTTTCAGTCCTAACAGCTCAGGAAAACACTGTGGGGAAATGAAGGGGAAAAAACAGAGGGGGCAGGTCTCTATTCAGAATTTAATTTTGCCATTTAGCTGTTTGAGCTTTTACTGGTAGTGAACAATATGAAGTAATAATTCTGCTGGCTGAGAGTTCAGACTCCATGCAGATAAAGAGAAGCAATATGTGAATGCTTGAAAAATTGCATGCTGAAGTTTAGGGCAAGCAACAAGTCTTTGGTCAATACTGTGTTGTGCCAAGCCTTAAAGAATTATACCTAGAGGTATCATGCATATGGCCCTTTCCCATCTCTCATGTGACAATTAGGAATGTGAGCAGACAAGCAAACAAACCTTAGACAACATCACCATTAATGTTTCTGATGACAAAATGTAAAGCAAGCAACTCAAAATGGAGTTGTTTGTACTTGTCACAAGAAACTAGAGATAAAAAAATCTTCATAATATGCGTCCCTTGGGTGTAGGTTATTAACACTAAAACTGTGGTATCAGCAAACAATATAGCCACCAAATGTAAGGTTCTGAATTCTTCAGTAAATCAACAGCATCTGCTGTCGTTTCAGTCTATTTTTATCTGTTTGATCTTCTATAAATTTCTCCCTTTGTTCTTAAGATAGAATAGTAAATCAGGAAACTTTTGAAGATGTTTTCCTGCAGTAATAAAGCTGCAATGCCTTCAAAAAGTTGCCGTTAAAAGATCTGGCTCAGATCTAGAATGTCTGTTGGAGTGCGTCTTTCCCTCGCTGTTGAAATATCAAATGCTGGATAATGTCTCGGGTAGACCCCTCAACACTGAGATCCAACTTGCAATTTAACTTCAGAGTTAACAAATTCTACAGGGAATATGAAACATAACTTGTGAGAATAGCAACCTAAAAACTATGCAATAAATGCTCATGTGATTATGAACTAGCACATAGCTTTTCCTCTCCCCCTTGGCAGATTTCCTGGGGTATATGACTTGAAGTACTCTGAAACTGTATATTTCACTATATATCTCACACAGGGCTTTTGCCTTCCTTCGGAGCCTCGCAACATCCACAGATTGGATGGGTGAAGAGTGACCTGCTTTTCCATTCCGTGGCATTTGCTTGTGCCTGATCGGAGGAAACACTAAGGCCTTTCAGCTGCATCTCTACCTACAGCTTCGCAAGAAAATTCAAATTCAAAATTCAAAAAACTTGTAGTTATCCTGTGCTGAGCAGCAAGCCACCTACATTTCCCATCTGAAATGAGATCAGCTCCCCTTTGACACATGGCGTTATCCATCACAGTTCACTACGGTAGTCAGAATTACTCCATACTACTACAAATTAGCAACATGAATGTTTAGGAAGTCAGAAAAAAATAGGGAAAAACTTAAAATTGACAGAGTGCAAACATGGTACATCTTGTAGTTTTATTTTAATGCATTTTGAAAATGAAGAATTCCCCCTGGTTTCTGATATGCTATGCTGTCCTGTGGGATTGCCCCTTTCTCCCATCAGACACCCTGAGTTTACAAGCATAAGGATGCTAACAATGAATAAGAAAAGTACATGTTTGCACTTATGGTATCATATTGAACTTTAAAGTGTAGTTTTTAAAAATAAGCTCACAAAAAAATGACTAAACCTTTCCTATTCACGTGCTATATTGTCTTAAATTCTCATTGACCAGCAGATCATGCAGGGACTGTGAAGATTCATTGCCAGCATCATGGGGACTTGTTGTTTCTCCTTGCTACCAGTAAGAAAGCTTACCTCCACCTCCGAGCTCCCCTCCCAGGTCCTCAGTGGACTGTAGTTTTAATCAGAAATATAACTCTTCTATATCTTTGATTTTTAAGAAAAACAGTTTCTTACCAAAATGTTCAGAGATCAATTTGGAATTTAGTAAGATAGTCATTCTCAGTTCTCAACTGAGAGTAGACCCTGGAAAGAGCTTAATATTGACAAAGAATGTGTGAATAAAACAGAAGCTGAAAATAGCCAGACTGCTAAAGCAGAAATTTCCTGTACAATCTGGAAAATCCCTCCATCGTTTGGGGTTCTTAAGCAAAGAGCATAATGTTGGTTGTCGTATGCTGGAATTGTCATCAACAACACTGCACGGATATTACCACTATTACTGGTTCCTGGATGTACGGGAAGATTGTGCTGTGCATGTGAAGATTGTCATATGCAATTATGCAGTTATATCAAGATGTTGTATATGAAAACAATATTCTCTCCTTCTGTATTTTACTGCAGTTCAGAACTGGAGCTACAACATAGCAGAACCATTGCAGAGAAAGTCTTGTATTTTAGTAGAAGTTACAGGGTTCAGTGACACTTTTATAGGATCTTCAGAAATTAAAGAAATTACAGGTACAAGCATAGTCAGAGGCTTTCCAGGAAACCTTACAAGAGTGCATAATTTTTCAGCTTTTTTCTCCTCTACTTAGTAAGTCTTCTATTGTGCTAATTTAGTTCTTGTATGCTCATATACTTATCTTTCTTCGGGCTTAAGATGTATAAAATGAATCCTGGAAGAAAAGAGAGAAGAGCCTAGCAAGGAGCTGTTATGGCAAGCTACCATTCGGGAAATAAAAAGCTGTTTTTCTCTTATGTTACTGTCACTTACTTATTGCCTGCTCTTTTTGATGGGCTAATGGTGTGCTGCTCCTCAGCCTCAGGGTCATCATTAATGCATGTTGTCCTCACACCACCCTCTCAAAATTGCCAAATCCTTTCTCAACCTTCCAGTAAGCAAACTTTCTTCAGGCAAACCCAATCCCAGTGGAACTGAGATCTCCTCTAGAATGAGGAGTGCTGCATATAGGGAAGGCTGTTCACAGGGTTGGATGCAGTTTTATGGCACAGTGACTATCTCTTGTTTGCTTTGGCAAGAAAGATATGGGCAGAGGTCATCTTCATCCTAGATATCAAGGTGCAAGGCAATCTACAGCAAATTTGAAGGGAGTAGTAGAGATAAAGAGCAAGAAATTCCCCTGTGACCTGCCCTTTTTCTCCAGCACCCCACCCACCCTCAGGCTGAAGATTATCTGATTCTGGTAAAAAAAGTCAAGCCCATGGCACAAAGCCCCTGCAACAGCATCCCGCTCCAGAAGCAGCAGCTAAGATGGAAGCACAGCAGTGTTCACTACGCTTATGGTCACTGTATGCCACAGCAACAGATCTCCTGAACTGAAAACCTGGAACAGGAGAGCCCACTTGGTGCATTGCGCTTCTCCATACTAATCACTAGGTTGGTAATTCAATAAAATGGGAAGCAGATATTAAAATTAGTAAAACTCCAGGTAACACATCAGAGAGAGTTTGCTTCAATGGCACAAGTGGCTGATGAACAATATTTTCCATAAAATAATTACTTTTTCCTGCTGAAAAATATTGATACAATAGATCGAATTAAAGGTCTTTGGCATTCTTTCAGTTTGTAACTAGGATTTATCCCCACCTATCCACACCAATGTCCAACATCGGGTGCCGTTGCCAGCTAAGAGAACAGTGCCTGCAATTGTTGCAATCCTTCAAAGCTCAGGTAGCAACTGCACTTGTGTGTTAATCCGGCTAAGATCTGGCTAAGCGATTTGGAATGAGTATTTTTCGTTCACTACAAAATGGCAAACATCCAGCCCAGTAAGCAGATCCTGTTTCACTTGGACTGAGGTCATGAAGGTTCTTGGAGCTGTCTCCCTGTAAATAGGTGGAATCAGGGGCATCACACGCTGATTTACTGAAACAATATCCATCCATTCCATAGGGAACTTTCCGAGTTGTGCCATCTTGCCTGCACGTGCAGCAAGGCCAGAAAAGGAAGCACAGACACAGAAGAGCTAATGCAGTTCAGCAGAAGAGCTGAGATTAAATCAGTCACTGGGCTGTAAGAGTACAAACCAAGAGCAGGTACATTTCCAACCTTCCCAGCCTCTACGGTCAGCAGGTACGCAGGCTGACAGGCACTGTAACACCTGTAAGAGCTCCTGGAGCTATGCCTATTTTTCTTAGATGCAGTGAAAGAAGGGAACAAGGGAGTATATGACAGCTGAGAGGCAGGTGGTTGTATATCGGTGGGGGTGATGGGAGCAGCTGCTATTGCATATCACTGGGGACATCACTTACTTACACTACAGCACCACTGCTCACCTCCTGCCCATGTACCGAGAGCAATCATCAAGCTCATGTTTTTCCCTGCCTTCATTGCTGGAACCTTCTTCTTCCTTCAGGCCTCTCCAAAACACACTGAAAACACAGCAGCTCAAGAGATCTCCCTTGCCACAGGTCTACCTTCCATTTTCTTACACGCTTTCACCAGCTCCTCTTGTCACCAAACTTCCCTTGTCCTTAAGGCTCAGAGCTCTGCATCCATCCTACATGTCCATTCACACTTTCTCCACCTTTCCCCACCTTCACTACACTGATGGCGGGAGCTGGCCATTTATCCTGCCCTCACACATTTTTCTTCATGTTGCCCTCTCCACAGTAGCATCTTCTGTTACCACAATCCTCTGCTCTTGTTCAAAACTCTTCCCAGGATTGATACTTGCCTAAACAGTTTAAACATAGAGATAGACAAGTAGTGTTAATCTGTTTAACAAGAACAAAGGAAAAATGGTTGGGTGGAATGCAAAAGCACAAAGTGCGTTTGACACCCCATCCTACAGTTCGCTCTTTGTACTTCTGAAAGCTACAGTAGATACACACAGTATGGTTTTGTTTGGGTTATAGCCCTTCCATGTCTTGGCTCTGTTGCTTGTCTTAGATTGTCAGCAACTCAAATAAGGGCCCTTCCTCTAAAGAGGAGACAGCACATTGCGGATATTGTTTACAGAAATCAAAACAACAAGAGGCAATGGGATGGCAGTGGGCAGGCTGTACCTGTGGGTCATTTTTAGCACCTGTTCTAGGAGTACCTCTACCTGTTCTGCAATTTGGGTAATCAAGAATCAAGCAAGGGCTCTGTTACTTGGTGCTAATAATTGTACTTTATGCTCAACTTACACTGTTGCTTTGTTTGCCTACAAATTTACTGCTCAACCAGAATCTAACTCATCTTTCTGTGAAGCGCTTTCATTACCCGCAGTCTGATAAGCACTAAAGAACAAAATTCAACTCCATATTACTGTTATTTATGCTACGATTCCTTCTGTCACAGCTACTTTATCTAGATTTGCAACCACCATACAGCAGAGATGTGCTTTGCGGATGCCCCCACCCAGCTATCACAAGCGCAAACAAGCCGTTCAGTGCTCTGAGTCACCGCGTCAGCCCACTGCTCGTTCGGGCTGATGTCATTGCATCTGCATTTCCCCGGCTATCTGAGCAGTCTGTCTGTCTCTGACGACGGAGAACTTAGAATTTCCAGATCTTGAAGGGGAGGGGACGATGGCCTTATTACTTTGGATATGCCCTCCATCAGTGCCCCTAATCCAGAATAGAGCTGCTGAAGCCAAAGATTTATTATTTTATTAAAACTTACATAGGCAGATGATATTTAGTGGTACTGGTACTAAATGCTGCTAATTGTTAATGTAGTAGCTTTGCTAATCCCTAACCTTGTTTCTGTGTGGAAAAGAGTTTACTGAAAACCCCATTCATCTTCCTTGCTCCTGTGATGAGAGCCTATCAAACACCGAATACCAAAGCTTATGAATGTTTGAAATGCCTTAATGCTCTAATTTGGTCAGTTTGAGGACTTGGGAATAAGAGGTCAACGTGATCAGCGAAAGCAAAGCACACATAGCCTGAAGCTTCCCAGAAACCCTTAACTCCCAAATCCAGTCTTAGCCTGTGAAGTTCATGTGGATCTAATCAGGGACCTCTCTCTCGTGAACAACATGAAATACATTTGGAGATGAATGTGATTTGGATAATATCATTTGTGGTGGACATATGAAATTGACTGTTGCCTTTGATACTCAGCTATCAGCTTGACCCAATATCTGCTAGTACTCTTCTCACCAGCATTAGCAGGTACTGGATCAAGCCTTGTAACAGTGTCTTTTAGCTTTGCAGATTTATCTTCATTAATAAACCACTGAGTGATGTTATGTTGAATCAACAGTGGCCAGCACCAACACTTTTCACCTGTACTCCTACTTACAGTTTAAGGAAAACATTCTGGGTCTGTCTTTGTTCGACATTTCAATTCCCGCTCTATCACACCTTCCACCACCTCTCCTTATTAATCACTGACAATCTCTAAAAAAAGAATTGTTCAGGTTTTTTTGGGGGGGTTAAAAGTGAGAAGTCCTATAAGTAAAATAGTAGTTTCTATGCTAAATAAACATGATATTATTTTATTTTTTTCATGGCTTTGCAATGCTTAGCATAAACACTTTGCTGCATGAAATATTTTCCTTAACCATAGAAGCATTCAAGTTTTGAGATATACAAACTACCTAAAGTAAAAGAAACTACAATTTGCATCTTGCTATGTGGCAAGAGCTCTAAGCAGAAGTGTAGTACTTTTCCTCTTGTAAAAGTAATAAACACAACATGTGATCAAAATCTCTGAAAAGGAGCTGCTGAATGATCCATGCCACACAATTCCCCTCATAAATATTGGGATTTTTTACTTTTTCTATTTTGATTGAAAGGTTGCTCCAGAATCTCATTACTTATATTTAATATTAATTATTAAATAATTACTAATTAAATAATATTAATTATTAATACTTAACATGAAAGATATTAATCTCTAGACAACATTTGTTCATGGCCAGTTTATACTTATTTACTCTTACTTCAGCATTTGCCTTCAGTTTGAATGCCTCTTGCTCCCTTGAGTTTCTCTCCCTGTCTCAGGGACCACTACCACATTTCCTCCCTGGCTTTGTTTTCATAAGGTTTGGCGAGCCAAATCCTCGCACAGACTCAGTTTGTTTTTCTTTGCTGTTTTATAGGGTTTGGTGGGGTGGGTTTTTTTGGGAGGGTTGGGGTTTTGTTAGTTTAGTTGGTTGGGTTTTTTGCCTATAACAGAAACACGTTGGAATAACCTAAAATCACATTTGCTTTTGGGGGCTTTTTTTTTTTTTTTAAATCCATTTCACACACACCCACCCAGTGAACAACTAATACAGACAGGTCCTCATCTTTCTGGTTGGTAGATTGCTGGAGAAACCAACAAGAGAAATACGTGTATTCTTTAGCCAAGAGTCTGATCTGTTTTCCACTATGAATTTCAACAGATTTCCATGTTCTGCTGCACACTTTCTGTACTGACAGCCATTCATGGCTTGTCAGCAGAAATTCCATAGGCATCTCCTCATTCTCACAGCCCAAGCCATTAATAAAGAAGCTAATGAGCAAATTTCTAAGAACTTCAGTAGGAAGTTCTAGCCCCAGCATTTTCCAGCACTAAACTCTTTTGAATGTTAACCTCTTTTCTATTTATCTGCATGTCCCTAATCACTCTCCCTGCTTTTCCCCTCTTAAAGCCTTGCATACTTTCATGGCACCTACTCAGATTTCTGCTCATGCCCTCTCTACCCTACCATTCTCTAGCCCTCCATCCTGGCTCATTAAATTTTGTGTTACTCTGCATTTGCCCTTCTTTTGTCTCTGGTGTCATGCCTGGAAAAATCTCTTTGCTTGCCCTTCATGTTGCTGTATCCCTGTCCGTGTACATTTCTTTATTTTCCTGCTCTTCCAACTATACATAACTTTCCTCTGTTGTTTGCTGTCCTTTACACTTCTCCTGCTTTCATTTTGTTGTTCCCTACCCTGACCAGACTCTTTCACTCTCATATCTCAATCTGGTCTTCCAACAGACCCAACCCTTGACGGCAGATATGGTCAAACTTTGGCCCGGGCTGTGAGATGAGGCCCTGCTGGCACCAGGTTCACAGAGCAGTCCAGCTGCCTGTGGGAGGATGGACCCACTCCCCAAGCAAGAAGGTGCAGCTGAAGCCAGCGGTCACCTGCTCCCTGCCCAGCCCGGAGTGAAGCAAGGGGACACCAGGAAAGTCCATACCATTTCCTTCCTGGCTCCCGATCCTTTTTCATACATCTGAGGAACTACCCTGTCACTCCCTGGGCTGTGTCGTGACTTTGGTGTGCAGCTTATGGGGTCAGGAGGGTTAGTTTCCCCACTCTACCATGGCTTCTGCCATACAGCTCACATTATCAAGTCCCCTCCATTTCTATACCTCGTTTCATTTTCTGCTTCTCCAGTTTTTCTGATCTCCTTTATGTATCATCTGACTCTCACATATGCAGTGAAGACACAGCTGCTTTATTCACTGGCACTCACGCGCTTCATGTTCACTGGAAATAGCTGCATACTGAGGTCAATTCAACAGGGACCACACTCCTACCATATGTTAAAGCTACAGGTGGAAGCATTCATCTCACTGAATCCCAGCCTACCTTTTGCAACACTGGAACTATGAAAATAGAAGCTCTTTTTGATTAAAACAGAAGTTTTCAAAGGTGAGGACTAGAGGTCAGGTCCAGTTCAGCAGCCCAGGGAAACCCCCTTTACACTGTATGGTAACAGAACAAGAGCAGTCTGGCCAGGCCCCTGGGCTGGCAAGAGCAATGTAACTTTCCACATCTTTGTGGAAAAAGTGTTTCAAAGCAATGATTAAGCAAACTAAGCATAACTAAGACATCACACTTACCCTTGCAGTGAAGTCCACAGCAGCACCCCGATTTAACAGCAGTGTAGCTACATTGATGTTTCCATAGTGAGCAGCTATGTGGAGGGGAGTGAACCCACTCTGGAAAAACAAAACAAAACCAAGAGATGCTTATTTTTTTTATATCTCATTGGTACTCCAAAATTTGTATCACATCACCGACAAAAGCTAGTAATAGGAGTCTGCTGCAAGTCACCATTCCAATTCCGTACTAGTTTTCACTCACTGATGTTTATTTATAGACTCTCGGAGAGTCTAAATAAAGTCATATTGCTATGCAGGAGGGAAAAAAATTAACATAATTATTCTAGAAGATCAGAAGAGGGATAAAACTTCCAGTTATTCCAGAAAAACAACAGCAAAACATTTGAGTATTAAAGCAATGATCTGTCTTTTAGAAGAAATTAATTTCTAACTAGAAATATCTATTTGTTGTCAGTATTATGTCAGTCTTGCAAGTCAAATCTCTTAGAGATTCTTTGCAGAAGTTCAGATACAAGTCATTTAATGATAGTTGCTGTTTTTTATAAATTCAAAGTAGATGCAAATGCAAACAACATCAAAGACAATTTTAAATTATTAATATGGATTTTGTTTTCCAAGGGTTAGTACCATAAAGATCAGTCTCCCACTGTGGGCAATCACACTGGGTTATGTTCAGACACCACCAGTTACCACCCTAATTAGAAGATGCCTTACTGATAAAACTACTTTAGCAACTTATTTTCATATTTAAATAGTTTTACTTCCTTTTAAAATAATGCTAAAACATGCAGCAATTCCATCAGTCCTGCAAAGTATGAAACCTTATGGGAACTAGATGCATTTCTAAATCATTAGCAAGCCATGCTAGCTGCCACTGCCTTGCTTTGGGAGTTTTGCAGATATAAAACCGCTCTCAGATCATTCTATTTGCTGACACCGTCAAGGTAAGTGTCATGCAGAAGCCTAAAATCAGACCTGGATGCACAACACGACAGGGTTGTCTGCAGCTCTTAACACATCTGATAAACATATGCTCCATGAGAATCCCTGAAAACTCCATCTTACATAATACGGCTCTTTTACAAAGGCACTTACTTCCCAAGAATGCTTACTCTTACTTTTAAACCCTAGTTTCAGCTGCAGAAAGCCCTGGTATCTAAACTACAGTCTTCTCTAGCACATGCTACTTCATTTCATCTAAAGCAGGTATCTATCCTACAAAAGGCGATGCAAAAAGGAAGAGGAGGAAATGATGCAGCAGCACTAAGTGATGGAGGAGTGATGATGCATATATATATTTATATATACCTCTGTTGTTCTATTCACCATCATCTAGGTTAACACATTTGGAAGCAAAGAGGGGGAAAAAATGAACGGTTAGTTCACCACTGGTGATATGGATGCAAAAAGCTTCATGATAGCTACGTGGCATGGCAGCTCAGATGACAGCACAATCGGCACACAAAGGAAGCTCGACTGAATGGAAGCTGAATGATCGAGTATTTTGAATGTTAATTGTTATGTGTTTACCAAAGTTCTTACAGTAGCAACTGCACAAACAACTGATCACATGAATTAATTGTAAAATATCTATAACACACCACTGCAGGAGCAGCTTTCATTCTCAAGAGATTCTAATAATTCTAATAATATAATTATTCTTATAATTCTAACAATATTTTGCTTATTATTCTCCATTTGCAAAGTTTCTGCAGGAGACATTAACCCTGATTTAACCAAAACAGGAATGGGGAGAAAGAGGCAAATTAAGCAAATGAAATGTTACTCTTAATCACACTCTGTAGGAGAAAGTTATGTGTAACTGCAGCAAAATACTTCACATTAAGGGACATCTTCACTGGATGTAATACACGTGGTCAGCACTTAATCAAACCTTTCTTCTTTTTACAACTGACCTTTGACTCCACATCAGCATTGTGGTCGTTCTGCAGAAGCAGAGCTGCTGCCTTCGTATCGTCCTTGCGAGCAGCGATGTGAAGCGCAGGAAGACGGACTTTTCCCTTTGTATCATTCTCAAGCAACAGGGAAACCACCTGGTCATGACCTTGCTGCAAAGCTACTGCCAGAGGCGTGAAACCATCCTGCAACATACAATGGGGACTCTCAAAACATGTTCCAAGCTTTCCAGGAGGCGGGAAGGGGAAGGGAAGAGATCTCAGCATTAGTAACAGTACGGGCTCAAATTCAAATGTAGAGTGTAACATGGTGCAAATTAAAAGTAGCCTGCAATGACACTGAAATTGGAGTAAAGTGTTGATGAACTAGGTCCCAAATGCTTAAAACAACTTTCTGGCGCTCCAAACTTAAACATAAAATTTTAAGATGCAATCAAACAACATTTACTGAGACTTGAGAAAAAAAGCATGAAATTAGTCACAAATTAAGTTACATAAATAAATATGTGTATAATAAAGTGTATAATTATATAAAAAGGTACAAAAAAGCTGAAATACTAAAATACAATTGTTAATGATGTCTCCACAGCAAATTATCATCCATCTGCCCCACAGCAACAGGTTGCAACCTACGATTTTTAAGAAAAAAACCCCAAATCTTCAGCTCTATCTTCTGATATATTGTATATGCGGATTTAAAACCTACTAATATTTGAATATCAATACCACATTCTCCCAATATGCCAATTATTTTACTACAACTTCCATTTATGAAAATTTATGTAGAAGCGATGGACAATACTCTTACAAACAGCAATTATTTCCTTTCACACTAGCAAAAAGCCAACCAAAGTAGTGCAGAATAAGAAACCTGAAAAACAGAAGATTTTTTTTTTTTAACAGATTTTGAAGTGAATTGCTCAAACACATGAAAACCACAGTCTGAGACCTTTTTATAATTTAATTTTTATGGATTCTTAGAAAATTAAAGAATGAAAGAATTGTCATTTAGCTTCTGCTCCTTCCCAAGCATTTAATCAATCCAGGAACACCTTCAGCCTTACCCAAGACAATACCTACAAATCTCTCAAAAAATCACAAATGCATATTAATCTACTTAGGATATTTATTTATTACATTTGACTCTTGATCAATATATCCAAAGCTTATGTTACCAAACTTCATTACAGTTTAGTTGATAAACACCTTCTTTTAATTTTTGACTACTGTCACGGTAAAACTGTAGAAGTGTGAAATAAAAGTGCAGCAATGACACAGAGGAGTGTAAGTCCTCACCCTATGTCAAAAGTGAAGAGTTCGTGTTAAATTATTAACTCTTGGAATTAAAAGTAATGTTTTAATAAGGAATTTCTCTCTCTGATTTACCAAACAAAGAGAACCTCAATTTAGGAGGAGAAACAGTAGGAGTTCTGAAAAAAAAAAGCAGTTTTTCAAATTGGGGGGGGCGGGAATCACTGAAATTCCTTGGGTCCTACCAAGCTCTTTTTTTTTTCCCCATGAACTTTTAAAAACTCATTTAACCACAGTCTTCCCCTTTGCCTCCAGCCCATCACCCTCCAGCAGCGGTGCAGGGCTCTGGGCTGTGGTCCCGGGCTGTGAGCAGCTCCTGAGGTGAAACAACTGTGCAGCCTCAGACCGCGGGCAGAGCGGCACAGGGCGTGAAAAATGCTGTGTAGCTCTGAAGGCCAAAAAACTCCATGAGCATCCCCACAAGAGGGCTCTGGCAATATAGCTATGCTGTACCTGCAGAAATGGAGGCTCCTGCCTGGAGAAACCCTGGGTGCGACAGCTCACGCCTTAGTGACCCCGAGACGTTGGTATCCTGGTCTACTTACACAGCCGACGGCAGTGGCACAGTCAACCGCTTCCCAAAGAAAAATGGTTTAGCTTTCTACAATGTCTTTTCTCACTGGGCTTTCTCTTCTGCTAAAAATGTTGGCAACAATAATATTAAAAAAAACCTAGGAACACATTTCCTTTTTTCCTTAGGGAAAAGGAGGGAGACAAATAGGAAGGAACATTTCATTTCAACCCCAGAACAGCTGCCATCCCCTATACCACCAGTTGCCTTACTCTGATGAGAGGTGCCCATCATTTCAGCGTGCAGAGATCACCATACCAAGGCCAAGCAAACTGCGACCAGGAATATCAGCACCAACAAGAATGCATTTCCACCACGTGCTCTCTGAAGATGCCAACTCACAAAAAGCAATTGCAAGCAAGTATCGTGATGTCAGTACTACAATTAGTAACTGCAATTTAAAACAGAAGGCAAAGCCCGCTCCAGCAAAAAGAAACCAATATCAAAAAAATAAAAATAATTTAAAGAAAATAGTTAGTTGTATTTTTCTCTTTAGATTAAAATGCCTTTGTTAGAAAGTTTTATTTTTAATCAATATTCAGCTAAGTGGCAATCATTTAATAATAAATCTTTTGCATTTACAAAGATAAATAGAAATCGGATTTATATGAAAAGTTGGAGCAAGAGAACATAAAAAAGCACCCTTAAGCAACTATCACAAACAAGTAAGGCAGTAAAGGCAACATAGTTTTGTAGTCTGGTATCTTCAGAGGAATTCTCCATGGATAAAATTAGATTGCACCTTATCATCAGGCTGAGTTGGAGAGAAGCTCAACCTAAACTGACATACAATGCTCAAGGGAAAAACAATAGCAAAGCAAAAAGAATCAAGTACCTATGTGCAAGTTTTAAAACTTCTATTTTCAGAAAATCATACAGTGGTAAGAATATTTTCAAAAGTCTGAGTCTATTGTATATCTCTGGGGGTCCCGTGACTTCTTTGTTTCCAAGTTTTTACAATGAAAGAGAAAATAGTGTTCTGAAAACTACAATTTTCAATCACTTTTCCAGATTTAAAATATTTCATTTTGGTACTTCTTCGTTTTCGTATCTTTGAGCATTTCCAGAAAGTGGTTTCTGATGCACATTTCTAGTTATAACTAATTTTTAGTGGCTTTGAAAACACAATTTTGATCAATTAGTGATTTGTTTTTTACAGTGCTGACTTCAGAAAAGAAGAAAAATATTCCATACATACATCGTTATACAGTGATACTATCATCATACAGTGATACTATGAGGTACAGTGATGCAATAATTTTGCATTTCATATTTTGCTAAAAGGAGGACTTTTTCAAATAAGCATCATTTCCTTTACGGAATCAGTTCAGATAGTGCAATCATAATTTAATAAATATTAGAGAGAGCACATGCTGAAATACCCTTTTTTTGTTTTGGTAGCAAAATCTTGGAATTAACACAACTGAAAATTCATCAGATTAAAAACCTATCTCTATGCAATACCTTTATGACTATTAATACACCTGCTATTTTTTTTCCTTCCAGGTTGCCTTATTTGAGTTAGAATTACTTTTCTAAAACAAGAAGTAAAAAGTGTTCTTCTAGAAGGATCACAGAACACCTTCAAGGATGACCCTTGCATCTTCCTGGCAGCTTGAAATGATCTTTGCAGGAGCAAATGGGATAACTAGGTGCTACAGACAGGGTATCAACATTGCAACAAATGCAGTGCAGAAAATGCTCCAAGCCCTAAGTAACCCCGGGTTTTCCCTGATGTCCCAGGGCTCCAAAGTGCAGGTAATCAGTTGTTCTTCCTTTGTAGTTGCCCTCCACATTACTGACTATTTTTAATGAAAGCACAGAGAACTGTTATATCATGCACACAGCTTTCCTGTTTGAGCACTTAACCTGAAAGATTATCAGTTATGACTAAGAACACATCTATTTTTAGAACTGTTTCTAGTTAAAGTAATTTTTTATTTTAGAAATGGCAAGAGATGTTTTAAATTGCTGAAAAGCCAACTCAGTATTCATTAGCACACTTTGCACAGAGAACTTTTTATTGGTATTTGATTTTGTATTTAAAAGACTAGTTTGATATAAGCTAGCAAGAATCACTGCGGAAGCACATTTTATTTTGTTCATAAAGTGTGAAATTCAAACTTTTACCTCTGTGGCAAGGCTTTGACTGGCACCATTGTCAAGAAGAAACTTAACAACCTCCAGGTGGTTTTCTTGGGCTGCCATATACAGTGGAGTGAAACCATTCTGAAACAGGAAAACAAGAGTGTAAACTCTCCACAAACATTTCATACATACCACAGATCTGCCAAACTCGCATAGATTAGGAACAAACCAAATAAACTGTGTGCTCAGATGCCAGTTAATGGCACGATCTCCTTTGATTTAAGTGAAGATAGTGAAGAGGACACCATGGAATCTTTTGGCTGACCAGATACAGTTCCCACAGCTAAGCTGGAATACTTCCCTTTACGTCTTTTGTGAAGTCAAACTGAACACCAATCTGGGCAGACCATTTGGTAGAGAGAAGTTATGATTCCCAATAAATGCAGCCACAGCAATGGAAATGCAAAATGAGGCAGGCAAATACAACACAAGTCTATAGCAAAAGCAAGAGCAACGGCTCTTCAGAACACTCTCCAATTTTTTCTCTTCTTTCCATGAGCTTTGACTTCTCTTTTCCTTGCGCGGGTTACTCATGCCTTTTGCCTCCTCAGAGAGCTGCCTTCTGAGCACAGCCTGCTTGCGGTCACCGAGCTACTTTGTATTTCAGGCACCAGGAGATCTGAGGATCATTGCTTCTCAGCAGTTTGAGACAGAGGTTTATCAGTGTTTCCGACCACATTACAGCATTTCTCAAATTACACATAAGTGAGGATTTCAATCAATGCAATACAAGTATTAAAGGCTGCAGAGCTTAACTCATTCTTTGGCAAGTGCTTTTCCTCTTATAGTCAATGCTTTTGTCTTTGTCTTAACTGCATACAAGTCACAGCCTTTCAGGAACTGAATTTTTGGGGACTAACATTAAGATAATGTATATTTCCTTATTGTTCTAAGCATTTCTGAAATTCACAGCTCTGACGTCACTCATAAAACAGCAAAACGAAGTCATGAAATCTGTCCTGGGTTCAAGATACCGCTAAAGGTATTCAAAGAAGTTGCTGATTTGCACCTGAAATTGCTTGGCTTTCGTATAGCGCTGCATGTCCCTCGGTCCAACATAATTGTGAAGTAATGAGAAACACACTTTATAGTAACAAATTATCCGTATACTATTGACTGATCAGTTTGATACTGCTGAAGCCACCAAAGCAGCATCAGCAATATGAACAACAATCCCTTTCTCCTCTGATCTGTCACGATGCATGTTTTTACCCTTCATACTCCAGCATTATTCTGCCAGACATACCACTGCTAGATTTTGCCCGATTCCTTTCCTTACAGTACCCGCATGGGTGATGGTGCCATTAAACATTATGGCCAGGAGGTCACTGAGGTTTCAGTGTGCTCTGTTAGGGCCCCGTCTTTCCTCTCACTACCTTGCAGATCTCCTGTCGTTTCAATTTCTGAGAACCTCAGACTCCTCTTAAGAAATCTTCACACAGAATCAGCTGCAATGGGGGCAACAGCTTCCCTCTTCACCTGCTCCCTCTTACGATCCCCCCAGACCTCTTGCTCTACCACACAACACTTCTGGTGATTACTCCAGAGCATAGGGAGGACAAGGAGAAAAGGAAGCACAAAATAAAATAGGAGGTAAGGGCTAGTTTAAAAATAACAGGTATAACAGAGGATTTCATCTGGATTAAATAATAGGAAAATTCAGGAAGTGCTTCCGTATAACTGGGTTTGGCTGGGACAGTATCAGCACCCTCAGGTCGGCAGTGTAGCCCGGGCAGACGTTTCGGCAGGGTGGAGGAGCAGGGGGAGCAGCTCAGCAATTCGGCTAGAACAGCTACAAAGGACACTGACCTAGATTTTGCAGAAAACAAATGGAGCCAAACAGGGACGAGCTGAGAAGAGTTTGGCCATATATTTGCATCAAAGAAAAAACATTAACATTCCGGGCTCTGGAGAGATGAAGGGAAACTATAGCCTCGGATCTATAGCAGTGAATTTTGGCTGAGTTACAGTAGCCACAGTGAAAACAGCTGAGAAACATCTGACTGTCACAGCAACGCGGCAGAGCTGCATGGCACAAGTCCAACACAGGGCATGCAGGAGAGCGCAGGTGACCTGAGCCTGAGCACATAGGCTTCACTGGCAGTAGAGAGACATACCAGGTCAGAAGAAAGGACAGCTGGAGAGGAAACAGAGTTAACTGGGTATTCGATGCAAGAGGAACTTTACCATCAACGAGACACTGAGCAGCTGTGAAGCCACATGTTTACAAGGCTTGCACAGGCTGCAAGGTCTGTTGCTGTTCCAGTATTTTGATAATTTGGTCTGTATTCAGGAAAGCATAAAGCAGGCGCTGAAGTCCTACCGGAGCCAAAGCTAGCAATGTGTTAATGCACTCTCCAGAATCAAGGTCTAATGGTTTAGTTACTGTATAGTTAAAATTCTGCTTTATGCAAAAGAAAGAAGCCAGAAAGCACTTGCTAAGGTAGCTAAAAAGTCACATTTCAATTTATTATTATAGTGAACAGGAGAGTCTGGCATTTTTCCCTATCATTTCATGGCATACTCAGTATCTATTTACTAACTCAGTTGGAAACAAAGATTAATTTTTTTTAGTTTCAAACATTTGCATTTAGAAAGCAAGTAGGAAACACTTCCTAATTATTAGTTTCAGAAAATAATTAATAGGCAAAAATTCTCAGAATCAAGTATTATTAGCATTTGGAGGCAGAGCAGAACCTTTTCTCCTATGTTAAATTAGCATAGGGTATTCAACATCTCTCCCCCCATACTTTGCTTTTTCTTCTCTCTTTAAAAAGCGGCTGAAATTGCCAGAGAGCCACAAGCCTAAGGAAAGCATTTTGCCTTCAACAGTAATTTACAACTGTTTGTCTTCAATAGTAATAAACAGCCCTTAGAAGAGGTATAAAATTCGGACTCAACTAAAATTCCCCTTTTTTTTTTTTTTTTTTTTAAGGACAAGAAGCTTTGGTTAAAGAAGGCTTTACATGGTTAACACTGGCACTGTCAGCAGGGTAGGGCTGTTACCTTCAAGGGAAAAGGAGATAAAGCCAAACTCACAGAAAACAGGATCAGCCTCAAAAAGAAAAACAAACAAACAAAAAAATCTTTGGGTGGTCTCTCTGTTGGTATGCCAAATTCAGCAGAACTTTATTCTAAGCTTTAGGAAGGCTGAAGTGATGCTCAGTACAATGGGAAAAGCTGGGTCAGGGGCAGTTTGGGAACAGGGAGCTCCCGGGACCTCCCAAAAAGATTAATCTCAACTGAAGCGTCTCTCTACCAGGTATTGGTGTGGAATGGCCAACTTACATGTGTCTCAAGCAAAGACATCAAAGGCTTCTGTAATGAGGGGGGGGAATAAGTTTTAATTCTCATATGTTAGCAAAATAAGGGTAACGTGGCAAAACCTTACAGTGTATGGACAATGCACTTACATAAGATGTTTACAATCTCAGATTATTTTTAGTTTAGGGCTGAATACAAAAGTTCTCAAATACAAGCAGAAAAGATGCTTTCAAAATAATCTTATTTTCTTTAACAGGAAAACCACTGGAAATATTTCAGCTTTATTTTACTTCAGTTATGGAGGTATCTACTTAAAACTACTTTATGTTGTTGCTCTCTTTAAATTCAAATTGTGTGACGTCTGGAACCAAATATTCCTGTATCTAGCTAGTATAAAAGAATAAGAAAGGAGAACTGAGTAGCATATTTTCTTTGTCTAGGTGAAGGAAACGTGAAATACACATTGCAAATAACCAACGTTCTTGAAAAAGATTCTATTACACATTTTGTTTGTACTGTCTGAGAGATCATTAAAAAAACCCATTCTTTAAAATGTACACATTTTAATTTCCTTGTTTAACAAACATTTTCTTCATGCCCATATCTTTACAATACAGAAGAATGACAATACAGATGAGAAGACCTTCTCTTAATCTGATCACCTTTCTCTGACACTGCCTGCCAGCCAGACCCTGAGCAGGGACAACAGCAACGGAGCATGTGTGCAGGGACACCCCCTATGTCACAGCCACCCCTGCTTTCAAGAATCTGTCGTTTCTGCATTTTCTGAGCCAGAGTTTTTCTGTTTCATTTTGCTACTTTGCTCTTAATGCTGGCACTGTTTTCCCTTATTTCAAATTTTCTATGATTGACCTGAATATTCATTCAAAGGACTTGATCAAACTTAAAAGTTCTGCATATGCTCGCAGCACCTCCTTGTACAAGGAAAGGGGATGAGCTCAATTAAGCCTGAGACACTGAATTGTGTGAAACAGGATCCCGTTCATTTGAACAAGTTCTCTCGCACTCTCCTGTTCCATCAGTATCTCTTCTGACTCTGTAACAATTAGCAGCTCATAGGACACTGGAGGGCAGATCTAAGGCTAAAGGGTAAACACTTTGCTGTGCTGCCTGTTACACAACCACTTCCAGTATCCTGTAAACACCCCCAGATGTGCCTCCACATTCTTTGTCTCCAGGGGTGTACATCTGTGTGGCTTCTGGACAGCTTAAAACAGAGATGCTGCTTCTATTGTTTCTTTGTGCATGAAAGATGCGGGCAACTCAGAGTTAATCCAAACACACGGTTAACCTCCCATGCAAGAAAAGACCTGAACACAACCTGGCACTTGACTGCGCTGTCATGCCTATGGGGGAAGACAAGACAAGTCCACGGTACACTCTGACCACCTGGCGAGGGGTAGAGCAGAAAGGGGAGAGCTGGAAGCATTTAAAGTTTTAATCGTATGTTGGGTTACAAGGTGGGAATGAACTCAGCACTACCCTCACTAAAATGCCTGCCTGCTTCACTAGTAAAATGGCGGCTGTGTGTTCAAACTTTGTCCTTGCACCTGCTGTCCGTTACCTATGTGGGTGGAACAACCAAAAAAGAATGGGGTTTTTTAATGTTGGCAGGACTACATTCATCTTACTGACTCTATCAAACCCTATTTTCAAGAGCCAGCATTAATACAAGATCTACCAAACATACTTACTACTATTACAGTTTACAAACATAGAAGGATTTTAATGTCAGCATTGTTTTTGATAGTACCAAATGGAGAAATATTACTTTACCTGAGACTGTGCATTGACATTGGCCCGATTTGTAACCAGCACTTTGACTACTTCTGCTTGTCCAGCAAGGGATGCTATGTGCAATGCTGTGTTTCCTTTCTGAAATGAGAGACAGTGATATTTGAAAAAAGTAAAAAACTTGAGCTTGAATACATGGCAATACTACCAAGAACATGTTTCACTTTAAAATACAGTATTTCTTGCAATAAGATACTCTTACTGAGTACTTCTAATGGGTAAGTTATTCTAGAAGACATGGACAGAAACCAAGACAGGAATCTACAATTTGTTCAGTAAATCTCATCCCTACTAACCTATGACATTTACTATAATTGAAAAGGTTTCGATTAAACAATTACTGAAACCACTTCACCAGTGGATAATGGGCATTTACTGCTGCAGTAATGTCTGCAATCAGTTGGCTGACACTTTGGGCCCATGCCATCGTTGTGAACAAGAGAACAATTAAATAGGCCTGACTAACCTTTGTCGCTGCATCCACACTGGCACCTCGCTGTATCAGTTCAGAGACAACTTCTACGTGCCCTTCTTTGGAAGCGAGATGGAGAGCATTCAACCCATTCTGATTAAAAGATTGAAATAAGAAAAGCAATGGAAAAGATTGGGAAAGATTTTCCAGAATAGCAAACAACATATCAGGAGACAAATTATTATATCCCAGCAAGAGGGCTGCTTCCAAAAACTGTTCTTATGAAAACTTTACAAAAACTAATTACAAGGAAAATGTATTAATTAGGTCAGGATATACTAGCTCTGGGCTCTCAAGTTCTGTGTGCTGTCCCATGATCTGACGTAATGAAAGATAATGTTAAATAATACAACATTCTCCAAGTGGAATTTAAATGATATCTTGGTAAGGGGTAAAAAGAAAAGTTTTAATTGGATAAAATATGTAAACATGGCTCATCAAAACCCACTTATGATCAACATGAATTGCAAATAGAAAGACAGATTCAAGATATAGTGAGAAAAGCATTTATCCAGCAAATTCGATCAAAATATTCTTCAACCTGATTTGAAATGTTGATGTCCACTCCACTTTTTAAGTAGTCGAGAGCCTTTTCTAAGTTGCCAGCTCGAGCAGCTCTCAGGTAACTTGCATTTGTGTCAGACTATAAGAAAAAAGGAAAAGTCCCATTAGAAATTACAGCACAGTATAAAAATATATTCCCTTGGCAAACACATTACTAACGATACAATGTATTGTGCATACATATAACAGGACATGAAAGGATCCCAAACTGCCTTATCAAATATGGGTCAAATCCTGACCTCCTTGCTTATGCAAAGTCCCTCTGGTGTAAATAGGCTGTCTGCTTGACTGGGCAGCACAAGATTCAACTGTAAATATAAACATGAATTATGCAGCACCGTCTAACATGCAAGGATAGTAGTCAGGGACGCCTCTGGTACCCAGAATGGGAGATAAACATGATAAGGCTCAGGATAGGACTCCATGGAAATCACCCTGCTCTAGGTCCAAAAGTGCCACACCACCTTCAACGTCCAAGCTCAACAGACCAGACCAGTACTGTGAGACCTCACAAGACAGATTTTAAAAATTCCAAAATACTCAATGTTGAATGACTGGACTACCCAAATGAAAAAACATGGTTCTACAAATTACAGCATTTTTACAATCTAATGTCTGACTACATTTTGTTTTCCCCATCCTCCCTCCTTTTGTGGCACATTTTATTTACAATATCTGTCCACATTCTATGAAGTAGCCAGAAATCCCTAGGTACAGTGCCATTATTTAAACTGCATTTTATATATTTTTCAGCTCTTATTTTAAAGATAGCTGTGCAAATTTGCTTTATGATGACTTCAGCTTGAATGCAAGGGTGGCACAAAAGGATGGTGAAGTCATGAAAGAGATCACTGAAAGTAATTGCCATCCCCGGAGGATTTTAACAACAAGTTATGCAAATAGCCTCTAAGGACGGTTTAGATAATTCTGATCCTGCCTTGGAGCTAGCGGAATGAACTGGGTTAGCTTTCAAGAGGGACACATCATATAATCTTTGATTTTATCCATGCCAGGGCTTCCCCTGGCATCTTGGGCAGTAAACACATTTTTTTTTGTGCTCTCTTTTCCGTTGATACAACAGGAATTGTCTTTCCCCTCCTCCCTTTTGTCATAGGCTTACATCACTACAACTTTAAGTGCTTTACAATCCTTTAAGGTTCTAAAAGAGTGCAACAACTACCTTTAGAGAAAGAAATTAAAGGCAGTAACCGCCCAGACAAATATAAAACACCCTGGCACCAAAGCTCAGTTACTTATCCAGTGCTCAAATAAATTTTACAATTTTTTTTTCATTCCCCATTTTCTGGACTTGCTATAGACTTTTCTCCTCTCCTGTCACTGCAGCTGCTGCAAAGCGGATGTTCTGTTCAAGCATTGCTTCAAGCCCGTCTGAAGTCACCTGCATGTGCAGGATGAAGTAATCTTGGGTATAAAAACAGCAAAATGCTATGTGGCCATGAAGTCTGCTTTCTTCTTTGTACTACTACCAGCTACAAGACTATTTTTCTAGTCCTTTCAAGGTGTTACAAGCAAGAGCCATTACTTATGGAGTCTTCATTTTCTCCTGAGTTTTGCACACATGGCATTGCACTTTGCAACGGTAAGTCACTAGCTTACAACCTTCCCTGCTCTTTATTGTTATTTTCCAAGCACGCCACACTGATCATTACAAATCAACTTCTACGATGCTTCCAACAAAACAGCCCCCAAATAATGATGTTTAATTAGGATCTGTCAAAAACAAGGTGTTGCTACAAACTACATGGTCAGAACTGTAAAGACTACGGGGGAAAATAGCTGCCCTGAGAGGTGCAGTAAAACACTTTCATTCGGAAGATCATCTGAACTGTGCAATGTGGGTTATTACAAGAGACGGGTCATATTCTCAGTGCTTAGCAACAACTGCCACTGGGGTAAAAACAGGTCAGCATTTTATGAGCATTACCAAAGGTATGAGGGAGGACTTAATAGACCGGGAGCCTTTTTTGTCGCAGTGTAATGGCATGTCTGTCTGGCAGAGTCAGCAGGTGGACGACAATTAACATCAGCTGTTTGCAGCTGCTTCTGGGTGGGGAAGGGATGCGCCAGAGAAGCTTGCTATGGAAAATCAGTTCCCGCCAGTCACATCAATGCGCACCAGACAAGAAACACTGCTCTTACTCAGAAACATTTTAAACCTTTCTAATTGCTCAAACAAAATGGAGGCGGGGGCAGGCAGGCGGGGTGATAAACAGCTGTGATTCACATCACTAGCTAACTGCTGTTTCACTGTACAGGGAGAGCAATGTCTGTGTCTTTTAAGGGCTTCTCTTGGAAGCACTTGCTCACTAACAACAGGAAGGACAAAGGTTAGGTCACACTTCCAGCCTGGGGATGTATAAAAATGTTTTAAATCCAGCCAGCTCAGGTGCTGCTAACTGATGCACAAATCCATTTCTGAAATCCCTCTAGCAAACAGCATGCCCTCCTTTGCCAGTCGCCACTCAGTATTCACTCCTTTTGCTCAGAGTCTCCAGAAACATCACTGACACCAGCAGCCAGGTAGCCAGCCAAGCGGCGGGGCTGGTGGGGGCACAGCACCCCATTCCCCTGTCAGCCTGGGCTCTCGCTGCTCAGACAGGGACATGCTCCCAGCACCAGGGGCAAAGTACAGAAAAAACTACACTGACATGTGCAGACACTACAACGGCAGCTAGGAAGCACCCAGAGAAGCTGCCATTTAACAGCACGCTGGGGATAACACAAACTCTCCCACACTTCTGCTGATCTGAGTTGGCACTTCCAGTTTCCACCTTACTGGTTTCCAGTTACATGAATGCCATGTGAGCTGGTAGTCTGTGAAAGTGCATGAGCTGCCTTAGCAGCCAGGGTGTAACGCATCCCTGCGCACTGTGAAAGAGGAAAATCTTTTTTTCTGACTTTGACTAAAGCTCCCAAGCCCTCAGACTGGGTTAACTCACCCTTTCTGGGCCACCACGCACAGAAACGTGGAGATTTGCACAGAGGTATAACAGACTGAGGTTGTACAGATATGCAGAAAGTTCAACGGGGCTTCTGGGATTCTCTCCACCCATTACAGTCTCCACCATAAGCAGAAACAAGCAGTAATATTAGAGAGAAAAGAAAGCTAACATCTTTGGAAACCAAAAGCAATTCCAGCCTCTCTAAAAGTAGCATTGCCAGCTTCCACTTTCCCTATGACTAAGGCTTACTTCAGACCTGCCCAGAGAGAGACTAGACTTTCAGGCTTTTTCAAAATGCCTTGAATACCCTTGGTTTCAAGACATTCCACTTCCAAAACCCAGAAGAACCAAGGAACACTGTCCAACTTCTACAAAACCTAAGCGCAGGGGTCAGTAAAAATTAATCAAAAACATCAAACCAAGACTTTCACATTTCTAAACGTAAAATTTTCTCAACTTTACATTTCTATTTTAAGCCTAAATTTGATTAAAAAAAAAATACTACAATATAGTAGGAAAATGTCATTTCCAATTGGCACAATTTTATTTAAAACAAAGCCTCTTGGAGTCCCTGATCAAGCCTGTAATTGCCTCTGTATTGCACATACAGGAGCAGCATTAAAGCCAAGGCTCAAATGGCTGAAGGATTTAAAAGATCAAACAAGCGTAACAATAATGTTAATAATTATTTATCCGGATTGCCCGGAAGCCCATGTCAAAATCTCATCAAGGACCTGTTATCATAAGTGCATTAGAAAACACAGTAGGGGAAAAAAAAGGATTTTATGTTTCCAACCATGGCTCAGCACACGGGCGCGGGTAAGCGCTCCCGCTGTGGGTAACTGTTCTCAATGTACCCACTTGCACCTTCCACACAAGCTGGCGTCGGAACGATGAACTCCATGACAGCATGTCTACAGGACATTCCCTTAACAGACCTAATAAAAATTTCTCCAATACTAATTACTTAGACCTCAATATTCCTGAGAGACGCATTCTGTATGCTGGCAATCTGTCCAGATCCCTCTGTTTCATTCTTTTTTTCTTTTTTTTGTAATCAATTCCAACATGAAACGAAAATGAAAATTGGCTTTTCATTCTCCACCGTCTTGACAAATATCAAGAGAACAACAGGCACGGGACAAACATCAAAGCACGCTGAATCTTAGATGTTCTTGCAGTCAGCCACAAAGGTTGCAGCCCTTTCTGTGCCTTTGCACAGGATTCCTGTTGTCAGGCTGTGTCCCCGAAGCCTGTCCCTGCTCCCTCTTGTGCTCCCTGGAGATGCTACTTTTTCAGTCTCTATATCCAGACTCAAAAATCAAAATTCTTACAAGTGTTTTAATTCTTGAAGAGACAGACCTCAGGTCCTGTGCACAGTGTTTAGTTCTGGAATGGCTATTCAGTCAATATTTAATAAACAGTGGATTCATGAGAGTACCAGTACTGATGCGTGCAGAATATCTAGCTTTTTCTTCACAGATGGCATGACTTCTCCCTCCTCCTCCTGTACTTTCTTGGAAGAAAGAGCGACTATTTCTAGTTTTAAGAAATGCATAAATGCAGATGATTGGCTAATGAATGCAGGATTTATGCAATGTGTATTTCTTTTAAATTTCTGTTATTTCCCCTTAATGTACTATGCTATAAAAATTCAATTTTCTAATGTAAAGCAGGCTGATGAGCTTGCAGCTTGCGGGCTGCTTGCAGCCCACGACAGGTTTTCCAGTCTGGAGCTCACAGCCTTCATCCCAGAGGCATCTCTGGAAAGGGCTGAGGCTGAATAAGGTATGCTGGTAGCAGTACTCTGTTTCCCAGCCCTTCTTTACCCTAAAGGTCCTCTAGGCCTGCCAATGATGGATGGCAGAGCCTGTGATGTGCAGGGGTAAGACCTGAGAATCATTCCCCATTTTGAGGAAAAGCTACACGAGTTAAAAAGATTTCTGTTACAGGAAAGACTAAGTCCTAAGTCACTTGCATATTATCTTAAGCCTCCATTTTAAAACAGAAAATGCTGATGCTGAATCACGGTAGGAAATATCTATTCACTATCTTTTGCTCCAAGTGTTCCCAGTGAAGTAAGAGACTATTTAGCATGAGTAAAGACAAAAACTATTAGGAAATTTGCACTGACTGTCAACCCAGGGTCTGGCCTGGCTTTTCCATGGGACTAGAGAGGGTCCTCAGAAAATGGAGAAAGTGTATTATTTAGTGAATCCTCAAAAGTGCAAAGCCATTAATGTCAACGTGCACAGGCACCCTCCCATACCGAAGGTATTTTTATTACACTCATCTCTCTTTCCTTTGTGTTCTGCTTATAGTGGCTTCTTTTTCAGATTAAAAATCCAGTCTTTTTTTCACATTGGGAGCAGGGTTTTGTTTTTCACTCGTAGCTGTTGTGAAGGGAAACCCCCAGCAGTTTCCCATTGTGCCGGAACAGGATGCATTCTGGCTTGAGTCCCAACAAAAAATGCAAACCATGCCTAACATTTGTTGTGGGGGGAGGCAATGACCTCATTTTAACTTATGTTACTTCCATTGGGAAACGTGCTCAACAAAACTAGTCTTGCAACAGCATGAGATGATCTGAGGAAACAGATGATAACATTTTTGCTTATTTTGATAAGGGTGGGCTTACTGCAACTGAAAACATTTTTTTTGCAGTAACGCTAAACTCTAATGGGCACTAAGCATTACGCTGGAAATTGGAAATGCCTGACATATCTAAGATTTTGCTTGTATGTTAATTCAGAATTTCCCTCCAAGCCAATATGTTACTCTCACTTGGTACGGGATGAAATTTTATGTCAAATAAATGATACCAGCCAGTTAACAGCATTGTCTGAACCACATGAAAGAAATCATTTTCTTGGGGAGCCTCTACATCCATCCTCCAAGCAGCTGCGTCCTTTGTATCTCCCTACTACCTCATAACTAAATCTGTATTAAAAAGTTTCACTTGTATCTTCTTTATTAGAAAGGGGGCTGGCTGCATGAGATGAGGGAACGATCTTTGTGCAAATAACTACAACTGTACTCATGCTTTACATACCGTACTACCATACGTGTTTTCCTCTGATAAGAATGTGACAGTCTAGGGCCAACTGCTATCTGCAGTTCTGCTGTTAGTTGTCCTTCAGAGAGATGTGGTTGGGATCACAGCCCTAAACAAAACCACAGGGCAACAGGGAAAGCTCCATTCCTACTGCCTGACAATTCAAAGGAAACATCTTGGGGCTAGGGAAGGCCAGCTATTTTGAATATGATTGCAGAATAAGAAATTATTTAATTATTGGTCAAAAACAAAACAAATCACTCTAATTGTTTGCCCTGTCATGCAACTTAATCATCGACTTTGATCGTGTTGTTGCATTGCGCATGACAAAGTAGCCAAAAATAATACATTGTATGGAATGTCCCTATAAATGGCCCTATTCCAACTATGCAACTATGACATGTTTTCCACAAGTTAAAAACCACACTGGTTTCAGGCTGCATAAAACCCCTTTTCTTGATGGAGACTAAAACATCTCATATTTCTGCAAAAATTGCATGTGAATCTATGATCAACTGTATTTGCAACACCTCAGGCTCTATCCCAGTACAGTAGTCAATCTTAACATGCTTGTAGAGAAAATAAAATAATTCCTGAAAATCACAATTTAAGCAGTTCAAAACAGAGTAGAAAACACATTTTACATTCAGCTCCTTTCTAGGAATCCTTGACCAAACCAGGAAAACATTCAAGCAAACAAGTAAGTCTCTTTCCTTGATAGACCACAAGACAAGGTCTCTGAGGTGCAGGTTCAGTATATACTGTTTTCAAGCTCACTTGCCCCACTCAACCTGTTAAGAGTCTGTCTTGGCAAAACACTGAATCTGTGCTCCCTGTTACCACTGAAAATGAATCACCTGTATTAGCGTGGAAGATGATTGAAAAAAAAAAAGCCTGAGATGCTAAGGCTGGTACTTACAAGAACATTTCACAGCTTCCAGTACAAGACATGTTGATCACCACCTTTAGCAACATCAGGAGCTCTAGAGTGAGTTGTTTGTTTGCAATGACAAACATCTCCTGCGAAGCTATGGTATGGCTTTCCTACGTTGTTTCCTATACGTTGTTTAGACTTTAAGCATGCAGTCTTCTTCAGCAGACCATAAATCTAGTCAGTCCTGTGACTTACGGTGAAACCAGCCCTGGGTGTCTTTAAATGCCTGAATGACTGCTTTCTAAGAAAGTTCAAGCACAAGATAGAAATGAAAAATAGCTGTTATTCTTTTGATTTTCTACAAAGAGCAGAGGGGGTTGTGATTTCCAAGGCACAAAAGACCCATACAGAGCTAGATAGGAAACCCTTGCCTAACATCCACACGTAACACGTAAAACATGTTGAACATAACAACCAAGTTGAAAATGCCCATAAAGCTGTCATCTCCATACAATTAACTTGTCACCACGGATATTCAGCAAATACAGAATGATTTAACTACAACTCTAACAAAATTAACATCTGGCAACCCAACAGAAAACACCTGAACTGAGGTCAAACCCGTCCCACAGGGACAATGTTCAGACAGTAGGCGAGGGTCTAGAGAACTTCCAATACTCTGCCAGTTTGCACAGATGAGGTTTTGAGATTTTGAAACAGAAGTTTGATCTGTCAGATTTACCTAAAGAATTTATGAAAACAATTACTAGTATGTATGTGTTAACTTAGCAACACCAAAAGCAAAATCCTAAATTTCCAGGACTACAAAATCAATGTACATCTGCATGACACACAAAATTTTTCTAAGTATGCATGAATACCAAATCACAAGAATTATTTTCTTTTAATGGGTAAATAAGATGCCTTTAATACTGACTTTCTAGCTGTCAGACTGCCCTGTATGAATAGACAAACTTGAATGACAAGGTAAATTAGGACCCACACTGTTCAAGATCCTAAAACCAGTAAAATCACTGGTTTCACCAGTGAATCACTGTACTTTATTAGGAGTGCACAATCAGTCAAAGAACCAGGCCCTTTGTGACAAACTCACATGTATAACCAATGAAAAGAATCCAATACAGTGGAAGGCAAAAGATTTGAGCATCTAAAATTTAAGATTCATTCTTCAGGCTGACAGTCTCAACTTCTAGAAGTTTACTTCAAACTCTAGGAAGAAACTCCGGAGCCTGTAATGACTCATCTCTCACTCTCTGAAGTTTCCCTATCATATACTTACAAGCGAAAAATAAATCACTGGCTTTCATAACAGCTACCACAGTCACAAAAAGCTAGAGAAGTGCTGGATGTGCTTAAAGGGTTTCTGTTTATGTTTATATTCACCTGAAGATAATATATGTCAAGCTAGATGAGATGCCATTGATCTCCTCCCTGCTATTTTTCTCTCAGAGACTGATTACCCAATGAGCATGCAGATAATTTCAGCACGTCTCAAGATCAAATTTAAAGCCACTTCCATGCCAAAGTTACATTCTTCAGATCGCTGCATGAACTATGTCAGTCGGTCTACCTCCTGTTCTCTGTGTGCATCCAATTTTAGATGTATGGAAAGGAGAGGAAAAAAAAATTCAGCAATCCTCTTCAAAACATTTTTTTAAAGCATATTTATTTTTTTATAATTTCAAATGGGAAAATAGTATAAACCTAAATCAGATGACATTTCTGATTTTAGGGAGAGAGATTTTATTCATTCAAAACAAGCTCACTACAAAAATATTATGTAAATATACTTCAAGCAGATGTGGTGAAGTGGAAGTTACTGATAATAAAGTGGAGCAAACTGTGTGTCAGTGGAAGCATAATACGCATAAATATTACCTAAAAATACTGTTGTTAACAAGCTATAGGAACTATAGACAAGCTACATAACCTTTCCTGTAGCTAGACAACCTATTCAGGGCTTTCAGTACAGTGAAGTCAGAAGTTTTCTACTCTCCTCTTGCTTTTCCACCTTATGCCTGGTTTGAATACACCTCTCATTCAAACTGAAAATAGTTCTGCCTTGGAAGTTTGAACATCATTAAAGCTAAAAATTGTTTGAGGTAAACTGGTCAAGCCATTTCTGAGGCGGCAAATTTATATGCAGAGACACCCCAATTTACACTGCAAGTATTGCAAATCCCATACATAATCAAAGTTCACACTTCTATAAGCTTAAGAGGCATTTGAATGGCTGGTTTTAAAGCCATCTACTAGAGTTTTAAATTTTTTGATACAATGTTCAGGATCCTTACAGGAATTACAAATTACAGAAAGTCTTGGCTGGAAAAGCCCATGTAGCTCATGTGGCAGATTCAGAATCTAAAGTGGAAGTTACCTAAAGATCCTCCAGGTACTAAGATGACTCCTGGGGCAAGATTTGCAACACAGCCATAAACCTGGTGACACTCAGTTCTGCAGGGCTAGTTAGAAGCATCATCTGAGCTTGTCATAGCAGTTTACTTCAGGAAAGAGGAAAGCTTGTAACATTTACAGAACAATCTGTCCTGACAATTTTTTGTAGAAATGCTGTGAAACATACATGCCCTGGTACAATGAGAAAGAATCTATGGAACCAATAAACCAAAGGATTCAAACATCGCCCTAGAGCCATAGACTGGCTGAGGTAGCTTTGGTGGTTCAGGAGGAGAAAAACCTAGCTAGCACTTCCCAAACTCATGAGGGTAATTGCACACAAGAGAGTTAACAATTCTGAAATGCAGGAGCTGAGCAACCCTGCCAGGAGACAATTTTACGTGCAACCTGGAGAAGTATGAGACCTATTGGAGAATATCATCAGTGAATACTGTGGGCTGTGTTGGCTTGGTCACATTCTGCTACAGGAGCTGGATCTCCCTGCTGACCATAACCTGTTGTATCTTGTTTTCCATCTGATTCTGCTGTCATGGATATGACCCAGAAACTCCAGATCCATTCTGTAATTCACTGCATTACTATAAACCACAAAGGCAAGGCAGAGCAAACCAGAGCAGGTATTACGCACACTGCTTTTTGTTACTGTTAGAAACACGGAGGAAAACTTGTCTTCTTTCCGCCGGACATGATGCCGTACGATGCAGGCAACAGCGCTGTGGGGCCCACACAGAGCAGTGGGGCTGGGCACAGGAGAGCCACCAGCCTCCACATTTCCCAGCGTTCCCTTTCTCCTCCTCTGTCATTACGCATGGATATTCACAGTTACAAATTTGTGAAATGGCATGGAAAGTTCTGTGATAGCGTTTTCTGGGGCTGTCTGGATGAAATGTGTTCAATGGCGTATGCAACAAATGTAAGTTAGTTCACAAAGTGTTTTGTTCCTCACTCCACATATTCCAGATTTCAAGAATTGCTCAGATTCCAGTGGAAAATTTTTACCAGCCCAAGCACCGAAGTCTGGGAGCAAAAACTACAAATCAGAGTCCTATAATTGTTATCAGGAGTTTTAAACTCAAGTACTGACTTTAAAGGCATGATTCTGTTTTGAAACAGGAGGAGGAGTCTAAACCACCATGGGGGCAAGGCTGGGATCAGGATTTACAGGTATAAGGATGACGAAAAAAGTAAGAACATTCTTAGCTGTATCGAGTCTTCGAGATGAACAGAGGGGGAAAGAAAAGACAACATAGCTCAGTTTTACAGTTGAAGTGAGAAGAAATTATCAAATATAAAAACAAATTACAGCAGATCAGATGGTGCCATTTTTGCACAATCACTGTGTCGTTACAGAACTGAACAAGTAATTTTCTGGCTTTCAAAGCCATGGTGCACTAAAGCGTTGGAATTCTGTACAAGAGTCCTGATGATCTGAACAACACGGGAGGGACTTCTAATTTTTTGACAAAAATAAAAACAACAGAACTATTTGAACATTTTACTTCACCTTAACCAGACTTCAGACTTTATTTTCATCTGAAAATTACCACTGTTTCCTAGCGTCAGAATAAAGTCTGTTTGGAAAACACATCATTGTTTAATTGAAGGAAATAATGATATTTCACTAATGAATTTACACTTTTCAAACTGGGCTAAAAGACTTTACTTTTACTATTTTAATAAACACAGATTTAGAATTAGATTTTAGTTCAACCATTAAAGTGCAGATCAGTTTATTATACTCTTACAGAAATAAGCTATGGCCAACAATACTGCCTACGGCCCCACACAGTAACCTCCCCTAGCATGTGACGACAGAATATTCTATTACTAAAGTATCCCTTCTCCACAGCAAATCTACAGGATAAACATGCAATGAAGTAGAGCTTGTTTCTCCCTTACACCTAAAACATACATGCCAACCTGTAGGAAACTTAGATATGCACGGAATGAAACTCAGAATTTCCCATAAACAACATCAGCAAGAAAAAACTTACAGAACAAACACATACTGTACCCCTTCTCTGTCGCTCAATTCCATTTCAAATAGCTACTACACCTTCAATAAACAATTTATATACTAACTTACACACCAGTTTCTATGCAACTTCTAACAAAACCCTGTAAAGCAAGAGTAAATACCGTTTTGTTGCGACACAGAAGGGCAGAGCGTACCACAGACCAGCACATTGCCAACGCCACGGCTTGACAGCAGCGAGATTTTCAGTTTGCTCTACTCTCCAAACTACTGCACACAGAAACTAGCAGGACTGCAACATGTTCTGTGCTACTGGGACTCATATAAAACGTCAGCAAAGATGTTTATCACTCTAAAGATTGATATTATTGTGTTAAAACAACAGGAGAGAGTAAATATTCTCAGAACTGAAAAAAAATAGTTTAATCAAGAACCATAAAATGCTGAATCTAACAAAACCTTCTCCTACAAGAAACTGCTTCACAAAGAAAATCCCCCAAGTAAACGGTTTCATAGTTTTGAAATTAAAGGTGGGAATTAATTTATGAAGAATAACATCAGCAGAAAACAACCATAGTTTCAAAGATAGTTTCTAACAGGGAACAACAACCCAGTCCTGTGTTGACAGCAAATGAACAACAACAACACACATTTAAGAGAACTCACTGCAGTATTTTTTTAGAGAACAAAGCTATTGCTGACATGGAAATTAACTAGTAAGCTGCTGGGTGCTACCTTCGGTAGTATCTCTAACCAAAAACTACTGCCACTAATTGATGCTTCCACAAAGCTTGGTATTCATCACTGTTAATAACACGATACCACACTTCCCTGGGAACCCGGTATTTTCAGTCTGCAGTAAAGCAGCCTGGAGAACAATTGGTTTAACTTTGTGGTTTTTAACTGATGTGAATAACTCCAGCTGTGAAGAACCTCAGAGCCTAGTTCACAGAGTTCAGGGAAGTCATTTCACAGGAGCTTACTCACTTGAGGATTTTTTAAACTGCACAGGGAACACCTTGGAGGTCAGTGGGACTGTCCCTGAGAGTAAGAGTGAGATGGGTGCCTCCTTACAGTCACTGCTAGCCTAGCAGCAGCAGGATCCGTTTGAAGTCTAAGTGACCTATGGATTTTCGGTAGAAGAGGTGTGTTATTTGATATCTACACCTTAAAAGCATCAATGTCAGTTAATTTTTTTCAAAATACGCAAAATTTGTTAAAGCATTTTGGTGAACAAAATTGTTATGTATATCTAGGTTACTTAAGGCCCTGGATCACAGAACAAAACATTACAAAAAGTTTCTGCAATTTTAATCAATGTCTTCTACAGTGTGTCCTGAACAGAATGCAGCCATTGGTAAGGAGAGAAAGAACAAGTAATTCCATATACTGTTTTGACTGCCACCTCAGCCTATACCATAAGCCAACTGTCAGAACACAAAATACACCAAACAAGCTGAAACATACCTCTTCCTACATCCAGCTTTGTCTCATACAATCAAAGACTTAAAACACTAATACAAGAAACTCAATATGCAGACTTCACTCTTATTTCAGAATCCACAAATGCTTACTTGTTCTGGAAAGCATTCTCCCTCTTCCACTGCCATTTTCTGTGGCCAGATATGAAACTTGATGACTCAATTAGTTAACACTTTGGACACGGCACCATTGCTAAAAATAGCAGCTTCAGGAAGTGGTTTCCTTTTTTTTAAAAAAAGAAAAAAAAAGAACTAAGCACAGTCACTTGTTCGACTTCCCTTGGCTATTTAAATGGCAAAGGACAAGTGATTGTAAAGACTATTAAGTTAGTAACGGAGCGTGTCCCAGGATTCCTGGCTCACTTACCATATTTGCTGCCTCCAATCATTCCCCGTGTATGTAATCATGATCTGTGGAATACCCAAAATAGCTGCAGCATCAGCTGATCAGAAAACCACTGCTGCTTGGAATCACTCATGAAACAAGCTTTTGTCATTCTGCTTATCAGCTCTTTCTAATGCAGACTACTTTGAACTATTTCTAAAGGCAACAATAACATCATTTTACACTCTGTGTGTTTTGAATACCACATATGCCTGCCTCCTACTCCATGGTAATTTTATATTTATTCAGATTTTCTGATGACTAATTATGATAGATTTGTGTCGTTTGTTCTAGAGGCTGTGTTCCTGAACGACAAGGCTGCTCTCTATATACTTCAAGTTCTTAAACTAGAGAGATTAAAAGCAGCACCAAGAGTAAAATCGTTTTGCTTCAGAGGGAAACCCAGAGAGAGGTTCACGATTTCAGTAGAGCAGATCTCTTCCTTTTCAACAGAAGCTATTGTCAGCAGCAGGAATTTTCTGCATGCTTCCCAACAGTTACTTATGTTAGGAGTGGCTTTAAAGAACGTCCCTTCTGAGAAAGGGAATATTGCAATCTCTTCAATTCACCACAAGCACCTGCACAGCATGCACTGCGCATGCCTGTTACCCACCTCACCTCACACTCACCAGCTGCACACAGATATTCACTAGTACTGAAGAACAACAAAGGGTAAGAGGAGCGGAAAAAACCCCAAACCTCAAGGTCTATTATTTTTGTCAGACAAGATAAGCCTAATGTCTCACTTGTCTATGAAAGGAAATAATCTATATGTAAAATATTATAAAGATAAATTCAAATTTTGAAGAAACACTTCTCCATGTTTACATCAACTAGAGCCCAGCCACCAGGAAGTAGCTCCATGCTCTGGGGTTACGATGCAGAACTTGTTGCTAATTATCAAAGTGAAATATTTCAGCAGGTGCAAATTTGAGGCCCCAATGTAAATAAATGAGGCCCCCCTAAATAAACACTGTAGGCCACACGATCAAGTGATCTAGTTTGAAATGACTTCATTAGTGTCACCAGCGATGCAGTCTATTAACAACTACGCTCTGCTTCTGCACATTTTTGCTTATGGCATTATAGCATCTATGACTAAGACCCACTTCTGCCACTGACTAAACAGAGAGAAGCTAACAGCTGTCTACAGGGGTGGAGGAGCCCTCCACCTCCATTTAAATAAAAGATGATGACCAAGTCAGTTTAATTTACTGACTTACCTCCACAGAGCTCCCTGTCGCAGAGATTTCTATCATCTGCACCACAGTTACCTCAGCAATGTCATCACTGCAAGCTGCCACAACAACACAGAGTATCCAGAAATATTCAATTTCTAAAACTGAATTTTGATTTAACATTACTATTTGTTTCGAGGACTAAGAACTGTCATTTCAAAACAATAAGAGGAAACATCCCAGTTCTAGAAACACAAGTGCACAGGGTTACTATTTAGTGACTGAATTTTTGTTTCTATCTGAAGAGGGCGTGGCTTTGAATAAGAACCAAGTGCCCAAATACCCTCTTCTGCCTTTGAGAAGGTGCCTGAGAACAAGGAGAAAGGAAATACGATGCTTTCTCTAATGGGATTCCAGGGAATCACATGAAATTTAAAACTTACAGAATAGTTTTTTTGTATCTAAAAGGATTAAAGCAGGTGGTTTTATGGAAAGTCACAAGAGTCTATCCAGAAGACCAACCCCATTGCAGGGCAGCGTCCCCACGTGTCCTTGTTTTGTGGTCAAACGAGGACACCGGGTGCCACTGAACTACAACCTCCTGTCGGGGGGTAGCGACAGGTGACACAGAACTGGCAATCCCACGGCTCTCCTCAAGCTAAATTACTGCTTGTTTGGAAAGGAGGAACAAAGCTTTTAGAGCAAAGGGTTCAACAGGGTCTCTGCGTGTGTCTGTTTTACTGGTGGGCTGTGCCATCCGTTCCCTAGGGAGCCCAGTTCCCATGGATGGTGCCAGCAAGATCTGGGTGACAACCTGCTCCTCTGAGACCGCTCTCCCTTACCCACTGCCTACTCATTTATTCTGCCAGAGCTACTTTGCTTTTCCAGTCACTGGCTCTTGGCTTTTCAAGCTCCCATTGGTGTGATGAGATCGGTGAATGATTGACCCAGACCATTGCCTATTAACCTCCACAAAATTGTCATGGTTTAGGTTGTGACTTTCCCACAAGAGAAGCTGCCCAATTCTCTCTCCATTAATTTTAAAAGAGCAATGAAAGAAAAGCACAAAGAAAAATTAAAATCTGCCAGCACTAAAAAGTCACATCAGCACATTTCATATCAATCAATTCCACTCTGATTACTGAAAGTTCATGTCATAAATCACAGTGACACTATTTTTTTTAACCTTGTGGATCAGTTTTACAACATTCAGGATGATTTCTTACACGCATGCTATTAAAAAAGGGTAATAAAGTAAAGGTTCAATATTAGTGGAAAAATCAACTTGTTATAGACTTTGGGTAAAATTTTCAGTATCCTTTTGTTACTTCGCATCCTGAATTACACGAAGTGCAAATTCCGGTGTTCATTTTCAGCTTGGGGAAGAGAAAGGACCTTAGATACAATCATGTAATGAGTAGATATGCAATCGATCTCCTCCCCTCAGAAAAAGAAAAAAAAACCAACAAAACCCCTTTACAATCTCACTAAAATGGCAGATTTGGTACAGACGGAGGATTCTTTTAAACAGAATAGTGGAAATGTCCTTTTACATTATCACTACTCCGCTCCCCAGCCAGATGGAGTGCTTATGATTACTGGCTTGGAAGAGACTTGCAAACAAAGCAACACATGGCAGAATTCAGCAGAAAGAAAAACATGGTTTGACACGAGATACAAACAATATAAATATCTTCCCAAGAATTGGAAAGACAAGCTGAAATAGTTTAAACCATAATCTGGAGTTATTGATCCAGATTTTGCAAGAAGAAATGGTTTGTTTGTTTGTTTTTCCTGAAACTGCAGTGGATGACATTTCGGATAGTTCGGAGAGCTGAAGAGTCAGTTGAAGCTCACCAGAGCAGGGGATTTATAGCTCCGTGATATTTCAGGCACCTTTTTCAGAGAGCAAATGGTTGATAAGTAGCATCAGTATAGATGTGTACTTACGTAACTTACACCTACAAAGGGTCGTCAGTTTTAGAAACTTTTATATCACAGAAACCAGTGGTAGTATCCAAGATATTTAATATAATTATCTAAAATTCTGTTCTAGTAATTGAAAGAATGGCTAACGCGTGTTACAGCTGAGGCTTTAAAACAGCAGCTCAAGTGCAGACATTGCAAAGGCTACATACAGCAACCAGCTGTGCATGAGACAGTTCCCTGGGACCCACAGGCCATAAGTTCATGTGCGAAGCCAGGAGAAATGCATATTGCATGCAGCAAGAGAGGTGTAGTGAAGCCGATCGGACAGAGACTCCCCTTGCTTTCCATCTAAGAGACCCCATCTCAAACACATTACACTCTTAACATCTGCGGATAGCTATGAGGATTTTACAAAGCTATTACAGAGAGAAGATGCACGTTTACTCATGTATACTTTAACTGCTAAAATTGTGGACCCTGACAATACACAGCAATAGAAAAAAATCCTTTCCCAGTTACAAAATGCTAAGATGATCAGCATCATTTGTGTACGATTTTTTTTTTCTTAATCCGCCTGCTCAATCAACAGGCATCGCAAAAATATTCAAATTTTGCTATACTACCATTCGAATGCTTCCAGCTCAGCTCATTTGCTAAAATAGCCACAGAATTAGAAATCTATAGTCAGAAGCATGAAGCATACATTCTCTTTCAATGAAACAAAAAAATTAAATATACTTAATAAAATAAGGATAGGAAAAAAATCCTCCAAACATTGAGGTCACACAGCAAGACGAAGATACACACAGTTTTTCCCCCAGAAAATCTGCTTTATGGTCCTGTGTAATCTGTTGCTCCTTAATAGAAAGTATCTACAAAATCTGCAAAATCTGTAGTTCTTTTTCTTCTTCTTAACTTTGACAAGGATATTCATCTGCCATCATGTCAACTAATCGAAAGCTCTGCAGAACTAAAAAAAGGAAATCCTGTAACTTCTGCTACAAGATACATAAAATTTGTCTTCAAAGCCTTTCCAAATGAGAGCACAGGAAGCCTGTGGTCTCATTCTATTCTTCCTCAGCAGTAGCTAGGATCAAACCTCAAAGACTGAAATGTGATCACTTTTAAAAGATAGCCTGCAGTAATTTTTCTGAGGTGTCCAAACACGCGGAAACAGCATGCCTCGAAGCCAGCCCTGCTGTGACCTGTGAAATTCAGCATGTTATGTTAGGGCTCTCTGGATTACGGACTAAAATAAGCGACGTGTGGTATGAGCGGTATGCCCCAAGCATCTGAACCACTAGCTACAAAACAACTTCAAATTCTATTTTTTTAACCCTGTATTGTTCCCTTAAACTATTAGAGTAGGTTACGGATTTCCTGTCTGCCCTGTTAATCATCTCAGTTTTTGTTTTATTCTCATCTATTAGCTGTGGCTTTCAATGTCCAACTTTTAAAGTTCCTTTAACTTCCAGCTACCCCGGGGCTAAAACACTGGAGAATTCTCCCACAGAATAACCCCGTCCCTTGGGAATAGAAACAACTGCGATGAAGTGGAATACAGACTGTTAGTTTAATCCAAACTTCCTGTCCAAAACAGATCACGCATCAAGGCTTCTACCCCTGAGACTTCAGCAGTTTCTCCTCCTCCTGCAATACATTGCCTCTACACAGCAAAAGGCGCACCTTCCACCCATACCCTAGAGAAAGGTACTTTTGCAAAACCACTGCCACCATATCTCAGAAATCCCATAACCAGCCGCTGTTGGAAACGGAGCTCAAGATAATACTTATCAAGGCAATGTCTTGCTGTCAAGGCCACTCTCCACTCTTCAAATCATAAAGAACTAAAGAGAGCAGCAGAGATTCATTACACCATCCTGTAAACACCTAGAACAGCAGCCTCAGTTAAGCCAGCTAAAAGACTTTGGTTTTATCAAGATTTCCTTCTTCCCACTGATCACCTAGAAGACTCCCATGTCACTGATTTGCTATGGACAGCACCTCAATCAGCCTTTGGAAAAAACTGAGCTAATAAAGTTGCAAGCTAGAATAAGCGTTTACATAAGCATCATGATGAAAATCACATGATCGACTCCTGAGCAAATTGACTTGACACCATTATGCTTGAAAAATAACTAGTAAAAGCCAATTAGGAAGGGAAAAAACAAAAGCCAAAGACTCCAGGCAGCCCTATGTTTAGTCAAACCACAGACCTCACACAAACTCTCATGGAGATGAGAGGAAGAGCAAGGGCAAAGAACTATAAATGGTAAGCACAAGGAGACACGACATCACATCTTCCCATATCATCTTGAAGCATTGCTGATGTTTGCAAATTCTCTGCTGATTAATCAAATGGCTTGGTGCATGCCATGCATCTTGTTCCAAGTCATGCTGAAAATTGGGATTTTGTACAAATTGAAAGCAGCAACTGCCTTACTCCTGTTTTGACATACTTCACTGGAGGCAGAGGATTCCAGAAAGCAGAGATTCCTTGGATTTGAACAGTAGAGCTCAGCATGTTCACTAAATATGGAACTTCTATTTGTTAACAGAAAATAATACTAGCAGGCTAGTGAAATCAGTGGCTGTTGATGGTCTCCGTAGGTGTGTAAGTATGTAAACATACATAGGGAAATAAAAATTACATGCTAACCTTATTATTACACCACAGCACAGGAAAACAATGAACAATTCAGAAAGAACTTATTAATTTTTTTAAAATATACCAAAAAATTAAAGTATCAGAAGAATGTTACATATACTGTTCAGTTGTATATGGTATCTGTGTGACAAAAAGTTGGCGCTCTCCGTCTGAATCGTATTTCTAACAATATTCAATATTCCAGGATTGCCAGAAGCAAAGAATTAATCATTAAGATTCATGGTGACAACAGCAAAGTATTTCATCCTACAGTTGAGTTAAGCACCAGAAATGTGACTGCTGGCAAATAAGCCACTCAAAACACTCCCTCTCTCTGTTGTCTATCTTTTAGGTTTATTCTGAACATAACTGCGGTATCAAGCCACAGAAATGCCAGATGGTTTCAAAATGCTCAGACAAGGTTTCTGCACAGAAGAAGAAATTTCTATCAGGTGATACGTTCCAAAAGCAATACTGCAAAAGCAGTAGTTATCCAGAATACCTGACAGTTGACTGTCTCTGCAAGACCTGAGCCAAAAACCCTCTTACCATTAACAAAATATTTGACTTTACATCTTGACTTTGCTCATTCCTCAAGACCACTTGAATTAAGTGAAAACAGAAGTAGACTTAAATACCAAGAGTATATCCAATACCAAGTGTATCCACTTACCGTGGGCAGCAGGGCATATGGGCTGTCCAACGCCCTGTGAAATAAACACAACCTAACACAGCTAACATGTAAGTATAGCTGCTTCTTAATCTTTGTTTAGAGATGCTGCAGGGCATTATCCAATAAAAGAAAAACAGAACCACTGAACTAACTATAACTAATCCTTTGAATCTCTTCACAAATGCAGCAGAGAAAATTTGATGGAGCAGTATTATGACCAAGGCTTCTGAACATCAGTTAGCCTGTTATTCACTTTGGTGTATAGACTACAGCCAAATTATTACATTCTAAAAATGTGTGCAGACACAAGGTATAACTTTCGTGAGAAAAGTAACATGAGAATAGCTTGCCTATGAAGACATGGGATTTCTAATGTCCAGAGTTTAAGAACACTGGTTAAAAAATAGAATAAAAATAAGAAATTGGCAGGAAGAGATTAGCAAAGACAATTATGGATGATGGTAGACAAAGGGAGCTCTTGAAATCACACCCAACCCTATTTCTAACGATTCTGTGAGATATAAGAGCATTAGAGCTCCCCTGCAGGCAAACTGCACTCAGCGTCAGAGTCAGCAGGAGGTTAAAACAAGACGCCATTGATCACAAGCCCCCAGCCACACAAAGTCAATCTGAGCCCTGCCTACAGATGCTGTGTGGGAGAACATGCTGCTCACATGAGGCCACAGCCTACCGTTCTCCAAGGCACTGTCAGGACTGCTGGACCTTTCATCCTTTAAGAGTTAGCATTTCAAAGTACTCTAAAATTTCTTTAAATTACACTTTGGAAGGACTTTCAATGAAAACTGAAAGTTCTAAATTTCCCATAATCGTTACAACGATGTAAAAATACGATGCTACAATGCAGTGAACACAATCAAAGAAAAAAGAGTGACTATAGCTGTGGTTGATTTCAGCATCTCTCAGAAGCGATTCCCAGTCTCAGCACCAACATAGCCGGAGTGTTAGAACACACATGAACTAATCAGCAATGGTCAAAAGATCGCTATACAGCAACCATTCACTGTTATAGTATGCTGTTCAAAATTCAAATGTTAACCTGTATTTGTCGTGGAAAATGACCAAAACCTAGTTTCAACCCCCAGTAAGTGCTCTGTTCAGTTGGTTCCTCCCTATCAAATTTCCTTCTTAAGGCATTATTACTTTCAAAGACAATGCGCATCAAGGAGAAAGCATCATGAGCTACACAATCTGAAGTGCACTGTCCTTTTTCAGCGTAGTCATAGCAAAATCTCCATGATTTCTTTTACTCAGTTTTCACTCTGAGCTATTCAATGGCACAAAAAGGTGTGGACAAATTACAAAATATGTTAATTTCCAGCTTCTTAGAAGTCAGTGCTCTAACCAGGTACAAAACTGTGTCTCAGATTTAACTCCACATTGAAACATGCAAATACAAGAAACTTCCGTAACTTCTTCGTTCTCAAATTCTAGGTAGGGCAGTAAGACTAGAATTGTATCGCCTCCACTTTCTTATTGCCATAGTGCTGAGGCTGTGAACAGCACTTTCCAAGAACATGGAGAGCATTCAGACGTTATATGTAATAACCTCAAGATGTATTACACCAGGAAGGGGTAAACATTCTTCTGCAGTGGGGTTATGAAGGAATTTCCCCAAAACAGAGGAAAATTAATAAAATGAATAAAAATTTACCTCATCAAGATAATTTCTGACATGCTGCTGGGGGATGAGGACAGCTGTGCAAATTGCATTCCAAACAGGACTTGCATTTGTCAGCACAGATGTATGAAAATGTCTCTCAGTTCTCACTGTAGTGCTGGCAGCTTGGCTAAGTATTGACGCTGTGCCTGAAGCGCTGCTGCTGGTTTTGCGTCCCTTTATGTGTACTACACACACGAGACGCTGGCCACATTGAAAACGGATGCTTTCTGAAGTTGCATTAGAACTACAAAAGAACGAGAAAAGGGCAGCTTCAGAGGCTGCATCAGTGCTCATATGGCTCCCTAGGAATTATGGACAGGAGACCAGGAGGAAACTGTAGGATGCATAATTCCTAAAGATAGAGCTGAGCTTTCAAGATGTATAGCAATTTGATAGTGGATTATACTGGCTTGTAGTGCAATTCTTCCCAGCTATACTGCAGGTATTTTAAGCTGCAACAGGAGAACTTTTATTGTAAAGCAGCTCTCCTAAAACTTGTTCAAAAATTTAGGGTACCTTTTTCTCTCTTTATAGGTAAAATGCAAGAATGACAAGTTCTGTTAAAGGTCTTTATGAAGGAACCATGTCCCTCTCTTTGCTTTAGCTCATATGCGTCACCCTTTGTACCTGGTAGTCATGCTATATTTATCAAAATGTATTTCAAACTATATGAGGTTAGATTATTACTGTGTTTTTCCCTGGCTTGCATAGCTGTGATGTGTGCTACATCAGTGAGATAGGTTCATGAAGCTTCTGATATCTGATTTTGTATCAAACATTTTGAGCAGATGCACAAATACTCCTTGGAATGACTGTATGAATAATACAGTCATTACAACAGCACACGTGGCCATATTCTCTTTTTTTCTAACCTGCTTATTTAGCATTGCATTTCTTTTCCTTGGGAGAACCTTCAAATCTGTAGCTACTATTATGGCTAGCTCTTGCATTTCCTTTCTCTCTGTGAACTGTTGTTTCTTATCTGATGTTAAATAGCTTTCATGGGGCTTCTAAAATTACTGTATAGCAGTAGTATTTCTTGTATCTGTATTACCTACATGACGCTTCATGAAAAAGCAGTCCCTTGGCAGGACAAACTAGCTACTGTTCACACTGCATTATGGAGGAGGTAGCAGCTGCTATATTTAGGGTACTGAATATAGTCTTCCATTATAAATTATTTATTTTACAGATTTCAAAACTCACTGATACAGATATGCCTTTTCTGATTGATGAAAATCCTGTTTAACTTTAATTGACAACCCAATCATTAAAGGAGTTGTCATTTTCCCTTGGATATCTATTTGCCTTAGTCAAATCAAAATCACGTACAAAATCATCCAAAGGAGCTGGGGCCCCACCGAAGCAGCATCACTGGCTCACTGTGCTGGGGATTTGAGAGGAGCCATCACAGGGAAAGGTGGCACCCTGCACACCGCCTGCAAGGCCCACGGAGATGGGGACCCTCCCAAGAACTGTCCCAACACCATCGGGGCAGGAGCCCCCTTGGGGGTGTGCAACCTGGCTGCGTTCATCTTCAGGAGCAGGAGAGTGTGCTCTGGTTTGGGGAGCTCAAGTTTTGCTGACAACACATGGTTAAAATCACATAAAACAGAAACTCTTATCTTTTTCCTTGGAATGAAAAAAACCCTAGAATTTTAAAAATAAAAATTATACAAGAAAATAAAATTCAAAATTTAAGATGTTGTCCCAGCAACCTCAATTAAAATTTCATTTGGCAAGTACATTATAGTTTCTCAGACAAGAGCTTCGTATTTTTCCATGAAACTTTTTCATTTTCTGAGCAAGACATGAACAATTAAAACTTCACGAACAGCACAGAGATGGCACTTCCTAAATTCTCCCCACTGCCCAGCAGGCATTGGTATTTAACATAATTTTAGTATGCCCTTTTTTATATTGCAGCCCTGAGCTTTCTCTGAAATGATTATTGCATCCAAATAGCATACTTCATTTTACTAACTGAAAATGTAACTGTCTCCCATGAACTTCCAGGACAAACCATCACTGCTGTATCTATACTTGCTGCGAATAATCCCAGAGTCCAATAGTTTTTCTGCTTTTCCCAATGCTTCTCTCCAGTGCAGTGGCTAACGAGCAGTAATCGTATTGAGGCCATCTCGGATGAGCCAAGGCTTCAACATGTTTTTTAAATGACATCTAAAATACATTATAAATGCATGACTGATCCAATTTTTGTTTTGGGTAATCTCTCCAATAACTTACCTATGATTTTTTGCAACGGTAGGAAATATAACAGACCTTTTCAAAGACTCATTTCCGTGCTTAGAGAAGCAATTCACTGCACGTGTACACACACACTCACTCACAGAGTTAGTGTTTATTAGATATCTGTAAAAATATTCCCCAGTCCAATACATTTGAACATGCAGACAGATAGCTGCTGGTCTGAAAACTGCAGAGAATAGTGTTGATCCTGAATTTAAAACAAAAGGAAGCCATGGACCTCATCCATGGGATTTTACTGGCTGCAGCAAAGAGGAATAGAGAAGTAACACATTCCTGAGACACAAAGCAGTATAACCACTAAGTAAAAGATGTCTTTTTTCCCATTAATAAATAAAGACTGCTTAGATTTGCATGTGTACCACTCCTTCTCAAAGTTAGAGGAGGGCACTTATGCATCTGAATAGAAAATTTGACCCAACTGCCACATAATTTATTAAGGAATCTCATTTTTAATAATCAGGCATTATAAATTATTCGATTGTGTAAACTAAAAGAACAAACACAATCAAAAGGGAAATGAATGCGTCAGAAACTGGATTTTACTAAAGTACTTTAGTACCAGTGCTTTAAGTTCAATTGGATTTTTCGTGCTGTCTAACAGTATCATCTCATTGGCAGCACGCAAGTACTCTGTACAGTAACACTGGATCTTGTTTGAGATTTAACAGCAGAGAACTTAAGAGGAGGGGAAATACTTCCATTTTGATTTGAGCTGTAAGCACCATCTTGTGGAACAACAAAGCCTGCATACTGGAAAAAATATGGGTTTACAAGCTCCTCGCATAAACTGATGGGGAAGGCCACGTGGACGTTAAACAAAGAACAAACAAGAATAAAACTATTTCTCTCTCCTCCTGCAGACCCCCAACAAAAATGAAAAGAAACTCTTCTCCTACCGAAAGTACTAAGGCAATCTTGCCCCTACCCACCTGCATACAAAGATCTATAGGCAACAGAGCTAATATATTCACTGGCAAAAAATAGTAGATCACAATTCCTAGGACTGGAATGAGAACCTGCAGTCCCTCCATAATGTAGAGTTCAGCTCCATTTCCCTCTCTTCCCTGTCTCACAGTACTATTATTATCTGTCATTTCTGATTTACAGAGCAAATGTCTTTCTCCCTAGAAGAGGGTACTTACCACAAAAGCTCAACTACTTGGTAAATATTAGCCTGGTAAAACAAACCTGCATTTTGGATGCACAATGCTAACCTTCATCAGGGGAGATGTGGTGTTTGGGTTATGGAAGATGTCATTCAACAGACTGGATGGGAAGGCATTCTCATTTCAGATTAAAATAGCAATATACGTATTATAAATGAAGAAAAAATATACAGCTACAGGATTTTGTAGAATAAGGCACATACAAACCTGTGTGATCTATTTTTCTTCCTAAGCATTGCTAATGATATTATTATTAATATTATTGTATCCATCAGCATTCAGCAGACAATTCTCTTGCTCCCACACATTTCTATGGAAGCACTTGAAATGTAAATAGAAAAAGCAGAAAAGCTCTTCTACAAAGGCTAGTTCATCTATGAATATTAAACTAAAACGAACCCTCCTAGGAACTCTGACAGACGGCTCCACAATGCAAAACCATGTCATTACTGACATGAATCATATTTCCTAAAATTAGTGGCAAAAGAGTGCTCTTTTAAATAAGCACCACCCACAAGTCTAATATGAAATCAGTATGTATGACCCAAATAAAAATTCATTATTCTTGTCCTTATTATTAAGATTTCAGTAGAGACACATGTGGAATGTAAACAACTAACATTTTGGATTTTTGTTATCAACTACTGTAGCACTTTGATCTAATCTTACCATATGCATGTAAGGCTGAAAAATCACTTCTTAAAAGCTTATAAAAGAAGCAAAAGAGGTGGGCAGCAGCTTTGCCTCTTGTACCAATAGTGCCGGTGAATGTGATGCTCCTGGTTGTGTCCTTCTGCTTGATTTAACCCATCATGCAAATCCATACTGTATGAGAGAATTAACTGTGATATCAGGAAAACCACTGAACTGCAAAAGAGTGATTAAAATGCAAAGAGGGTGATACATGCAGCCTTCAAATATCAGCAAGATTTGGGAGTTAAGTTGTTATTTATTTGCAAAAGGATTGTGCAAGTGCAATTACCACTTAAAAACTCGCTGGTCATTAACACAGTACATGCCTCTCACTCTATATGCGAACACATCTGTACAATTGCATAAATCTACAGCAAAAATCTCCCCCTGTATTTATGCTTCTATAGTTCATTTATTACCAGTAAGAGCTTGGATGAAGCACAATATCCCTTAGCACCTTATAGTCTTCAAAGATCCCAGCTTGTCTTTTGCAAACTTAAAGGTAAATGGATACCGTGGCCAAATTCCAGCTCAGGGAATTAAATTCTCCCTAACCCAGTTCCCGAAGCAGAGGCAATTACCTGTAGTATTCTTTATCTGCTGACCTCAGCAATTGGCTACATGTGCTGCTAAACATTTAGCATTGTCATTGCCAACATTAGAGGTTTCTTACCGTATTTTTGTCTTTTACTTTTCATGCGCATAAAAAAACTGGATATACACCACATACTATGAATTGTATCATTCAGTTAGCAAAGTGCTTCAGGATTCTTCAAATGAAAACAAACACTTTTCCTTCAAAATACATTAAAATAATGCATAATAATAGAAATCTTAAAGGAAAGATGTAAGTAATGGCAACAGGTCAATGCCACTGTACATTCATTATCTTAGATCTGCCTGCAAAATTAATGCAAATAGCCTCATATGTTTGAATCACACTTTGCATTGCTTTTCAACTTTCAGGGCACTCAGCCTGCCTTGAATACATCCAGTGTGATCGGAAATTATAGCTGTGTAATTTCAGTTATAACAATTAGCCAATAACTAGATACGAACCCTAAATGGCTTAGATTTCTAGCAATAAGGAATGATGTACTTGATATTTTTTGAAAGAAACCTTTAAAGCTGTGCCATATGTAGAAGCCAAGGGAGAATATGGAAAACCTGGGAGGATTAAATGCAAAAATAGTGTTCCTTCTGCTTTCAGTACAGTTTTATTAATGAGGTCTCAGGAACTGCAGAATGAAATAGAACTTAGTAAGAGAGATTTAGTTTCCTCACATGTACTCTGCAAAGTGCAAACTAGATTTTAAGCTTTTTTTTAAAAAGAAAAAAATACCACAGTCAGTTGACAGTGGTTTAAATAGCATCCATGCCAGCCAGGACTTAGAGCCCTCCTGAGCAGGTGTTTACTTCCGTTACACTCAACAAGACACTCACAGACATAAATCACAATATTCTGATAAGCTCCCTCTCCAGCTGGCACAGCCATAAGATACCCACTGGGAGGACAGGATTTGACCACATGAGTATGAGCTGTCACAGCTCAGCCATGGGGAAGCCAAATACTAATGCACAAAAAAGAGCAGGGTCTGGCACAGGAAGGCAGAGCAAATTTTATCCTGGGTGACTTCAGGCGTTCAGCTGAGGTCCCTCAGGAAGGTCAGCCACAGCCCTCAGGCAGGGAGAGAGGTTGGCTGAGCTGCTCTAAGAAGGTGCCCGAGGCAACTTCTGGAGGTGTCACTCTCCTTCCACGGATTACCGAGGGGCATGAGGGTCCCAATTCAGGTGCCATGAATCTGATCCTAGGGAAAGCTGAAAGCTAGGTTGACCTCCTCACTTTCAATACCAGACCTGTTCAAAACAGTCCCTTTCCTCATTTTTTGTCTGCGTGAGATAGATATCTGGCCTAAGAAAGTACTCAGCTTTCTCCATTTATGTTTTATTGGCATCATAACAGCAGCAAAGAACGAGTGCTGAACTGAAATATCTCATAGTGATTTACAGATTTCATTTAACAGTCACTTTTAACTGTTAAATGACTAATGGGTTAATTCCATTTTTGGCACAAAGCCTTTACTCAGAGAGTACGTGAGACTTTGCAAGCTGTTTTGAACAAAAACATATGGGAAATAGTAAACTTGTCCAGGTTTACATTTAAAATAGGGTATTCTGTTGGAGTAATATTTTAGATAGTCCCCTCAGAAAATAAAAATCAATCATAACTGGTTCTAATGTTCCATTTTGGACAGCAGCTGAATAAATATAATGATTCTCTTTCCTTCCTACTTCATCCTGCTGCCTTCCCAAGCATTGAATCATTGCTCTCCTTCGTTACTAAAATGCACAACTGAGATGCTTATTAGTGTTCCAGATTCTTGATAACAGGGACAGTAATCAATATGTCTTCTTTAATCTGTCTGTGGAGGATGTTTTGTCCCTTTGCTTTTGGATACAAGCTCTGCTACTGTGATCCATGGCTTTAATATCGCCTCTATATTAGATTAGCACAGAACACTCTTTAGTTATTCCTTATCTTCTCTTAATACATGACATGACTGTGCCACGGCTGTTGCCTGTTTGCTGATTTTGAAAGCACTGGTTTAAAAAACTAAAGCGTTAAATAGTTTTGCATCATGCTGCCCGAGAGAGACTTCTGCAGCCATCCCACAGTGCTGCAGGGAGTGACCAGAGCTGCAGCCCTCGTCTACGGAGCTCGTGTGCGTGAACCGCTGCCGCTCAACTTGCCCAGTTGCTGTGGGTTTTTGGTGGGGGTTTATTTTATTTACTTGTTTATTTATTTTAAGAGCCACAGTAGAAAATTACTTTCTTTCAGCAAGTTAAGAACTGAAAGTGGACTTGCCTTTGGGCAACTGCAATAGGGAAGATTTAGATTTTGGCCTCAGTTTTGCAAATAACCCCACACACATGCTTAGCTTTAAAGACAGGAGCCATCTCCCTGATGCTTAACAACAGACAGGTGCAAACACATTTCAGCCAAGTCCTACTATTTACTTCCTGGATGTTCAACTTCTAAACATATTCTTTTGTATTTGTGCTCTGTAAAACAAAACAAGTCTCTTTAAAAATCTGGTTAACGTCGCTTTTCAAAAAAATACTGCATAGTAATATCACAATGTGACGACAGCTAAATATATCTCCTACATTGCAGCTTTTACTGCATTATAAGCCAGCCAATTCTAAGGCAACATCAATAATTTAAAAACTCGGCTGTGTGTAGCAGCCTAATTGGATTATCTTTACTTGGCAATTTTTTCAGTAGGATATTAGCTTCTTTACTCTTGTAGGAATGCATCGATGGAGATCTTTCAGTAAACCCACATCACACACAATCAATAGACATAAAATCACATGCAATTATGAAACATTTTTTCAGCAAGTACTTTTCTTCTTCTCACTGCTTTGGTCAAAGGAGTGCACTGTTCAAAATTAAGATAACATAGTAAATCAGGTTTTGGCACAAAATCTCTCTGGAGATTGAGATTTAGAGAGTCTTCTCTAGAGAACAGCACAGCAGCTGCCAGAGCCACCACCTACAGACACCGGAGAGCTGCCAGGACGCAGCCCCCTGTTTCTGTGATGGAGCTTCCTCGTGATGCTGGCCTCCAGGAATGGGCGCTCGTAGCTCCAAGGGGCTGAAGAGGTCCCTTTTCACCACTGAGCAACTGGACAAGAACAGGGGAAAATAGCGTTTTTTCCTATATTACATTTTGTATGGTGTAAGGAGTAAAAGCAGCATGACTTTGGATTGCGGAGATGGCCTCTTGGTGCCTACAGAGGATACAGAAGAGGCAGCAAATCCCTAGGCCTCGCGTCAGCCCTGAGCCAGCCACAGTGAAGGCAACCAGCCAGCAGCAAGCACCAGGACCAGAGATTTAGGTGGGAAACAGCCTGCCCAAACAGAGCACAAAGCAGCTGAGAGGATCTTTTGTCCACAGAAAAGTGAGAGGTGTTTCACTTTTTTTTTTTTTTTTTTTTTT
>Ga0065711_1027338_pt1 | contig 50729 bp, 27 predicted proteins | sample Hoacrofraction12_FD_59098 | JGI IMG/M metagenome (GOLD analysis project Ga0065711, IMG submission 59098) | Hoatzin crop microbial communities from Cojedes, Venezuela - Epithelial fraction 12 v2 (version 2) | ecosystem: Host-associated > Birds > Digestive system > Esophagus > Crop | place... | reverse complement strand
CACGCCGGCGGGGGGAGGGGCGGCCGCGTGGCGCTTTTGTTGCCGGCGGCAGCCGAAACCGAAACACATGCAGAGAGGAAGCTGATATTTAAAGCAGATACCTTAAAAACACAGACAATGAAATAAGAGTAAATAGTTTCCTGCATAAATGTTGTTGGAATTTTCTGATGTTTGTTGTATTGTGCTAACCTCTTTTCACAGTGTCAAACTGCAATCGGTCAAACCAATCCCCTGCTGACTCTAATGAATTAGGGTGAAACTGTGATCTAATGATCCTTTCTCAGGTTATGTCTCTCTCATAGATATATCCGTATCTGTAGATGTATATAGCTATAACTGTCATGAGCCTGTAACGTAGGCTACTGTGGTGATTTTGAACAGGCCTACTAGAATCCCTGTGCCTTGTTGCCTATACCTGTGTCTGTGCTTCTCATCTCCCATCTCACAGCATTGGATAAAGCTTGTTTCATCAGTATTTGGATAGCGTTTTGAGGTCCTTACGTATGGTGTGTTCTGTTACAGCTGGCTGTTAGATGGGAATTTGTAATGACTTTGAGATAATTGAGTAACCACACATTCACTTGGAATATTTGGAGATTCTTCGATCCAACAGGGATTGCACCAACTCTTTTGCTCTAAGCTAGCAATCAAGTAAATGTATCATTTCATATGCTTAAAAAAGCCTTACAGGCACATGATCAGAGTTACAGAATCCTTTTGAAATGAAAAGTGATAATCCAAATAGAAAAGATGGAATTTAATAGAAAAGTTCTTGATGTAGCCTTCTAACGAAAACCCCACAGTACATGAGGGGGAAAAAAATCAATATCTGGAATAATTGCAGCTGTTTTGTTAGTGGAAGTAGGCTAAGTGGTGCACTGCCAAATTTTAACAAGAACTGCCACAAAAATTCCTAGTGCTGGCTTGTGGTAAACCTGAAGGATCAAGGGTGGATGTTCTGCAGACAGAAGGAATAAATAGCTGGAAAATGCTGATTCAGTGCAAACCTCAATCATTTTTTCATCCTTAAGGCCAATACCAGGGCTTCACATTGTGTTAACTGGTGCAGGTCTGCTGAAGTCAGTGAGTGGTGTAAATCTATGCAGGTCAGAATCCCAAGGTTGTGTTTGTAGCCCAGAGCGGTGAGGGCCTGGTAGAAGGTGCCAGCTGGATCCGAGAAACTTGAGTATTATAGGGCCCAAATCGGCCAGTTCAAGGCAACCGAGGACTTCTGTTCCTTATGAGCCTCAAGTTAAACTGCCCTTTGAGGGATGACAGGTTGAGGATAGAGGGCTCCCAAAGACATGATTCTGTCAGGGCAGTTACTTTATCCTTTCTTTCATTGTAGTGTTGGGAATTGCATGAGTAGATTGGCATATGGCTTTACCTGTACTTCAGCAACCAAAGCCAATCAAATGGGCCGTCCCAAAGCCCGTAGTCAAGATGTTCCTGACCTCAGATCTGGAGCGCTCTGTTGAGCTTCACTATTGAGCTACTCTCTAGTAAGCGTGAATACCCACTGAAAGCTGAGGATGAAGAGCATGACCACCTTCTCTTTAGATTCAGTCGAAAGAATCCTAATGCCTTGTCGCAGACCACCCAAGCACACACATTTTAAAAGCTGCTTTAATTGTGTCAGACAGGGAGAAACTCTGTCATCTCTCATGCTTCATCCCTGTACCCTTGTGTGAAGATCTGTGACAGAGGGTGTTGCACATTGCAGCGTGCTAGCTAACCACGGCCTGCTGCCATTAGCTCTTAGCTTGCATCCCTGATCCTGGCTACCTTGAATCCCTTTCAGCGCTGCTTTGCAGCCTTTCCAGAACTGCGAATCCCAAGGGCTCGCTGACAGCCATTTCCAGGCCCCAAGGGGATGTGACATATGTGACTGATGATACAGACCCTATGCATATTTCTACAGATTATTCCTAGATCACTGCAGAATGAGGCTGCATACAGCCAGAGTGAAAGATCTTGCCTGCTGTCCATGAGGCAGGACATACATTTTAAGTATATAAATACTATGCCGGATTTTGCACGGTACTGGAAACTGAATCGGTCTGCTTTCCTGGTGGTTTGTGTATGATTTATAGTTACTCATGTAAACCCACTCTGTAAAATACACCTTTTTTTTTCCCCTTCTAGGATTTACTTACAGATTAGCTGTTTTTCTTCTCTTTGCTATGATGTGTCCTGAGGTTTTCGCACTCAGATGTGTTATACAGCCACTAGACTAGCTCAGCATTCTTTTTCAATTATTATTCTGCTGAGGTTTGCAGATACTTGGCTGTAACAAATCAGATCCCTGTTCAAAACACTATTGTGTTTTAGGTATATTCTTGAAACCAAGAAACCTCACTCCGGGCAGTCAGTCCCTAAATGGGTGAAGTCTGTGAAGACCCAGTTCTCAAAGCACGTTTTATACAGTTACATGTTGTGTGTGAAACAATTAACCATTTAACTTCGAAATAGCAAAGCCTTGTTTCTGGAGAGTGGCACTTGCAAAACTGTCATCCTTCTGTGTGAATCTGCTTGCCTGGGAAGGAGAACAAGCACTGGACTGTGGCATTTAAACCAGCAGTATTACAATGAAGAAGAAGTGATGGAAATGCATACATAAGATAGCAGGCAGCGTGGGCGTTCCCGCAAAAAGTACAAGCTGCCTGCTTAAGCAGCTGCTTGCTTAGAAATCTCTGTAATGGACTTGGAAGCGCTGGCTGTCTTTCCCTCTGCTTTCCTCTGAAGTTATTTCTGTGAAGTCTCCATCTGGTTCCTAAGCCTCAGTTTATATTTCATTTTATATTTTGAGTAGCTGCCAGCTGCAAGGTATATGTGTGTAAGAGAAGGTGAGAAGGGAAAAGAGGTGAAGTCAATAAGCCAGAGAAGGAGAGGAGGCAAAGCCTTTACCGCTCTGAATTGTACAATGCACTGGCTTTTTATCCAAGCCCGAAACAAAGAGGTATTCCGCACGGTGTAAGACTGGAGCTATGCCTGTGACACAGGCTTTGACGTGAACACATTTGTGTTTGGGGGAATGCAGAATAGAAGAGAGTGGCGTGGCTTATCCCTTTTGCTCTCCAATGCTTTCAGCCAAAGCCTGAAATTCAGAAAGATATGAGAAGTCTGGGAGAGATCAAAATTGAATGCAAATGAGAACACGACATCTTCTGTCAGCATGAAGATTGAGTATCTGTGTAGTAATGCTGCTGTCTGGAGGCATTAAAAATACCGGAGTCAAACCCCTTCAACTCTTCACCAAATTGTGAGACAGGATTTAAAATCCTGACTTTTACAGTATGTGCATATTTATACCTGTGCATCAGATCCTTTGATTTGTACTCTGAACCTGCAGGATATTTTTTGCTTGCGCTTTTCTGAGAAACCATTAAGTCTGAGAATTTATTTTGAACTGAGATGTTCCTATAATCACTTCCAAGAAATCACCTGATGAGATTAAATGAACAAATGTGAGAATTGGCAGGACTGCGGTACTAAGCTGTGCTCAACAGAGTGAGATTATCAAAGTGTAATGATGGAAGTGATAAAGGCTAGGATGGAAGTACAGCCTGGAAATTGTGACTTCTGTTTCCAGATCTCACATTGACTCTGCCTGGGCTGTAACCAAGATGCTGATTTCCAGTGGTGAAAACCATTTCATTTCCATCATGGTCAGTGGAACCTGTAGATATTTGTCATCTCTGAAAACTGCCTGTCATCTCAGGCTTCTTTAAAGATTTTTGCCCTAGGAATCTCTCTATCCAAAATCTATGATTTCCAGTCGATGTTGTGAAGCTTTCGGTATGAAGTTCTCTACTGTGAGATGCTTCAGTAGATGTCTGTCCTTGCTGTTAAGTTTTGCCTGCACTTTAAGTAATAGCTGGTGATTAAAAACTGTAATGCAGATGAATAGTAGTAGTGCTATAAAAATTGGTGGAAGCTAAAAGAACCCCCTTTCTCTGTCCTATCTTTAGTTAAAGACCCAAAGTTCACTTACGAAAACACTGCAGGGACTGAAATCTAGAGTCCTTGGTGTAACAGAAAGTGTTTAACCTGTTAAGCTTCAAGGAGAAGCTATGGTAAGATAGGGAAACACCAGAAACTAAACAAAGAAATCAGATGTTGGTCAGGAAATACAAAACCTGGAGATACTTAATGAGATAAAATGGTTTCGGAGGAGCAGGGAAAGAATTGTCTTTTGTAGCAGAATAGTGTTCGGTTGTGAAATGAATTGTGAGGTATGAAAGTTAAATAGATGCAAAGAAATTCCAAAGTTCAGAAGAGAAGACTTGCATTTTAAGAAACATCCCAGAGTGCTGAGGAAATGTGTCCAAATTCCAATATTTCTGTCCTGATGTGTGTGTTTGTACATGTAGACTCTTTGTTGAGCAAAGAACAAAGATATTTTAGAATCTTGTGCAATCTGCGTGAGTTATATCTGTCACATGCACCTGCAAAGTGAATTGCAAGTCAGAAATTTTTAACTTGGGCTGTGGCTCTGGGCAACGTGCAAATGTTACTGAGGGAATGGCATGAATTTTAGAGGCTGTGCAACTGCATCTCCTCCTGAGAGTTTATTAGTACACCCACACTGTATGCTGGTATGCTCCAAGCCAGAAACAGCGACAGCATCCTGCCCAACCCGAGCAAGTTAAAGGCACAACAGATGCAGCTTTTGCATGTCAACAGTGCGTGATGAATGTCCAACACGGGGATTACTCAGCTGGGCCTATGAGAAACCAATCTGTAAAATGGGGATACAAGAACGTAACTATTTCCCAGAGGCTTGTAGGGAACTAATTGAGGATGGTAAGACTTAGGGGCGCTGATATTTCTGTGCCTAGGGTTCTGCTATGCACTCAGTTATAGTCCTGAAAAGCCTCTTAGAATTAGTAAGATGTCAGAGAAATCAAAGCTTCCTGAATCCTGGGGAGTGTGTTTATCCATGTTACTAACATAGGTGCACCCTTCAAAAGTGCTGAATATAACTCTTCTTAGAATCAGTTTCATTTAATCTTTCTTCATTTATCCTGAAAATACAATTCCCTAACTGCTAAAGGATGAATTTAGGCACTGTGGTGATTATTGCTTAAGGAAGCCCTTCAAGTAAGTTTTAGCTCAATCTAGGTGTTGCTGGACATTGCAGCCTCTAATGCTTTTAAAAATGATCATAGCATGACTATTGGCCATGTGTATGGGTAATTTCCTTTCTCTGAGAGCTTCCCAGCTCCAGCAAAAGCAAGGACGTGTCATTTTAATCTCCAGATATGTACCATGGGCTATGGTGTTTAGCATAGAAGCAAATAAGCTGATAATGACCTCCCTACTAGTGGCTTTATGTAAGAATAGATCATGCAACAGCATTACCATAAAACCATTACATTTCACAGCGATGCTGCACAGTTAATGACACAAAGGCTTACACTGTGAATATGTGGCTGTAGAGATAAGGACAATCTAGCTGTTCTTCTTCTAGCTCACCAAAAATGGCTGAGCAAGAGAATCAAAGCAAGAAGTGTTTGTAAATATTCATTTCGTCTCCCTAACCACTGTTTTTTAAAGCTCTTTGCTAACGACAGCCCAGTCCGTGTCAAGTCCTGGAGTTAAGACAACGTGGTACTATTCTTTGCGTACTTCCCTTGGCAGTCAAGCTTTGTTTTACGGGTGACTAAGAGAGGTTTGTACTGCCGCAACAGCTCATTTGGAGCAGGCTAAAAGGAGCATTTTCAGAGTCCCACTGTAGCGTGACATCTAGTATTGGCATACCGTGACCCCAGCTCAGCTCCTCGGGGAGAGCACCACTTGCAAAGGAAAGGGTGCGGTGTGGCTGAGCAAGAAGGTTCTCCAAGCAGCGAGGAAAAGGCTCCTCATTCAGGGAGGGGGTCCCTGGCTCTTCTGCATCTCTGACGATGGGAAGGGTGCAGTGCTGTTCTTCTCCAGATCTCGATACAGGATTGGTTTAGCAAGAGGGTTAGCCAGCAGATTGAGGAAAGTGGTTGTTCCCCTCTGTGTGGCAAGTGTGACACAGTGTCTGACTGGGTTAGTGTGTCCCATTTGGGTCTCCCTACTGCAAGGAGAGCACCGGCAAAGTGCAGTGAGTCCAGTGGAAGGGGTCTGGAGCACACGGTGCACCGAGAGACGTGCGCGGGCTGAGTTTGTTCAGCCTGAACAAGAGATGGTGAAGCGGAGATCTTACTGCCGTCTTCAAAAATGTGGTGGCTTGTTACAGAGAAGATAAAACCAGGCTTTTCGTGGAGGTGCACAGTGAAAAGGTGAGAGGTAATGGATGCAAGTTGCAACAACGGAAATTCTGTTTAGATATAAAGAAAAAATTCTTCAAAGCAAGGGTAAGTAAACACTGGACCAGGGGTCCGGAGATAGAGATACTGAAAATTTGACCGAACAGGGCCTGGAGCCACCTGATTTAAACTGAAAGTTGGTCCTGTTTTGGATTAAAGACTCACAGAGATCTCTTTCTACCTAAATTGCTCTGTGATTCTGGTCTAAAGGACACATTTCTATTTCTTCTATTACATTCACCATTCTTTCACTTGAACAGTTTCCAGTAGCACAGTAAATTATATCTGCCACAAAGGTTTTGCTTTTCTCAGATGGGACAGTGTGGGCAAGAAAGGAGTTTACATTTTGATTTTAGTGTTGATGGGCTTTTTTAATATCTAAGCTGCTGCTTGTTGATATGGGAAAAAAATGGGCTGAAGGTTTACATCTGGCAGGGGATCAGAGCTTGCTCCTTAGGTGCTGGGTGAGTCTGGTTCCTCTGGAGTCAACCCTGGAGGAAAGTTCTCTTAATCTCCGTGAACCCTAGCGATGAGGCTCCTTGGCTCAGAAGCCAAAGCGCTCGCTGTCCCCTATGTTCTTCAGGAGAACTTCAGGGTATTATTTAGGCTCCCCTACCTGCTGTTTTTTTGTCACTTATCCTAACACTGTCATTTAGGATTATCCAATAAATGGTCATTTTTCTTCTAATTGTTTTTAATTAGAGACAAATAATTTTACTGGTAGCTGAAGCTGAATTCAGAGGTGTAGCCAGAAGCTCTGATTATTCATTAGTGATCCATGGCTTCCGTACAGAGGCTTGCTTCCGATTTCCTCTCCTTTATGTCTAGGTTAAACTGGAGGCTGGTCTGTATCAGCTTAGCTCCAGCTGGAGATCTCTCCCTCCTTGTTTATCTCAGTTGTGCCATGCATTTCATTAAGACGCTGTTATTAGCCGTATAAAATGGAAGGATTAAAAAGGATGGATGAAATGAGAAAGGACCCTGGAGGAAAGAACTCTATTAAATTCATACTAGAAATCCTTGTCAAATACATACGAGAAAAGACTAGAAGTCTGTCTTTTTCAAGCTGTATGACAGTGTCTCATTTTCCTTCCTTTCTTTTTTTAAAAAAATTATGCAGGTTCTTGTGAAAAAAACAGGTGCCCAGCCCCTCCTTGAATGTTGTTGTAGTATCCAGAAGAAATACCACTCTGTGTCTGTGGGCCACGAAGAGAAATGTGGTGTGCACGGCCCGTGAACTCCCTGCAATGTCGCAGCTGTTATATATGGCATGTGGCACTCTGAGACCCATACTAACGAAAGCATTAAGAGGGTCTGAATATTCTGAAATTACCTGTAGAGTCACCTTGCCTTAGGTTTCCTACGCTCTTGCTTTAAATCTGGCATTGAAAACTGGGTACTGTTCATGTCTCTGACATGAGCTTCCTGTGCAATTTCAAGTGGATCTCACTGTCCTTATCATTTAAAATAGGGACGAAACACGGATGAAATAGAAATAATCAGAAATCAATGGAAGTGCAATTGACTTTGATACCCGGATTGTTATATGAATACTACACTTTGAAATCCTTCTTTGAAATGTGTTACCAAAATCACAAGAGATGTTTTAGAGGTGGTGGGGTTGATTTGTTTGTTTGTTTATTTTCACTTAACTAGGAGTTAAATACCACCTCTGGAACACAGAGCTTATAACTGAGTGGGGTCCCACATGTCTTTGTGGCTGGTCCCATGTGTTTTTGATGTGGCTCCTCCCTCCAAATGTTTGGTCTTCTAGTTTTTCCGGTTAATGTTGTGGAGTCCTCAGAGATGTAAGACGTTAAGGTCAGTTACTGATGGAAGGCATCATGCTGTTTATGGTTAACCTACTCGTATATTTATAGAAATGTCCAGACAGTAGTAAGATTTTCTCTGCAGGCCATTTTGCACCAAGCTGGCCATGACCTGATAAGTGTTCCTATATCAAACTGCTCTCGTTGGCTCTTGTAGAGACCTAACTGGGGTTTCTGTTCTCCTCCGAAAGCTTGTGGAGATCTCTGAGACCTGGTGCTACTCAGAGCAGCCTTGGGACTGCTCGATTTGTGACAGTGGATTGAACCATCAGGAAACCAGGACTGATAGTGATTCTGTGGGAAGTCAACATTTTTCATGGCTTTAGCTGAATATTTGGGCCAAAGAGGCCATTGGTTTGGTTTTTTAAATTATATCAGTTAGCTAGAATATTCCTTGCACTTAGTTGAGCACTTCTAGTAATATTCTGTCCCTGGGAAGCTGAAGTAACGTTACTCTAAGGAGATCTTGTGTTGCAAATGAATTGGACGAGTTATACTTTCATTTAATTTTTTTATTCCTGTGTTCTGTCCCATGAGTACAACACTAGAAGTCTAAAGCTGTCTTTCAGTGAGAAGCAGGCAAAAAAGAGCTTTTGTGTTTCTTACCATCTCCTCAGCCAGTGGTAGCACTTATGCTTTGGTGGTTGAAAGACTTCCATGACCTGAGCTGAGTGTTAGGATACACGGAGAGTAGGATTATGCTCTAAATGGGGACTCCTTTATGTGTTTATGCTTCCTAAAAGTTGATTCACATAGCATCAGTTAAAATAACTCCAAAATAATACTTGCAGCATGATCTTTGTGGCTTTACACAAAAATAATGCAGAACTTCTTTGTTGATATGCAATCCATTTTTTTATATCTTTTTTAGCCTAGAAATTAGCTTGGTTAGGTTATATGTCTCTTTTTGTTCCTTTTCGTGTCATGAGCCTACCAAAATCTGTAAGCTAACTCACAATACAGATTTTTAAACCATCTGTCATCTCTGGAATATAATGTCAGTGCTTCTAAAAAAGCCTTTTTCCATGTAAACAACCCCCTCTATGGAGTCAGGAAAAGCAGCCCTTCCCATTTAAAACATACCATTTAGTGTTCAAATTGCCATTTATCTGGCTTGGAGAAAGACCCGGCTCTCAAAGCAGGAATGATACGGTCGGTACTGGATAGGGAAAACATCAGGGCACACAGATGCTAAGCCCTGCCTTTTTGGAGCAGTGAAGCTGGGTGAAGATCCGACCCGGTCACATAGCAGAGAATGTTTTCTTCTCTACAAGGCACAGATTTTATTCCCCTTAGTATCACACTTTGATGAATTATTTCGTCTCCCCTGAAAAGGTCTGACTGAAGCGGTGGGCTGTGCCAGCGCCGGGAGAAAGCTCAGTGCCGTGGGCTGCTTTCTCCAGCAGCCCTGCTGAGGCGAAGCATGGAGCGGGGAGGAGCAGCGACAGGGCAGATGCCTCCAACCAGGCCCACGAAACACTATCTCTTGCAGGCAGCTGCTTGGAGCCTCATGGGGTGTGCCAGGCACAGCGTTCCTATCAACCCGCAGCTTCTCACTGATGGGTCGGGGCCCACACCAGCCCTACACGCCCTCCACGCAGACCCTTCCTGTAAAGCATTGCCTTGGGAGCAAACAAATTCCCCTTGCTCATCAGCAGCCCAGCTCCACTGAACAAAGCGTGAAGTACGACAGCTTAGTAAGCCATCTACCTGCAATAAATTTGTTTCCTAAAATAGCTGCAGAGCCATGGGGTATTTTTATAGCAGATACACAGGCCTTTTCTGTTCTGAAGGACTGTAAAGAAAACTTCCTAGGGTTAGCTTGTGTGTTAACTGATGCGATTCTGCATTTTCTGTTTGAAAACAGCCCGGAACAATAAGCCCAGCAAGGGTGAAGTACCTGCTTTATCTTGGCTGGGCTTGAATTATGATACTCAGAGTTGTCAGTGTCAGTATCAGCCCTGGGAGAACCTTTACTGCTGGTGATTTTAGTAGGAACATCAGGTTTTAGTAGACATCAGGTGCGTTATCTTGATAATCCCAATATTTTTCTAAGGTTTCTCCATCAGTAATATCATTATTTTAGCATTTCTATTGTCTGTCTATAACAAGAACTGCGGAAAAGGAAATGATGTTTGCCACCTTTAGACAAGTCTGGATGTAGTATCTCAGCGTGAGTAAACCTAACAGTTGTGTGATAGCTCCAGGCTGGCCAAGACGGCTTCCTCCACCCGTCTCCCTTTTTTCTTCACCTGCTTGTGCCTGGCTGTCTTCCAGCTCCTGGGTACCCTGGCTGAGGAAAGAAAAAAAAAAAAGGTGATGTCAACTGGAGAGGAGTATGTGCTTCTTTGGGAGGATCAAGACTGCTTAAATTAGAAGCATCAAGGACGGCCCTTGCTCCTGTTATTTCTGCTGGAAGGGCAGTTGGGTGTCCCTTTACCCCGCAGTTACACCAAGAGAAGAGATTAGGTTTCACCAGCCATTAGGTTACATTAACCAAGACGAAGTTTGCAGTTTGCTTCTGTAGTAGCCTGGCTGAGAAGTCCAAGGTGGATCTGGATGGAAAGCAGAGCGTCTTTGTGCTAGACACCGAGTTCTCCTGGACCTGCCCTCTGTTTCCTCAGTGCTGTGAGTGTGCAAGATGCTTCAGAAGTGCTGATGAGGACAAGGTCTCAGCAGCCAGAGCTCAGCAGGATGTCCTGGCTGAACTTTACACCTTATTAATACCTGTGAAGGTGCTGCATGACTGGGCAAGTGACGTGGGCACAGCTGTCCTGGGCAGTGCTGAACCAGCCTGGCTAGGATGTTTGATTCGAGGTGCAAACCGGAGTTTGAAGCGAGCCTGATCTGCCTCGGGGGTGTCAGGGCCCAGCGCTTTCCTCAGGCGATCTTTTGGTCACTGAGGCACTGTGTGCCTTTGGTGTTCTTGGTGTGTATCCACATCTCCTGGGGCCCAGGGTGGGGATGGCGTCAGCACTCTGCAGGACCTATTCTGCTTCAAAATGACCACAAAGAATCTGCAGGAGCCATCTCCCAGGGAATGTCATCCTGGAGCCACCTCATCTGCAGCTGGTGCTTGTTCCACCCCAGTCCCTTCTTGAATATCAGGCATTTGGCCTTGTCAAGGGGCTTGTGTTAACCCTTTCCCTGACCTTGTGCGCTGCTTATTTTCACTTCCACAGCTGTTGGATTTAAACCTTTGATGCAAAGACAGTGCCGTTTATTTTTAATCTGTGGCACTGCGTGAGCATTAATTAGGACTGATAATAAGGAATGCAAACCTATTGGCACCCTTCTTGGCGGTTTCAGAGAGGAATGTTGGCATGGTGACAGCTCAGCTGCTGCTCCGTGGGTACAAAGCACGCACTACCCAGTGAACATATTGAGGAAATGGGAAATATTTCACTGATTCCTAAATGTGTCCATCCCTGTGTTTGAGCAGGCATTTGCCATCTTGGCTGCTGTGTGCTGATGATATGGGAACATTAGTTATTTATGGGCAAAATAAGGACTGTTCTATTTGTGTTGCAGTAGTACAATGTTCTGAATGTTTGGGCAGCCCAAACACCACTGGTGGCTTGGTAACTAGATGAGCAAAACTTGGACAGCTTGGGAGGTGGACGACACTGTGCTGGTGTGCTTGTAACAGTAGATTACCATCCAGAAAATACCTGTGTGGTTAAAAATACTCAAGAGAATGGATATGCAGGCATTTCTGGAGGTAACCTGAGTCCTGGCCAGTACTTCTGAGCATCGCTGAGAGTCTTTCCACGTATTTCAGTGGCTGCTGTACTGAATGGGAGAGTTAGTTTTACAGGTAAATGGCTGTACGACCAGGCCCCTCATGAGGAAAACAGCATCACCAAATCATCGGAACTCAAGATGTCATGTGGGGCCCTCCCCGTTCCTGGTACCAGCTCTGATGCTGATCCCCAGGCTGTAATCTTGGTGCTATAAGGGAGACTGTCACATCTGGGTTAGCCGGTGCTCTGTGATGGTCAGATCACTGTGCTAGCAGATTCAGAGGCGTAGAAAGATATGATAGCCAGGGCTGGCTGTGGCTGTACTGGTAAGTGGAGACAGAAGGAGGTTTGGCGATGGTGCAGCTGCTCCCCTGGAATATGACAGAGATTGCTAAAGAGGAGCTAACCGTTCAATTGCTTTAATCTTCCCCTCATAATCAGGAAACCCCACGATATGGGAAGCTTCATCCTTTCCTGTCTCGTTTAGTGGTGTGCTTGAGTAAGGAACACCAAACCCCAAATTCTATGTAATATAATTGTAAATAAATACAGTTATTCAGTGCCACAGATTAACTCTTAGTGATAGAGAGGGTTTTTCCCCTCCTTTTTGACTTTGTTCTCTTGATTCAGTTGAACATCCCCTTACACTGCATCAGGAATAGGAACAAATAACCTCAGTTATTTATCTTTACTGCAAATGAAACAATTGCAGCGTTTACAGCTGCTCTTACAGATCTTCCCCGGCGCGCTTCCACACACACTTGCTGCCCTTCTCCTTTCCACTTCTGCCTCCGCCGTGTCCCTCTTGACAAAGAGAGGCCAGAAGCGCGCGCAGCGGTCCAGATTGGGGATTGCTGCTACTGATGTGCCTAATAGGATTAGAAGATTTTCAGCATTAATCCTTATCCTGTTCTTTAGGAAGACTAACCTTTTATTTAGATTGTTGCCTCCTGTTGCACAATTAGTTGACTCTTCAGTGATTTCTTTACAGATGCTGTTTTGCCCTTTTTCAAGGTGATTGTCATTGATGTAGACCTCCAGCATGGAGCAGTGTACGAACTGTTAGATTATTGTGGTTATTTGTTTAGTGCTGTAAGTGAGCTTCTCCTACCTGGCTGATGAAAGTCACTGCATCCTTGCCTTTCCCTATACCCTGAGGGTGTGTGTTTGTTTTAGCCCAGACTGTAGGAACTCACCTCTGTAGCTTTAAACGTAGCAACTACTACATCAAGCTCTGAGAGTCCCTGGTTTGCTGATCAGGATGTCTGCTTCTGCTTTTGCACAGAGGGTGAAAGAGCCAAGGCTTTCCAGGGTACATAGCTCATTCAAAGGAGCTTTGAAAGATGGAAATGGGTGGGGAGTGGGTTGACTCTGTATTTGTAGCTTGGTTTCCTAAGGAAATGAGGCTTAAGCAGTCTGTTTTTCCACTGCTGCTAGCTTTGGATCCGCAAAGTGATTGAGGCCAAAATAGATGGGTCAGAGAGGTCTCAAATACAAAGTTTCTACATTATTCATAAGAATTAGCTGCTGGGTGGGAGATGTCTCATAGCAGCGTCTGCCGGGAGATGTAAAAGCTGCTGTGTTAACTCCATAGGTAGGTTGTTAATTTGACTTGGCAGCTGGCAGGCACCAGCCAGGCAGTCAGTGCGTGTGCCACGGAAGGAGTCACAGCACGTGTGTTCCCAGTTCAGCTGGCAGCTGTGGGAGGGAACTGAGGGTCTGTGCTGCAATTCTGAGGATATGCAGAGGAAAGCTGAAGTTCCTGTGGTGTGGTTCAGAGAACATCAGGTAGAACTGGAGTGTTGCAGAAGAAGATTATAAAAGTGAGGAGAAACCAGGGAATGGCATGGTTGGAATTTGTGTAGTTTTGGCTGCTGCCCCTCGAACTGTGGGCTGTCAGGATAACTGTCAGGGAACAGCTTGATGTAGAGGCAATGGGCTGATATGCAATGGAAGAGCAAGGAGCAGAGGAGCTCCAGGGTGTGGGAGAAGACATACAAGGAACAGCAGAGTAAGCAGCTGGTGGCACTACAGTCAGCAAAGGAGAGACGGGAGTGAGGTGGGATGTGGGAAAAGACCACACCAACAGTAGTTAGGAGCAGCATTTTTCTGGAAGGCAAGTGTAATAATGTTACTTCAGTTTGGTAGGCAAGGGCAGCCTCTCTGGGCGTGTGTGTGTGAGGGGCAGAGGGAAGAGGTTTAAACACTGATGCATCCAGGTGGGTTAGAGATCAGTAAAGCACACAAGGGAGGCTGGATAGGAGGCTTTGACGGGGAATGACTTGGTGGCTTGGCCAAGGGGACAAAGAATCAGCCGTGGTTTTGTGTATAGTGTGCAGGAGAAGTGATTTGGCAACAATCTGAGCACGGGGATGAAGGAAGGCAGGAGTTAACAATAACTTTAATTACACGTGAAGCATGGATGAGGGGGAAGAGAGAAGTAGTGTCTTTAGCAGGGGAGAGGAACTAAGGGAAGGGATAGAGGACTGATGTGTATGTTTGAATTAAATCAATTATATTCAAGCCTGATCCAAACCCCAGTGAAGACTGGAGTATGTCAATGTGCAGTATTTGTCTCCAAAACCCTAAATATGCTTTACAGAAATGCTTTTATCTTCTGTTTGTAGGGTGTACCCAGAAGTTAAGTGACTCCAAGCCACATAGTAAGCTACAGCAATGACAAGACTGAGATCCAACATTCCTTAAAACAGTTTTTGGTCGGATAAACCGTAGCAGTTAGAAATGTCCATATATGCACACAACGCGCTTCAAGGCAAATCAGTGAAGCTCTCAATCTCCAGTTTAGGGAGAGCACATCACCTTATTAACTGTCTCTTGCTCTGCATATGCAAAAGTATTGCACAGTTTCCTTCCCTCACAGGAATTTTTTTTCAAGTGTTTATTGTCTGCAGCTACTTATTTTCTGGTGATCCTGTAATATGTCTGCTTCTTGAAGATCCAGTTACTTTTTCTTACTAGCACAAACTGAGGAAACAAGTATCAATCATTCAGTGATTGTCTGCAGGAAATAAAAGCGTGAGATAGCAGCCAGCCCAGGCCAAGAAGGAAGGACAGAAACGCGGTACTTTTTATAACTGGAGCCAAAAACGTTATTCATGTGCTTGGCTGTTAGTTTCTGAATATTGTGGAGCTTTCTTCCTTTTGTGAGCTCAGACTTCTTTGGATTAGGTCCTGCTAGCATTGAACTCAGAGGGAATATTTGTTATTAGCTTCAGTGAGAACAGGATCAAGCTATTGTCTGTGTGTTCTTCCCTGCCTTAACCAGTGTTGCTGTTTGTTAAGATACTGCAAGGGACAAAAATGCGTTTGGTTTCCCAGAATCTTTCTGAGCATTTATATCTAATCCCTGCATATAGCACAGCCCCCATGGGTGAAATAGGTTGAGAGCTGACTGTTTCCAGCAAAGCCTTTTGAAACTAGTGTGAAGCCTCTGTAAAACACCGAATCTCCTCACTCAGGAGCTGCTTTTCTGAAGTCTGCATTGTGCTTCAGGTTTTGCTAAGCTATGCTACAGTAAGCATGATGAATAGCAGACAAAATGTATTCAGTCACTGCTTTGGAAATCAAGATGTGTGCTGGCTCATCCCATTCTTTCACAAATACCTTCTTGAGCTACGGGAAGTACGATGGTACACCATATCCCAGAGTGTTAATTTTTAATGTCTTCTGCACGTAATGGACTCAACTGTAATTATGAGTCCCACAGCACACAATTGCTACTGGCAGGATGGAAAAGACAACTGCGGGTCCATGTGGCTCCACAATTAGGCATTGAAACATTGATCATTTCCATTCCCAAGAGCAGCGGAAACAGCTGTACGAATTCAAAGCGAAAACTCCAGTGGAAAGAGGGGTGGTTGCAAGCCAATAAATATTCCCCTGCAATCTATTAAATTCAGACTTTGCAGCATCATCCTACTGCATTGAATAAAACTGACTGAAACCTGGGCAGGGCAAAGTGGTTTTGACAAGCCAATGCCTATGTCCAGAATCATCGAAGTGAATAAGCACAGCTAGGCAGTGATGCAGAGAGGATTTAGTATGAAAAATTCTCAACGTTTTTTCTCAGTAGTGCTATTTTTAACTTATGGATCCTCGTTTCTTTCTTACATGAAATCTTGAAGCTGACAGCATAGCTTTCAGACTTGAAAATGAAGGGAAACTGTCTGAAAGAACAACAAAGCTGGGATTTTTAGGCCTGATCCTGTTGACATATCTTGGTGGGCAGATTCCTCCTCCTTTGATGGGCCTAAATGGACTATACCAAACAGCGCAGGGCTCTTCGCTTTAGCAGATTTAATGTAGGAAAAGGCCCCAGCATTCAAACACTTGCACCAGTAGAACCTGGATGCTGCTTTATCCTCTGCCAGCTTTTCAGAGTATTAAATAGAGGTGGAAGGGATTTCAGGCAAATGATTCGCACTTTGTTCTGCCTCTGAAAGCAATGCTCCTATATTCCTGATGTCACAGTAGATTATTTTAAAATCAGATTTTTAATTTCCTTTTAAAAACATGGTGGCCTGTGTTTTTGTTACACATGAAACATAATGTAACTCATAAGGTACAGCTATGGAAACCATTGCAAAAGCAAAGTGAACCTGAATCCCTGCTCTTCACTCATGTCACTGGCAACAGTTTCTCTGAATTCAGTGATGCAAAATCGTTCCTGTGCTGTACTTAGTGCACTCAAGCTTAAATCAAATCCTAACAGTTTTTGATAGTGCAAGAAACACATTTGACAGACGGGGGGGAAAAAGTCTTTCTCTGTGACAGGAAATCAATTTAATCCATTTGTTGTTTGTTTGTTTTCAGGCTTATATTTGGCACTCTTTACCCTGCGTATTATTCTTACAAAGCCGTGAAATCAAAGGACATCAAAGAATATGTGAGTAATGAGGTTTGTGGCTGTGCTGCGGGGCTTGTTTTCTAAGATTGCTCCTCGCCGCATTGTAAAGGTGCTGCCTGTATTCTGGGAAAGCTCATAAACCAGTGCAAGGGGAAGGAAGACTGGCCTGAAGGTGGGATGGCTGATTGCTAGGCACGTCTCAAATAAGGAGACTCGGGTTTGTGCTTCTGGCTCCTCTGCAGAGTTGATGTGCTCCTTGAAAAATGTATGCTATTTCTCTGGTGGTGCAGCTATGTACGGCGGACATAAAAGGTGCTTGGCATCCAGAGCTTGAAGTGTTTTCCTTTGTTTCTGAAGAGCAGCATAAATCAAAGCCTTTTCAAAAAGCCTTGAAGCTTTAGCTGCTCATTCAAAACAAGGATCAGAGGAGGCAACTCGAAGCACATACGACTGAATCTTCAGATAGAAACATCCTTCCTTGTAGAGTGACCTATTTACAGGCAGGTCTGGCTACTGGGTGTGCTGTCTTGTCCTTTAGCTGAAAAATCTTCCCTTGGCCCCAGTTTCTAAAGGCATATGGGGCCATTGGGGAAAGTCAAGTGTGGGAGAATCAAAACCACTCGGATGCTGTTGGGGTCCTGTAGGATTTGTAGTGCACTTCATAACCTGAGCTCTGTTAACTTCACTGCACCTGACTCATCCTCCAAATCCCCACTCTTCAATCCTCTCAAGATCCCACGGATAACAAGCCCATTTTCTCCTCTAGGTAACAGTGTAGATGGCTATCCCATTAAGTCCTTAGTGCAAACTCAAACTGGGACTCACTGTGGCTGCTGAGATTTTTTCCTTTCTGTCAGTCCCCTCCTTCAGATAATGGTTTTGGATATTTTGAGAATAGTAAGTGTTACAGAACACATCAAATGCTTAAGGCAAAATGCCCCTGCAGCCCTTGCATAGCTGTGCGTCTGAAGGTTTGCACACCCTTTGCTTGGAAATGCTGAAGACGTGCGCTAGCACCCCCAAGCAGTGTCTGCCACTGAAACTTAACATTTCCATAGTCCTTTTCTGGAAAATACTTTGTTGAAAGATCCAATTCCTGTTGGAAATTCAATTGCAAAAGAGGAACTCACATCAGACGCATGGGGTCATGACCCAAATGTGGGAACAGCGGATCTAAAACCTGGTCTGCACTTAAAATTGTTTTTTAGCTTAACACGCCAGTGGTGGCAATATGTCTGTTCGGGGTCTGATTAAAAAAATAGAAAAAAAAAGTAATAATTTACACTGACACAGTACATTATTTACTAGTCAAAACTTATATCGATGTAGTTTATTTTTCTTCTGCTTGGTAATAGTCATTTCGATAAATGATGTTTTAGGCTGATCCAAGCCTGTCCACACCAGGTCTTGGTTTGTGTTTAAAAGTTTTGCTGGCAGTAACATCTGACTGAGAGAACCGTGCTGGCAGTGAGACTCTGAGGGAGTTGCTGTTCTGTAACAAGGCTGGCAGAAGCTGCCCTGGAAAGACAATGCTCCCAGGCATTTGGCAGTGCCTTCTACTGCTGTAACAGTAAATATACACATAAATCCCAGGGGAGCAGTTATATAGCTGGGGGACAGGTGCTCAGGAAATAATTTCAGTACCTGCAGGGAGGTGAAGAGAGACTGCAGGTACTGTCCCCACTGCAGCGGGGAAAAGATGGAGCAAGCTGTTTTGGAGCTGGTGAGATCCAGATTCATTGCCACCTTCATCCTTTTGTTTACCAGGTCAAATGGATGATGTACTGGATCATATTTGCACTCTTCACGACAGCAGAGACATTCACGGATCTCTTTCTTTGCTGGTGAGCACCAGATGGGGGAGGGTCTTTGGCATGAAGTGGAAAGAAAATGGAAATGTTTACAAGGGGGAAAAAGAGGCACAAAGGTGCACTGGCTCATGAACCCGGGGTTGGCAGCTTCAGGTGCATAAAGGTGTTTTGTCTGGAGGAGCCATGCTTCCTTTCTCAGTGCTGTCACAGGAAAAGCAAGAAAGAGGATGGAAGTGCTCAGTGATATCTCATTAGTGGGAAATCATTAGCAGAGTCTCAGTCCCCTGCCTGTCAGAGGGAGGTGCAGCTGATTGCCGAGTTGGATGCTTACAGAGATCATCACGTGAACAACAGTAGCTTTAGCTACAGGCATGGTTCTAGTCTTACCTAGCTGTGTCCTACAGTAAGTACACGGACTCTAGGCATCAGGCAGAAACAGCCCTGCAGCGCAGGACTTAGTTTGTAGGTTGCTGCGTGGGTGCGTTGCTGATTAGGCTGGGTTTACGGTTTGGTGGAGGACAGTGACAGTCCATACTGATGGGGGCTGTCTGGTGCCAGTGGAAGGATTCCTGGTGACCTCTGTCAGGATGAGAGCACAGAAATGCCCAATTATCGGGTTTGGTTCCTGAAATTTTGATGCTTGAGTTGGGAAATGTTTGTTGCTTGGTTTCCCTTTTTAGTAAGGCCTTTCTGGTGGAAGCCAGTGAGATCTGTAGACTTACTAACTGTGGTGCATGGCCTTCACCTGAAGCTGGTTCCTGTGTAGTACTGTATGCCTCTAGTGAGTCCTCCAGACCAAGGGAATCAGGGGTACATGGCAACATGTCAGATCTGTTGAAAAGGAGATAAAAGATGTTATTGTCTCTCTGTCTAATTTGCATGCGGATCTACCTCTGCTGTGTTCATGTGGAACTTTGTTTTTTTGGAGGATGGGTTATGTGGGTCTCTTGGGAGGAATGACAGAGGGCTTGTCCAGCCTGTGAAATCAAGTACGCTGTAGAGATCCTCAGTGAGGTGGAAGAACAACCTGGCAAATCCATGCTCAGAGCAGAGCACTGCAGAGGCCCATCGGGTCGGACCTGGATGCTGTATGGCCCAGCTGGCTCAGTGACAGTGCAGTGCTGTCCAGATAATCTAATCTCAAGAAGTCCCTAGCCTGGTGTTACAGCTAAAGCATGTCCTGTTGTTAGTCAGTGTCATGTTTTGCAGTGCTACCTGAAGGCTGCAGCGTGGATCTGCACCTTTATGTTGCGTGTTGCTTGGACAGCAAAGGTTCTTGTATTTCAGTTTCAGTCAGATAAGCGTTATCTTACAAGCAGAAAGGCAGAGACATGAAAAGTGCATAAATATATTGATGAAATACTGATTTGCTGGTGTGCTCTTTGCTCCCTCATAACTACTGGGGATGCTATGAAGGCAGCATCTGTGCTCTTTGCGTGTAGAAAGCTCCTCTCATCACACAGCAGAGTCACATCCACACCATTAAATAATGGCCCTCACACCCAAGTAAAGATTTACCCACATGCCTAGTTGAGATGTGTGCAAGGGTGAGTGGTTCTTTCTCTTTGGATTCTTTGGTAAGCAAAAGCTGCTCTAGGCTAGACTGGCCAATCCCTTCCTGTGCTGAGCATTTCTCATTAAGGGCAGTGGTTAAATTAGGAATGGACATTAACAACTCTCTTTCTTCTAGGTTTCCATTCTACTATGAACTGAAAATAGCTTTTGTAGCTTGGTTGCTGTCTCCGTACACAAAAGGCTCCAGCCTCCTGTACAGGAAATTTGTTCATCCAACACTGTCTTCAAAAGAAAAGGTAATCACAGGTGCCCAGGTCCTCTCTGGGTGGAGCAGATCTGCAATGTGTTTACTCCAGTCTTTGTATCACTCATTTTCATTGAAGGGCTGGGAGTTGCTGATTCTCTTCCTCTGTCATTTGATCATCTCCTTTTGGTTGGTGTTTTTGTTCTTTGTGGTTGTTGTGTTTTTAAATACTGGCATCTGTTCAGCACACTCACACATATTAACTCATCTTTGTGCACTTGAGAAGTTAGGAGGGAAGGGGATAAAAATACCTTTTGAGCTGCTTTGCACATAATGGCTGAATATAGCTGGAGTGCTGTGTTGTGGCTGGATATAACACTTGGAGAAACAGGGTCTGGCAGCCAGGGCTCCTTAACTTTGTTCCCAGCTCTGCCTAAAACATGGTGCAGCAATGAGACAAATAGCCAAGCCTGTCTGAAAGGGGCTTAGCAAGCACTGGCCTGGCTGGGAGACATACAGCATGCTGAAGTAAGGCTTGTAGCATGTTGAGGTCCTGGGTTGAGAAATGTCTCGCTCAGATTCATGGTGCTGATTTTGGGGAGGGGGACGTTACAGTTTGGATCATTTGCCTGCCTAGGAGATTCCTGTGGCTGTGAATGGGACATTGTCAGGCAGATCCATTTGGCTCATGTGGATACATGGGCTAAGAATAGCTATCAGTCATGTATCAACATGCATACTACTAAGAAGTGAAGAACTGCTTCCCACATTGGCAACTATGGAAGTGAAAGATCTGTTTAGCCACAGGCAGTGCATGAAGAGTTGTATCTCGGTCCTACCCAAGAAGGACAGTGGGGATCAGTCCCCTGTCTCTCTGCTTCCTGGGAACTTCTGCTTACGCTTCTCACAAGTAGCGCTCATGCATTTTGGGTTGCCAGCTCTTATCTGCTAGAAATAGGCAGGGAACCACTAAACAGCCAGCAGCTTCTTGCAGCCTCCAGTCCCTACTAACCCAGCACATCCAATAGCTGAGCACTGGAAGTCATTGTTGTCCATTATCATGCAGGCTCCTGTGTCGGGAGGGAGGGAGGGTGAGAGCAGGAACTTTTGTAATGAATTCATTGTATATTGAGCAGCATCAAAGTCCAGAAGCTCTGGACCTACCAGTTCCATGGGCATGTTGAAGCCGGATGCTGCAGTGATCATAGAATCATAGAATCATTAAGGTTGGAAAAGACTTCTAAGATCATCAAGTCCAACTGTCAAATGTGATGTGCAGAGATATCTCAGATACTTCTGAGACCACCAGTCCTGGACCAGGGCAGTACAGCTGCAGCTGCCCAGTGTCGTAATATGATTCTTTTTAACTCTGGGGCAATCCGATTAGTCCTTAGAGTCCATAGATTGCAAATGGCTCCTGACACGCCCTGGTCTGTTCTGCCTGGGTGGATGTGTCTAGCTTACTTCCAGGACCTATTGGTGCTGGTTGCACTGTGTAAGTATATCCCAATTTTGGGTCCCAATCTTCCATTTGCAGAATAAGGAGTTCCCAAAGCCTGTGCAGTGGGAGTTACTGCTCCCCTGCAAACCTTTCCTCTTTGGAAATGTTGGCTGTGAACTTCTCTGCAGCCAAGGTGGAGGAAATGGAGGATGTCTGCCTCCATAAAAGACGACCTGGCCCCACCAAGAGTTTGAGGCTGGGAGCACCCTGAACTTGTCCTTCTTGTGCTTTTTTTGTTTGTTTGTTTTGTTGTCTGCTGTGACAGGAGATCGATGACTGCCTCGTCCAGGCAAAAGACCGGAGCTACGATGCCCTTGTGCACTTTGGGAAGCGGGGCCTGAACGTCGCGGCCACAGCAGCCGTGATGGCGGCTTCAAAGGTAAAAGTGCGGGTCAGGATGGTCATTAGCATCTCATCTGCATCCACTTCAGCCATCGTGTGGAGGGGGAGAGATGGTGGGGTTAGGGATTCTCTCACTGAGTTTGACCATGCCTTCCAGTCTCCCATTCACCAGCCATGCAGGTGCCTCTTGGGATGAAGACAGTACGCGTGGTGCCTAGCGAACCTTTAGGAGGTTGGAAATGAAGGATTAAGACTAGGGTCTGCCTCAGGCCTCTGAGTTTTGTATTTTCCATCAGTACCCAGGTGATAGTGTTAGCAATGCTGTTGATCACAGCTTGTGCTTTTCATTTTCACTGTCAAAATAGGAGCATGCTTCCATGAAAGATACTGACGTTAGGTGAACACAGTTAACACCCTGGCAGGGAAATATTTATTTTGGTCAGCACGTTCTGTGGTGAAGAAAAAGACCATCTACACCCCAGTTTGTCAGTTGTTATGCTGATTTGTTGAGAAGTCTGGATGATCTAGTGACCTATAATTTGGGTACTGACAGAAAGCAGATGTGATCTGAAGTTCGTGATGGCTAAAAGTTCGTCTGCAAGGCTTACGCAAAAGATACCTGGTGTATAATTCTCTGGAGACTTCTTTATGTAAGAGTGAATGGGAAGAGGCATTAGTTGCTTTTGGAAAGCGAGCAGATGCTGGATGAGTGGTCTCATCTGAGCAGGTGTATCCTGTGCTCTGTCCCTGGCTTAGAGCCAGAACCAGAACATAGCTGTTATCTCTGTTCTTTGCTTGCATAAAAGCTGCAAGAACTTCATAACTGCATTTTGTGGTCCTACTTGCTGGCCATGGATTGTCATGACTTAAGGCAGATGTGCACAGTGGCTGTACCCTTGTATTTTTGGGGCAAGACTTGTATAAAAGACGTGGCTTTCATGCAGTCAGATACAATGCCTCTTGCAAAAGGGTGGTAGAAACGTATGGGCAAGGCGGGTACTCGTATTAGGAAAAATGTGGGAGTGGGAGTTGAAGGAAATTATTTTCCTCTGTCAAAGGCTTTTATGACCTCAGGCACATCATTTTAGTATGTCTTGGCCTTACCTTCTGTAAAAGTGCATATACCATCCTTAGGAGTCCAAATACCATGAAGTCTATAAAGCACGTTGAATGCAAGGTATTAGAGAAGTGAGGGGCCCCTGGGATGTGCCATGCACGTGTAAGATCACAAGGATATGCAAAATCTATATCCTCTTCCAAAGAAAAGCCAAAAATTGCCTTCTTTTTCCCTGCCAAGCGTTGTGCAGACTGTGGCTGTCAGTCCTGGCTTTCCAAAGCCTGTTGCTTTTCAGTGGAGGGGCTCTGCTAACCCAGGGACTTCTGGCTAATCCAAACCTGGACTGAAACCTGGGATAAACGTGGAGCTAAGGCAAAGCTGTGTGTGTTATATGCCCAACAAAACATTTGTGAGATGCCTCTGTAACCTTCAGCACTTCTACTGCTGCTGTGTAAGCCTGAAGAAGTTGCACCATGGACATGAATAGGCTCTGGGAAAGCCTGTTTTGCAGCACTGCCTTTGCTCTGAGCTCTGTCCTACAAGGTGTTGCTGACTCTCTGTATTAGAGCACTTTTTAGGACAGAGTGAGAAACTATGTGTGAATACCGAAGAAACTCTGACTTGTGTTTGAGTAGCTGCTGAATAGGAAAAACTCAACAGTAGCCCAGACCTGCAGTGCCAACTTGTTCACCTTGGGACTGCAATAGTGTCTTCACCAGCTCTTCAACCTGAATGTGCAGTCAGCACCGCAGTTTTTCTTCCCCCTGTGCTGCTTTTCTGGTGTTTTTTTCTTAGGAATCTCGCTGCCTTGAAATGTGGTTCCAGTGGCAGTGGGAAGCTGGGTAGAAGGGAGAAGAGTCTGCAGGGTACAAGGAAGCCGTTGTTTTGCATGGGTTAATGAAGCCCCCCATTCAGTGCTGGAAGAAAGCAACTCTGTGCCTTGTGTGGTATTGTTGTATGGCACATCTGCCAGCCTAACTTGAGAGAAAACAGTCAATATATTGCAACCTGTAAATGAACCAGAAGAGTCTTTCCTGCATGGTACTTTGGGAAGGTGGATATGATCTATTGATAAGATTGAGAGGTTGTTATTGGATGGATTGATTGATTGATTGACTGATTTTTATAACAAAGCAAGGACTGTTCATGTTTTTGTTTCCACCTTGACATTTAAATTACTCTGAATATGTGAGGAAAAATAGAACTCCTGGCTTCCTTCAGCACTTTGTCTTGTGGCTTCCAGCAAGTTGCTTGCTTCTGTGTGCCTCAGGGTCCAGATCCAAGAGACAGGGTGAGCTGATGTGACAGCTCTTCTCCTCCCAAATGGGGTAATGCTCTTGCTCCCAGTGGGTTACTGTGCACCAGCTCTATGGACCTCCTCAGGTTATCTCTAAACTATCACAAAGCTAATCCAGAAAAATAAAGAAAGAGAATACTGGTTTTCGAGCCCACAAATGTGTCTGGAGTGCCTGAGCCAGCACAAGGGAAGAGACGGAACTGCATTGTGAGGAGTATGGGTGGAGGGAAGGAAAGCAAGACCATCCCTTCCTGGCCATGGGAAGCAGGCAGATTAGCTCTGCTGCTCATGGGACCATGCCCTGAATACATTTGCATTCTTCCGTGGTGTCAGGAATGGTTGAAGCAGCTTCTGTCTCTGCCCTTCTCAGACTGAATTTGCAGTCTTTCAGCCAGGGAGGATTGAACAGCTGTGATTTACAGCCTGATGTGTGGCAGTACAGAAGTGCTGAGCTGGGGCTCCTCAGGTATTCAGGATGTGAAGTGTGATGGGGTCGGGTGTGGACATATCTCATTTAGCTGTCCCTGCTGTGGAGGGAGCCATTTCCAAGAGATGAGCGACACAAGCAGATATGGGTGGCAACAGCTTCTGTTGCCCTGGTTTTCAGCTGCTGTTAAATATATGTCAGCACCCTTACTTGCTCACTTGAGAAGGAGGTACAACAGAGCTAGATTGTCCTGCATGAGAGAAGTTTAAAGGACTAATTATCTGGAAAACACTTCAAGCTGACAGATGCCAGACAAGACTGTAGTGCTGTCCTTAGGGGGAAGTTTCCAGAGAGGGAGGAAAGAGAACTCTACTTCTGAGGCTTATCCTGGCTTTCCGAATGCCAAGGTTTAAGGGTATCCAGCTAGCCTGTGATAAAGAAGTGTTGAGCGTAGATGGGAAAGGGACCCCTGAACAGGTTCATTGGGTTTCAGCCTTTAGTGGATCGTGTTAAAATTGGAACCTGTAAAGATAACCATACGTTCAGAAGCACTGAGCTCCTGCAGCTCCCATGGAACACGTGGCTTTTACCAGCAAGTGGCTGTGCAGATCTGTCTAATTTCCTGCTTCACTTGGATTAATAGGGGAGGAAAACATGGTTTTGTATTCAGAAATTCAGACTTTGCAGGTCAGCATCTTCTGGTGGCAAATACACAGTGGGCTGCTGAGCTGGAAGTGTATTCTGTACAGATCTGTCTTCAGTAAATGAGCTTAAATCTAAAGGCTCCTGTACTTCGAGACGTGTCCCACTGTCCTCTCCTCTCTCTCTGAGCTGTGGTGACTGATCTTCTTGTGCTCCCACAGGATCCATCATGATCTTTTGTCTTTGGTGATAAAATCTCTGGGCAAGGCCCATCTCTTCATTCTTTTTGTCCATGTGCAGCACAATGTGGCTGGCTCTCTGATTACCCTTTGTGTGTGCCAGCCTGCTATTTATATATTTACCACAAGCTAAGATGCTGCGAGCTGTGCACAGCCACACCTTCCTTATCTCTGATCCCTTGGACCTTTCCCCTTTCTGTCTTAAACAGCCTACAGTTTTAGTTAGCCAGCTGCAGGCTTGTCTCCCTCCCCTTCCTCCTTCTCCCTTGCCCTGCTCTGTTTTGTTTTGAAGCCACAGTTGTGCTAACACTGGCAGAAACCTGTGCCAGTTCATTTTACGGGCTGAGGAGCTGTCAGTGTCCCAAGTATCCTGAGTCTGCCCAGCTGGCTCGCTTGGGTGTTTTCTCTCTCTCCGGAGAGTCTATTTTTGATGCTCTCTAAGCAGGCAGAGCATTGGATGTCTGGTCTTATTACCCCTGCTCGGTGCTGAACACAGATCTTTTCCCTGCTCCTAGCAGCTTGTGTCCCCACCAAGGAGCGTAATCTCATTTGGGGCTCTGTAATCCTGTCCTCATTGCTTGGTCATTCTGTCACATGCTGTGACTTCAAGCGTGTCAGTCCTGAGCGGCAGGATTAGATGACCGGGCAGTAAATCCTGCTGCTCTTTGCATGTTTTTAATTAGTTCCAACTCGTTCAGCCATTCCCACTCCCGAAGGGCCCTGGGCACTGACTGCCACCTTCTCTCCAGCTCACCTCAGGAGAGGAGAAGCAGAAAAGGAATCCGCTCTTGGGTCACAGCAGAAGGGGAGCATCAGCAAGGCTGTTACGGCCCTGGTAGTGGGGCAGGTGCAAGGCCTTGGCCAGGCAGTGGAGCTGTCAGATGGAGGCCTGGGCAGAAGTGAGCTTTTCATTGGCACCAGTCACGTTTCTAATGTAAGCAGCTGGGACACGTGTGTGGCTGCAGTGGGGAGAGGTAGCGATGCCTTGGGTGCAGCACCAGCCTCCTCCAGCTCGCTCGTATGCACTGCCATGCTGTCACCATGCTCCCAGCACTTTTTCATCCTCTGCATGTCACCCCGAGCCTTCCACCACCTGCTGCCTTGCCCTGGCCCCAATCCCCAACCCTTCTGCTCTCTGCTTCTCTTCCTAAGACTTGGCTCAGCCCTGCCATTACCTCCTCTGGCTCTACAACCCTCCCATCACCTGTTCTACACTCTTCTCCAGCTCTCTGACGCTCTCCTTCAATCTCCTGGGTTTCCCAGATCCTGTTTGCACGTATCCTTTTTCATCACCCTGCACAAACCAATTGTGCCAAACAGGCTAATGGCTTTATCCTCCCAACACAAATCCTGCTCCCAACCACCTAACCATCCCCAAGCTGCAGCCTCGAGTCTGCTCTTCACAGGAGAGCTGCAGAAAACCTCCCACAGCCAACAGATCATCGTAACCCAGAGGTTTCTGATAATGTACCTTCCTCTGCCCTTCTTTTGCCTTCCTGTGTGTGGGGCAGGGAGCGTTTGCACAATGACTGGTGCTGTAGTGTGCCCACTTGGTACGGCTCGCCTTTAGGAAGAGGAGTGGGGCACAGTGTGCTGCTGGCAGTGGGCAGAGTGCCTTGGCAGGAGATGATAAATGAGGTGGAGGGAGCAGGCATGCATGACTGGCGTCGATGAAAAGCCTGTTTGTGCCTAATAACTCTGAGAAACAGTCCAGGAGCCTTTCATGCGTGGGGAAATATGGCTTGTGGTGCTGCCAGAGCTAGCAATCACTCTGGTTATCGGTTAAAAGGACCAGGCATGCAGACGAAGGCGGGAGGGTTTCAGTATGGGCATCCACCTCCTTAACATTCGGGAGTGCAGCGTCAGCAGTTCCCAAACTGCTTCAGCTCACGACCACCTGTCTGGTCCGGCATCGTCATTTCCATGTCCGTCTTTGGGCTCACCACTCCCTGGAGGGTCGCAGCTCTGCTACTTTAGGGACCCTTAGCCCGAGAAATTTATTGGGAAGTTTCCCAGTGCGTTTGCTTGTTTTTAAACCAGAACGCTGGGAGGGAAATGCTGGTGATGATTTAGATTTTGATTTTATCCTCTCTAGTCAAACAGCATCTTTTCATTAATTTCTAGTATCTGGCCGGTATAGCCAGTGCAACTGCCTCAAAGTCAACACTTAGATCCCTATTTTTCCATTAGAATTGAAACCTATTTACTGTGGGAGTTTGGAGCAAAAACTTATGCAGGAGAGAGCTGCTGCCTTTTGTGGCGTTGCCAGTGGATTTTACTTGAATCGGGAAAGAGGGAGGCAGGGGGTGGAGACCACCCTTCCATTCAAGAAGCTGGATAAAGCCGCTTTGTAACGATGCGATCCCACTGCTCGGAGGGAGATTGTTTCTTTGCTTACCAAACCTATCAGCCAACAGTTCTGTCCAGTCTGCTTAATAGTGTGTCTGGAGTGGTCACGTTGTGTGCCTTGGTCTGTGACATGGCAAAGAGTTGTGGAAGTCAGGAGCGATTTAGAATATGCCGTTTGAGAAACACTTGGAGACCCTGTAGTGTTATCTCAGAAGGGCTGAGCGTGCTGCTTTTCAAAGTAGCTTCCTTTAAAAGATCTCCATTTGGGGTCCAAAATCAAAGATCTCATGGCTGAGCAATGCTACATGAACAAAGAGGAACAACGAATGGCTTTCTTGAAAGGTATATATTTATTTCGTGAACTGTTCCTGTGATGGTGTGATGTATCTTGCATCATTCCATCTTAGAGAATCTGTTTTTCCCAAATCAATAAAAACCCAGCACTGTTTGAGATATAATCCAGGTAGCTGTTTCCAGTTTTTCCCTCTTGTTGGCTCTTTCGCTGGTGTCTCTGAGAAGCAGACAATAGCCAGTGAATGCACAGGACAGCAGAACCAAACAATAAATTTATACAGAGAGACCAGGCTGGGAGAGACAATAACAAACAGTCCCCAGGAGAGGAAATGAACTGCACAAACAAAAAGGGTGGATGAAATTAAGTTTCCACCATCAACATTAATGTCAGCTGGTTTCCCTTTGAGTCTTTAGTACTGTCTGACATCTCCAAACCGGGTAGTTGTTCCAGGCTAGGCATGGCACGCAGGCCCTGGCCGTGAGGATACTGCTTGTAGAATTTTGTGTTCAGTTTCCTCCTTCACTCAGGCCTGTGCTCAGAGGATAAAGCTGATGGTTTTGCTCTTAGCAGGGCCTGCCTACAGCGAGGCGCGATACGCTTCTGCGTGCAAACTCCCCCTCTGCTGTGAGTAATTCCCCAGCGTTACCTTCCTTCTCAGACCTGTCCGTCAGGAGGACTAAAATGACTGCCACATGTCTCTCACCTAATCCTGTGCCTAAATTAGTCATAAATGCACTCTGTTCTTAATGATCTTAAGTCTGGATTACAGAGGTGGCCAGACACTGCGGGTTTCTCAAGTAGGAAGCATCAATCAAGTGCAAAGAGTGGAGTGGCAGCCCGTTGCCTTTATAATATGCTTTATTCTTTAAACACACTTGCTAGGTAACACCCAGTCAGTTGGGGTTATGGAGTGGTTTCTTCATCTCTCTGGGAAAGCTGAGGAAGGGAGAAACTACATTCATAGGTGTAGTCCACAGGTGGGTGTCCCTGCTTTTTATGTGTATGTGAGTCCCTGCACATTGGTGCCCAGTGTCATGCTCATCTCTCGCCTCGATTACTTATGCTTCCAACAGACCTTATTCTCAAAGCTTTTACGTGTGTTGCCACAATGGCTCTCTTTTTTCCCTTGCTAGGTCTCTCAGCTGCTTCATTTACACTTGTTTTTGGACCAGAAAAAAGGGCAGGTAATCTGCTGAGTGCTTTTACTAACCCCTAACTAATGTCTGCCTCCCCGTTAGACTAGTTTGAATTCTTTTCAGCTGAGATTGGTCCAAGGCCAGATGCTGTCTGCTCCACTTCCAGTGGGCAGATCCTGCGTGCTGAGCTTTAAAAGCCTGACTTTGATTTTATCAGCAAAGTGCCTTCCAACTCCTCTGCTGGCAATCAAGAGCCTCCAGCAGCCAGGTAGGGAGCTTTGTATGTGGCAAATCCATTTAACTCAGGTTGCTGCTACTGCATTGGCCAAGCTGCTGCGTTTGCTGCTGTTTTCTCGTTGATGGATAAAGGGAGCCTTCTCTCCCACTGCTGTGATCCCATTAGGATGGCTGGGGTTGCAGTGGAGCTAGCAAGGCCAGCACTTGGCTCAGAAGTGAAGATGCATCTCTGCAACCATCTTCTGATAGGTGTGATTGGGGAGGTCCAGCTGACACCGTAGAAATAACTGATGACTGAGGAATCTGTGCTAAACCTTGTGGTGAACATCTGCAGGATGGAGGCTGTAACATGCATGCAGACGTGTCTGCTAGCATGGGAGGGAAGTGCTAACCAAAGTTACAGCAAAAAGAGAACATTAACAGGTTTACCATTGTGCTGGAAGTGTGGTGAGCGTGACTTAGTGTTCCCTTGCCTGTCCATTAACTACTGATCCTAAGATGCAGAAGGCCAGAAGGTGCCATCCTGTATTAACACTGACCGTATTAAAAGCTTCTCCTTCATGACTTGACATTTTTTGGTTCCTGATCTGTGTCACTTCACCGTGCTGTGTTGTAGTTTCCACAGCTGCACAATGGAGTTTGTAGGTAGGAGAGGTGTTTTGAAGCCTAAATAACATCTACAGAATTCTTTCAGATTGCCAGACTGAAGGTATGATAAAATCTAGACACTGTTATTTGCTTATATTTAGATCATATTTAATGGGACTTTGTTATATAAATCGCAAATTTTTAAATTATGTGCCTGATTTTATTTACCTAAAGCCTATGTAAAGTTATCTACGTATGTAGAATATTTTTAATGAATATTTCCATTGTCTGTAAACCCAGTTTTTCCAGACTTTTAAATCCATCTCCGTCTAAAAAATTTTACTTCAAATGTGAATGCAGTGATTAATTATAGAGAGGCAAAGTAATGAAGACAATTGCAATTATTTCTGATGGAGCACCTTTTAGAGTGCCTGACAATAATGGCTTCAAATTTTGGAAAGGGTTGAGATTTCTGATCCTTCCAAGCAAATATTGGTTGCATCAGTGCTCTGGTCCTACAGAGGTTAATGTTAATTTCTGGAGATGATGATGTCTGCAACATTTAGAGGCAGGTAGCATGAAGGTTAGCTGGCTTTGAAAGCTCAGTATTTTGATACTGTTTTGTCCCACTCTTTACAAAGATAAGGAGAGAATGTGCTAGATGTGGGGAAGTAAGGAATGCCTATACTACAGTTGCAATTTTGGCTGAAGCAGGTAGAGATGTACCTTGATTAGTTTTAGATTAATTACTATACCATATGGATGGGAGCTTCAACTTCCCTTTGAATCACAGATGAGCTTCTGCAGCTTGAATGTCCATGTCCTGATGGGCAATGCCCTAATACCATTGGTAGTGTCACGAATCTAAATAAGGTTGATACCAAGCGATAACAGTTACTGGTGGACGATATCACTGTGTCCCTTTTAGTATTTGTCTCTTGTCCTATTCAGCAGCACTGAGCCATGCCGCAGCCTGGCCCTTCTCTACCCCTGTAAGAGAACTGTCCCATGTATGGACCTAGCGAGGTTGGTGGGTCCTGGGAGAAGAAGAGGTGAAGTAGGCCTGAATGAGGTCCGCTTTCAGCTTGTGCTGTACCTTCACCTATGGGGTGAACTTTCCTAGGGACAAGAAGATCAGGTGAATTTGGGATCAGCCACACTATAGTGAGCAGGAAACAGAGACACACCTCCTGTCACTTATTGCTGCCAAAACCTCACCATCTAGCAAAATCGTTGTCTACCAGATCAGAAGTGCCATGCTTAAGGGGACAGACCTGTGTCCTAGTAGAAGCTGGATGAGGTAGAATTTGAGTCTAAACAAGCAGTGTTGTGCCCAGGGGAGAGTACGGCTCAGTCTTGTAGCACCACTTCATGCTTGTGTCCTCTACCAGGGGGTGAAGTCCCCAAAACACAGGTCTCACACTGCCAGCACAATCATCATGACAGGGCAGTTGGTGTTCAGTGAGAGGAGAGAGAGAGGTGGTGTCATCCGCAGTCCCCCAGCTCTCCCAGTCCCCATTTTCAAAAGGTTGTATAATACCACCATGCTGTTTTGCTGTTGACACAGTGAAATGTTGTTACCACAGCTACTGTCATGATATTCCTGCTGTCACACTCACTAGGAGAAAACTAGCCCAGATCCGTGTGGACGTGCTGCAAACATGCCTCTGGCCTGCAGCGCAGACATAGCTTCAGGACCTGGATCTTCTCTCTGTGTGGACACATGGTGTGGTGAAACTCCTAGGACACCTCCCATGTCTGCAGCGGTTGGAAGAGCATCTGTATGGTCACAGCCAAGATGGTAAACAAGAATGCCCGAAACAGCTGCTCTTCGTCTTCAACATGATTGTTTTAACCAAACATGGCCCAGGATGTGTGCTGTGCTAAATCTATTCAGTTGTGAGATAAAGCTATTAACTTGGATTTTTTTTGTTAATAAGCTGTAAGTCTTATTGTGGAATAATAAGCGCTACAGCTGGATAAAGTCTTTATGGCTAAAACATGTAACTACAGCAGTGCAAACCCTCACCGTGCTGGCTTTTCAAATATTTGTGATTTCATAAGCAGCAGCTGCTTATTTGTCAGGGAAGTGAAGACTGGTAACAACATTTTCCATTTTACTCTGAAAACGCCCTGATTCTGTTGTAATCATAGAATCATAGAATGGTTTGGGTTGGAAGGGACCTTAAAGGTCATCTGGTTCCAACCGCCCTGCCATGAGCAGGGACCCCTTCCACCAGACCAGGTTGCTCAGAGCTCCATCCAACCTGGCCTTGAACCCTGCCAGGGAGGGGGCAGCCACAGCTTCTCTGGGCAGCCTGGGCCAGGGCCTCACTGCCCTCATGGTGAAGAATTTCTTCCTAATATCTAATCTAAATTTGCTCTCTTTTAGTTTAGAGCCATTCCCCCTTGTCCTATCACTACACGCCCTTGTGAAAAGCCCCTCTCCATCCTTCCTGTAGCCCCTTCAGGCACTGGAAGGCTGCTCTAAGGTCACCCTGGAACTTCTGTTGTGTTTCTAGTTGGGGTCAGGTAGAAATGTTGCAACTGGGAAAGAATTGTGAGTATTACATTGTGCCCTATGAGCAGTTAAGTCTATCGCTACAAAGACTGAAGGTGCAAAAATTTGAAAGAAGAGAAATGGAAGGGAACTCCACAGGCTTTCACCTTTGTTCGCTGTCCTCACTCAGCCTGAGCCTTTGCTATCCCTGCCATTTCTGAGATCTGCACAAACTGTTTCATGGAATGGTAGGAACAGTAATATTTTGCTGTTATCTGTATGATGTGAACCTTTATCTTTGCTGTTATAAACTCAGGTTAAGTTAAAGCAAAAATCAAGAATAGACAATTTTAATTTCCTTTTACTTTATAAAGTCAAAGTTGTTTAGCACATCTGGCGTGACTGTGTTTAGGGCTGTGGCTGTACATATTACACACTAATATAACAGACCCACAGCTGACAGGCACGTATCAGGCCCTTGTTGTTTCAAAGCTGTCTCTGGGGCTTTTGATTGTATATGCCACTACATCACAAGTTGCAAAGCAAGAATATTAGCATATCTTCTTCATTTTCCGTGCAAAAGGATACATTAATGTCATCTTCCCTGCCAGGCTGGTGTGACACACGAATTTCTTCTCTAATTTGACTCATGTCCACGTACATGAATTGCTCGCTGGAACGAAATGGTCTTTGGGTTAGCTGGCTGAGCAGAGCAGCTGGGAGGAGGGTAAAAGCTTGAGCACTGCTGACACTTGAGCTGGTGGTGCAGGAGGAATACAGCACTCGGGTTACAGCAGCTCATCAGTTGCTAACCCTCCGGCGTTGCTGGTCCAGTCATTCTGCAACAGCAAAATATCATTTAGTGATCTGATTGCTCTCAGCTTGCTCTCGCTAGGGATCTGTCTGCTGTAGTCAAACTGCGGGGTGGGACGTCTTGTGTTAGCTTGAAGCCAGTTACTGAGAATAGGGTGGCAGCGCAGGAATTCAGTGCAAGCTACAAAACCCACCCAGAGCTGCACCGCACCAGGTTCTGGGCAGATGAGATCGCACCCAGCTGACCAGCCATGCAGGGGAATTTCAGTGCACCGGCCCAGTGACAGGTGCTGTCACAGACTGCGGAGTAGATGTACTTTAGACTGGCCTAAGAAGAAAAGATTGAGATGCCTGCTGGAGTGAGAACATGTCCCAAGAGTGGCTCGGCCACTGGCAGGAAATGAGCCAAAATTCAGACATCAGCTCTTGTGGCAGGTTGGACAGTGAGAGGGGAGAGGTGAGATTTTAACAAAACAGTAGCTCTATGGACTCCACTGCCAAGCACATAAAATAAGCAAAATAAGATGTCTCAGTATACCAGCAAAAAAGCCCCCTCCATTTAAAATATTTTAAGAAGTAGAACAGGCTAATGAGAAACAGCAAAGTAAGTCTGCAGGAAGAGCATGGTGGGTGTGTAGAAACTTCTCTGTAATAGCCTGCAGAAAAGCTAAAGGCAAAATGCTGCCAAATACAATATACATAGAGAAAACTTAAGAAACCAATGATTCAGTAAAATGAAGAGGAAAATCCCAGTGCCACTTCCTGGCTCGCTCCAACAGGTGACTCTGCCCTACAAAGGACAGTTCAATTTTATTATTTTTAGATGATGTGTATTTCTACTGGTGATTCTTTGGGACAGCACTGAAGAAGTTATCCTCATGTGCTGTTTGCTTCTTGCTGATGCAGAGCAGTGCTGTAGTCCAGGATGTATAGCCTGCCTGTGCTTAAGTTGATGTGCTATGGAGTTGAGAAGGAAGTTTGAACTCTTAAAGGACTTCTCTTGTATGAAAAGCTTCAGGCTGAAAAGTTGGAAGATCACTGGTCTAGCAGTTTTCTTGCACGTAGAAATTGCAAGCTGTCACAGTGACGATAGTTGTAAGCACCTGATGCCTTGTCTACTTACAGTCCCTAACAGTAAGGCGCTAATGAATTTATATGGCGTACAGGCACTGATATTTCCACTACTCTACATACATAATTTCTGAAGTGATGTTGGTAAATCAGGTAAATTAGTGCATTGCCTTCCCAATGTGTCAATGCCAGTGCACTAGGGGACAGGCAGTGTTGCCTAACTGCTTCAGCAAGGAATGTGTCCAGTCTTGCCTTTGATCGTAGATGGTCAGGGTGAGTCCCTTCTCCATGCTGGGCCAGCACCAGAGCGTACTCTCCACTGGGCCCTCACCTGCGCCCTGGTTTTGTGGGCAGCATACTCATATCTGCAGCCCAGAAGGGAGCAGTGCTGTATTCTGGTCCAGCCCCAATTCAGAGCCCTCTGGCAGCGTTCAGGCTGCACTTCCACTTACGTACCACTTTGTCAACTACAAGTCTAAATGAAAGTGGTGTGTGAATTGCTACTATGTGCCTTACCTGTTTTGTTAAACAGAGCAATATTTACTGTTGTTTGCCATGTTTCTGATTTCACCTCAGTTAAAGCATTCATTGAATTTTTCCTGATTTACGCTAGCAGAAATAATTTTAGAATTAGGCTCTATGTATTTATATCAGTATTTTTTTCAAGACTGTATGCTGTGAAGTATCTTTTAGACCTTGCTCCCCTCAACAAAATGTTAGAACCTAAATGTACCTTTTATCAGTAATGCTATTAATATTCTGAATGTCACTTAATGTAGCCAACAGAGAAGGAAAGATAGGTTCTGTATTGATTGTATTTTTTGGCATTCTTAGTTTATGGCAGTGGTGTAGTATAAGGGCTACGGAGTTAGGAAAGAGGTATATTTACAGTCAACTTTTTGGTGGGATATAGTTCTAATGAAAGGTGTTTTTTAATCCACCGATCCTTTACAAAGAACAGTTAGTTCTTTTCATCAAGGAATATCTATGTTGCCTGATTGAGAACTAGTCTAAAAAAAAAGAAAAATACTGTGTTTATTTCTTCCTTAAGCTGCATGAAAAAAGCACCAGAACATTTCTTTGCATTTAACAATAACTTTTTATTACTTTAAAATTTCAAATTTTCTCTGCTCTGGAAATTCTGTGTGTGACTGAGAACAGCTGGGTGAGTATCATCACAGATGATTAAAAGGCAGTTATTTTGATGCAGACTATTTAATTGTGTTTCTGAAGCCAAGCACCTATTTGTCTCAGATCCTAGTGAAGAAAAGTACCTACTAGAAAGACGCCACGACATCCTGCTCCTTTAGATGTGGCCAAGGCTGCTCTGAGCTCAAACGACTGCATTGAAGAATCAGAGATGCTGGCTGTCAAAAGTTTTAGTGACTTTGTGTGTAGAACCACTCCAAAACGAAGAGCAAAGAGAGGGAAATGATGCTTTTAACAACTCATTTTTGTCCTCTCCAGGTTACTGGACCAGGCAATTTTTTCTTTTCCTGTTGTCCTAATGGATTTCAAAGAGCTAGGGAGGAGAAAGGCTCAAAATGCACTGTGGCATTTAACTTTTATGTATATGTTATTTCTTTGCTTGTTTAACTAGGGACAGGGGGCCCTGTCTGAGAGACTAAGGAGCTTTAGCATGCAGGATCTCTCGACGATTCGTGGAGACAGCAGCAGCACTGTTCCTCCTTCGGTCACTGTACGAACAAGTAGCAAACAGAGCCAGCCAAAAACATCCAGAAGTGCATCGGAAGGCACTGGCAGCTCAGGTAAGTGCCAGCCTTATTTTCAGTGTTGTGTTGTCTGGAATATCATGCAGCTGAATGAAGTCATGCAGTTGGCAGGAATATATAGAAACAAACATTGCAGGCAGCACATACCAGAATTCACAGACACAGACACGCCGTTGAATCTCTTGGCACTTAAGAGAGAAAACAGTATCTTCATTTGCTGGTTACTATTCCTGGCAGGTACCAAGGACTGGACTTGAGCATGGAAGGCAGCCAGCACAGTTCTTGCAATTTGAACTGGAAAGTTAGGCTCTGGGCTGCAAGCTGAGGTGGGCTTTCAATGAGAGGGACTAATGGAAGTGCAAAAAGGGGAGATAAGAATGCACAGTAGTGGGCAGTTATTATTATCACAGCCCCCATATGGTGATACAGCCTCTCTCTCTCATGTCACCTAAACATAAATGTGAGTTCTAATGGATATCTGGTTTGAATTAGGCCCACTTGTGCTGCTTCTAGACGGTACAGTAGCTGTTACGACACTTCACAGTTGTAGTGCCAGAACTTTATCACTGATGAAGCCTACTGAGAAATAAAACCTATATAAAGCTCTCCTAGAAGCAGAGACCAAGATCTAATAGCTGTTTACGATATGAAGGATGTCTGCATAAGCACGGTTACGGAAATCAAGTCTCTTTGAAGGGCAATGGTTTGCTTTCATATTCTGAAAGAACAAAGGGAGGAAGCATCATGGTGGGAATAAGATCCATTCCTGAGGATTTAATTACAAAAATTTAGTTCAAGCTTGGTTAAGAAAATCTTTGTGAGCCCAGATCCAAAACATTAAAGTGGCGATAGCTTTGCAGATTACATCTCAAAAACTGAGATATGGAGGGTTATCCCAAGCAGGGGGTTCCAGATGGCTTCTGGGATTCCTGAACACCACCAAGGATCATGCAACTGCCGTGATGAGAAGCCACAGAAAGTTGCAGGCGTGTTGCATTTGTTAGCTTGTGAAACATATGCTGAAAAGTTTGAAATTTAGCAGTTTCGGTCTGTGTGTGTTGAGATCTGTGTAAACAGTCACTGTGTTTGAAGACTCTGTAGATTGCTACCCCTTCCTGTGTGCTTTAGTTTTGGAATGTGTTAGCAATGTCATGTCTTGTCCTTCCTAAAGAGTATCCTTCAAATCCTTTACAGATTCTCAGAATTATAGCTCACAGACTTCTCTGTTTATTTCTTTTTGACATAATCTATTGAATAAATTCTCTTTACAGGTAAAGTGAAATAGCTAGTGTTGGTGCACAGTGGTTTTATTCTGATGTTTATGTGAGGTCTTGTATACATTTCTCTTGCAGTAATCAATCTGAAAGTGAAGTGTTCACACACAGAATATAAAACTCTTACTCAAAAAAAAAATTCACATATCATTTAGACCAAAATAACAAATGGCACAAATAAAGCATAATTTAGTTGTCTTAATTCCGTGTTGTGTGGAGCAGCCTTTGTAGTTTTTTTCTTAAGGCAGCGAACTCAGCTCACCTGGCCACAACCCCCTCTGTCTTAACACGCAAAAAGTTTTTGATTTTGTTCTGGTTTCATATCAATACCGTACAAGGATCTCTCAAAATGAATCTCTGGAAAATTGAATTTTTCATAAACTTTTCAAACTAAGTCTAGTGTTTATCACAAATTTTTGGATCCGAGTAATTTGGGATGTTGTTTTTAATTCTTCTTTTAATGAAAGCAACACCAAGCTGCGAAATCTTCCAAGACTGTCTGTCCCATCTCACGTAGTGATTTCTTTGAGGTCCCTGACCTAGGAGAATGCTTGCAGGCCCCTGCTCCACCCGCATGCAACACGGAGAGACACCTCCAGAGGCTGATTTCACTTGCAGGTGGTGGCATCATGCTGTGTGAAAAACCACGCCTGCAGTTTTGCTCTGACTTTTAATCAGATTAAGTGAAAGAAGTGGTCCTGGTCTCTCCAGTCCTTGTGCTGTTTTGTGTGGGCACAATTATACGTGTAGTCAGAATGCCTAGAGAGGTGAATTGATCAGTCATAACTATTGTGTGTGTGCGTGGAAGAGTGTGGTCTATCAGCCAGACTGTATCACACCCTGAGGCCTGTATTTGGGGTGAGATGACACTGTTCAAGGCACACCAAGCCCAGACATGGTCCCAGCATTCCACCTTCCATATTTGTTTAGTTGGAATGTTGCACATAAGCAAGGGGCAGACAGAATTTGCTACTGCCTGTTAGTATGCTATATATACATGTAATATGTACATAAATGAGGATGTGCGTGAGCAGGCACTACAGAACAGCTGACACACAGCTCTTTTTCCTGTCCCAAAGCCCTCAGATAACACAAATGTCCATGTCAGCAGTCCCCACTGTCTCACAGAAACGTTAGACTTCTCTTTGTATTCCTGCTTTAGAGATAACGGGACTTGGTCTGACGTCAGAGGAAGTCAGCAAAAATACTCCCGATTGTCTGTTCGACATGAGGATGACTCAGCTGAAGACCTCACCTTTCTTGTAAAAGGTCTTTTGAACCAGCTGTTAGAAAGCCTGACAGCAGTAGCTGAGGTACACTAAACGACTTTAAGAACATCAGTGGAGAGCCTGTCTGGGCCTGCAAGCATTATACCCTTGGTCTGAGTAGAAACGCTGCTTTGTGGAGACTTTCAGAGGAGGCTTGAAGGAACGGGTCCTATGTCTGCAGAAGAAGCAGTGCGGTGGTTAGGAGGCAAGACTGTGGGTTAGGACACATGAATTCACACCCTGCTTTGTTGCAAAGTACTGGTGTTACCTGGAGTGTACCTTTGTTCCTCAGGGTGTCTGTAAAACAGAACAAATTGTACTTCCCAGGCCCGGGTCCTGAAAGCCATATGTGGTAGAAGATGCTCGTGTATTTTAAGCTTAATACCTCAGAAGATTTCTAATGTGGTCTGAGAGGCTTTCTTATGTGGCTTGGAACCAGATGATCTTTAAGGTCCCTTCCAACCCTTACCATTCTATGATTTCCTGTACACCTGACTTCAGTGATTATAATGTGTAAAATACCTGTGGAAAAGTCTGGTCTGTGATGACAGTTTTGCAAGAAGGCTTCTCTGTTTCTAGTAACAGTGCTCTGTCTTGCCACTGCACCAACTTGTTACAGTCCTTTGCAAGTGCAGCTTTCAAAGTCACTGCCTGAGTTTACAACTGATCAGTAACCGTGGCAGGGACAGGGACCTGAAGCGTTATTTTGACTGGATGTGTTGAGGAGTGCTGCCGCACGTGAGGTTTGCCCGAGGAAGGGGTCCACAACCAACCCTACAGGTGGAAAAGCCAAGCGCTGCAGTAGCAGTTATAACCCTTATCACTTTGGGACTGGCATCTCCATGCCTGGGAGTGCATGTGAGCATCACGCAGCCCTACGGAGGTCACAGCGTTTGGTGAAGGAGTTTATGCACAGACTGCCTATGGGAGTGCTTTTGTAGCTTCCTTTATTTCTCATATGGCTGTCAGGGATGCACAAAGGCTGAAGAATGTGTTTTCTGTCTAGCACAGGCTCTTAATTTTCTCAACAGAAGAGACAGCCATATCAAAGAGAGGATAGTAGCCTTATGATAAGGAGAGATGAAGTGCTACCCTCAGGTGAAGAAACAGCCTAGCTATGGTCACTCAAGCTATCCGTTAGTAAAGAGCTGTAGACTTGGGAAGAAATCCTGAAAATGGTGTAGCCGTGTTCCTAAGGCAGCAAACCCACCCTGGAAAAAACAGAGTTTATTTTCTCATGCTGTGAAGTTTTCACCGCAAAACCTGCTGGCGTGTGGGGAGCTGCCCTGCTGCTCTTGGTCTCAGTTTGTGGCAGTTCCTGAGCTGTGAATCAATGACTGGTGGGAGCGTGTCCTGGGGAAGTACTGTTGTTGCTTACCCTCTTGTTATACACTGCCCTCCACAACTGCTGCCAGCTGTTGCCAGTGACAGGTGACAGACCTGACCAGACCTTTCATCTCATCTGGCACTGCTGTTCTGAATTTCTGGAGTGTTCACTTCAATATTCACATCCCCGTATTTTTTTCCCGTTGGTTAAATCAGCTTAAGGAGACTTTTGGGACCTACATTAAATCAGTCTTTGATCCACATTAAAAATACTTTATTTTACTGGTTTTGGGGGATTATTTTTGCCTTAGACCAGTTTACTGATCCACCTTACGGGGAACCTCCAAAATAACTTTTTTGGGAGACCTTAAGTGAAGTATGCTGATCTGAGATCAAGTGGCCAGGAACTAGAAGCTCCTCAAGCAGTTTTGCTGCTGAACAAATGGGGCATGGAAGCACACCCCCTCAGTAAGGCAGAGACAAGAGCTGGCTCTCGAGGTTGAGTTTACTGGAGTTTAGATGCGTCCCATTCCCTGAGCAGTGGAAACAGAGCCAGATCTGGTGTGGAACTTCGTGTTGCTCAGTTCCAGTCCTGTTGTGTGAGTAGAGCAGGTATGATATCTGAAAGAAAGTGATTTGGAAAGACGAGGGGGTGGAGAGAGGTCTGTTGTCTTCCCTGCACAGATGAGACTGCTGAAACTCAGATTTGTTGCTATGAGCCCCCCCCAGTCCCTCTGTGAGCGCCAGGAGTGGTTCAGGATCTGGTTTCACATCTCTTGGGCATGCTTCCAAGCCCACTGAACCCCATAGAAGACACCAGTGGGCTTTGGCTGTGGCCAAAGTGGGACAACCTGTGGGCTCCGGTGCAGGGCCACGCTGCACTCGGGCTACATTAAATAACCCCTCAGCTTGTTTCATTTCCATTGTAGTTATTTTTATAACGTGACTGGTGCTGGTTAGATGGAGTTGTGACTCTCTGAATCCCCTCTTGACACAAAACACTGTGTGAAGAGCTTGGCAGTTCACTGGTAGTGACCACGAGCAGACACAGCAAAGGTTTATTTTTGCCTGCTGAAGACCATCTTATGAAGCTGAGAAACAGAATATGCAAACGTTGCCTTTCGGAGAAGGGAAATTAATCCTGCTTTTCCTCTACCTTTTGCTGCTTTTTTTTTTTCCCTCTCTACCTTTTCCTGTCTTTGCTGTCTTTCAGTGGTGCCTGCTATACGCTGAGCAGTCCCGCTCACGTGGACAGCCGTCCACACACGCAGGACTGCTCAGTGTCTGGTGGGCTCCAGGTGCTCCAGGTGTATTCACACCTGTCCCACAGAAAGACCCTTCTCCTCCTCCTCACACCCCGTCACAAGCCACAGGCAGACGACACGAAGGGGCAAAGGCTGCTTTTGCCATGCTTTGTGTGTGGCTGCTGACCCCACACGCAGCGCATTACGTGAGGCATCGCCGCTGCTCCTGTGAAGCACGTGCACTCCTTGCTTTGACACACACCGTGGAAACACAGTGATTGCCCATCCTCCAGGTAGCAGGCCCGCCACCTGTCCTCTTTATCTGATCTTTTGGTTTGCTCTTAGTTCAGTGTTTCTCAGTTCAGTGTCCTGGCACCCTGTGATGTTTTAGCTTCATTGCATGTTCCAACCTGTGCTCCTTCCACAGGCAGAACCACCCTTTCCTTTGGGAACTGTAAATGTTGTGTGGCTACTCATTGTTATGGAAAACTGGAAGCTCCAGAACAACATTTCCAAATATTTTTCAAGGCAACCCTGTCGTTCTGGCAAATGTCCAGTAAAAATCCACATACAGACATGTCTTTATTAACAGTGGGGGGCTTTTGCACTTCTTAACCTTACAGTGTTGCCTTAAAAGCATCCTGGACAGTGGCTGGTGAGTGACACATGTGACTAGAGTGGGATATTGGCCACTGTATCACATAGCTCAATCCCACAGCTGATGCAAACTTGTCTCTCAGTTGCTGATGTCAGTGGAAACCTGCAGAGTGGGCTGGGCACTGGAGGCCAGCCCTGCTTTTGGGTGAGTCAGTGGGACATACCTCAGCAGCAGCAGGTTTGCGTTGCATCACGGGATGGTCAGTGTCCAGAGCTGACGCTGTCTGGGCCAGAGGGTACGTAAGACGGAGCCACCCTCTGTGTTGCCCAGACCGAGTGCCCTTTCTGCTTAAGCTTACCCCAGGCAGAGATCATCCTCAGCTGGAATGATTTCAAAGCAGAAATGCGCAGTGTGCTCTCTGATACCCTCCACTCCTCTGTGCAGGAGAGTCAATGCTGTTTCCTGGTTTTGCACTGAAGTGCTGAAGGCTTTGCAGGAGAGAACAGAAGTGGGGGAATATCAGCATTCAGGGTATGTCTGGATAGGTCAGTCCCCACCAACCAGAAAAACTGCAGAAAGGTGTGTGAGAACAACGCACTAGGTATGTGTTGTACAAGCTCTCCGAGAATAAACCTTCATAAATATGTGATCAGCTACCTTCTGTGTAAAATCAGAGGCTAAACCCACAGCAGATCTCCTGAGGTTGGTTGAGACTCATCTGTTTTATGCAAAGGCCGTAGTTTCATGGCAGCATCCAGACAGTGTGTGCCAGCACTCCTGTTGAAAGGGTATGACCCAGCTGCTGGCTTGTGCCCCGTACTGTCCTTTCCCTTGCACATGTTTAAATCTTATTTCTATATGCTGACCCCAACCAGGGAGCTGGTCCAAGTTAAATGCTGTTCCTTGCTTCCAGGTTGCTCTTGACCATCAGCACAGACATCAGCAAAAGGGTGAGGAGGGTGGAGGCCAGAGCACGAGGGGCAATGAATGGGACATCTGCTTTCAGCAGCAGCGCTGGTTTATGCTGGTTTAAAATGACTGTGAAACTATGGAAGAACTTTCAGTGTTTACAGTGCAGGATAATCATGACCAAAGAAATCACACAGAGCTCAAACCTTTTTTTTCTCCAAAAGATTTTTTTATCTGGAGTCATTGATGCTACTGTGAGGTTTAAATTTGAAGGCTCAAATGGGAAATTATTTCTAGGCTGTTTCCTGGAACACAAGCTATCCACAAGATGAAAGTGTAAAGGTCATGATTTTATGAACAGCTGGGAATCACCTGCATTTGCACTGAAGGGTGCAATGCAATTCCCTTGCTTGCTTTTCATTCTTACAGCAGTTTCACCAAAATGTAATTCCTGCAGGACTCCTCAGCACGTTCCTGATTTAGGAAGGTCAGGGATCTGTGGATATTTTTCCTGCAGAAGCTGCGTGAATGGCTGCACCAGTGCTTGTAGAAGTCTAAATCTACTGAAAAAAATCCAGGCCTGTAGCAATACAAGTCCCAGTATTGCACCCTGTGTTTATTATTATACAGCCTTTTGCTCTGTGTTACCCATTGCTTAGCCACGCTCCCAGGCCCCTCTGTCACGAGTTATTTCTGTTTACTGATCTGAGAACAGAGCCAGGGAGCTGTACGTAATCCCAGCCCTAACACCCGTTAGGCACAGAGCCTGGGCTGAGGCACGTTCCTGAGTCTGTGCTCTGTGCTGGTGAATGGAGACGATCGTCTCTTAACGCACATGGGGGCCGTGAAGTCCACCTCAGGATAATACCAAGTGTCTTCTGAGAGACAGCTTAGCCTGATGAGTTCCTAACGCTCAGCTCCTCTTTCAGTGTGCACGTGTTGCTCAGTGTGCCGACTCCTCCGAGGTGAGTGCTGGATTTCCTGCGACCCCGTACCCACACATCCCTCTCGGGCATGGCTGCGTTCCCCAGCCTGGCTTGCTCCTGCCGCTCTTACTCACTGGGTTTCCTAACACCAGGGGAACAAGTCTGGGGAAGGCCAGGCTGTGAGCGGGTTTGTGAGCTGTGTGTGTGCTGATGGCAAGTGTTGTGGTGCTCCTCACCTTACTGACCTGTTTTACTCAAGGCTGGGGAGCGCTTCTCTGGAGAAAAATCTCAGTCCTTTCTGCTCTAGAGGATGTAGCACTGTTCTTGCTGCACTGGTGCAACTCTGCCCTGTGTCCCCCAGCACTAGTGTAAAACCACAGGGAAACCAGCAAGAGCAAACCTTCCTCAGTCCCAGCGCTGGTTCGCCCGGTTCCCTAAGGATTGGCACGTGTTTCTCTGTTGGTGGAGAGGACGCTTGTGTTTGGGATGAGCAGGCTAAACTACAAAGCCCAGTAGCAGACCCTGGCACGATGAAATAGGGTTGAACAGACTCTCCCTGCTTCAGTCTGTGCTAGACCCTGTTTTAAAAAATGTCCCACTGTCCCCAGTGTTGCTTGTGTTTACAAACTTAGGAGTGTAGTGCACGGTCTAGCTGCCGGTGGGCTTTTCAACGCTGCGCCAGTTAGTTTGGTTGCTAAGAGCTGAGCCGTATCACTTCTGCATTTTGTCCCGGTGGCAGATGAAAGGAGGGGGAGGCCTGGGGAGGCCTCCGATTTGGGCATGCCAGAGGAGGGGGCTGCCAAGCAGCACATCTAGGGAGAAAGCAGAAATCCAGCCTGGCAGCATCTCATGTTGGTGGAAGTAAAAGACCTTTGTAACTCCTTTACTTCTCATCTTCTGTGCTTTTTGTTTATTTTGCACACTGCAATCAGCCTGGGAACAGCAGCAGAGGGACTGAAGGATAACGGTGCTGCCACCGTGCTGCAGCCATCGCTGAAGGCTCGTGTCACCTCCAGAGTAGTAGTGTGTGCCGTCCCGCTGCCTTGCACCTGAGGTGCCGTGCAGCATTACTGCCTGGAGGGTGGTGACCTGATTTTGTGGATTTGACTTCAGTGTTACTTACAGAAAGAATCACTGAATCCTTAAGTGCTGAATAGTCATGAGTTAGTCTTAGGAAAGTCATTTAATGATGGCAAAACAGTAATCAGTCCAATATGTTTACAAATTGGGCCCAAAGTCACACTGATCTTGTTCAAATTCCGTGCCCTGTCTTTCAGATTGGCTTGTTTTACTATTCTCCACCCCCACCCCCGACATAATCCAGTCCCTTGGACCATGTCAATAGGGATATGCTGAGGCTCTATCTCACAGAGGGTTCATTCTGTCTCCACAGGCTGCCCCTTCTCTGTCTCCAAGGCAATAGCTGCATTAATGCACTCTCAGACAACGGCCTGCCATTTAAAATGCTCCTTTGTAAGTGCAGCTTTGGTAGCTTAGAGAGCTGACTGTGTAATGCGAGCACGTTTTCTCAACGCCAGAAAGAGCAGGGAGAAGAAAGACGCTAAGTTTGTTTAGCTAGGACTAAGTTGTCCTGCACTATCGACACTCATCTTCCCTTGGTGCAAATTTTTGTGTCGCCAGTTTCAGAGTACAATTGTTAACAGTACTCATTTCCAAAGAGTTTATAATCTAAATGGGCCTATAGTCAAGCCTTACCTCAAGCATTAAAGGCTGATTTACAGCCGTGATGCAGCCTTTTTGGCAGGAGCAGCTGCCTTAATGCTCTTGCAGGTGAAACTCAACCGTTTCTCTTGCTGGCTGACTCATAGAAACCCCCACAGCTCTTAGGAGAGCACAGGCTGGCGGGAGCATAAAGTCTGCCCATCCTGCTCCCTGGATGATATCCTGGGAGAAGGTTTCGTGAGGATGTGGCCAGCTGTTTGCTTTGCAGAGGAGCTCTTTCCTGCCCAGCTGCCTCACTCCAGCCGGCCTCGTGGTCTGCGCATGACACAAGCAAATGCTTGATCACACAATTCAGGACGTTCATCCTCCTTTGCTCTGGGCAGCATCACTAAATGCAAGCGTGTTCCGCTATATATACTCCAGCATGTCTTCTTGACAGCTTCTGCGCCAGCTCTTGCCCTTGTTCAGAGACAGGCCTTTGCTGGCAAAACTCTTCCCAGACCTTCACAAATGTTTCTGATTTATCTCTGCTATGTTCCTGACCTGTGGAAAGTCAGGCAGCAGCATTAAAGAACAACGGTACAATTATGTAAGAGTTCTTTTTGCCCTTCAGGAAGGACAGAGTGAAAATCTCCAGGGATATCTGTTTGTCTTTTGGCAGTGGCTGGTAAATGCCTAAATGCTGGTCAGTATTAAACAGGCTTGCTTGGAACTGGCATTTAAGAAGTAACAAATATTATGTTCAGTGGTAGTCTCTCAACTAATGTCTCTTGGGTGCTGTTGCAAAGACTTGTGGCATGGCTGAGAGGGAGAAACAATCCTTTTGGAGAATCAATATATCTAGCAGTTATTGGAGAATCAGCTGTAGGTCAGGAGAACTGTTGCGGCTGCATGTATGTGAGGGGCATTTAATACTAAAAGGCTGATCAGGAGCCTTGGGCAGTGTAAGAAAAGTGCAAGGACATGAGTGATGAATGGGACTGTCTTTTGAGCGTGCACCACAGGTTGTGCTCCATAACGGCGACTGGTACAGTAACGTACACCTTAAAAACTACGGCTCGGCAGTGCCTGACGGTCAGCCTAGCCAGCACCTTCAGTCACCACGCACAAGGTGCTGCAGCATAAAGCCAGCCCCCGGAGTTTTTCCAATAAAATAATGTTGGATCTCTTCCTGCATGTGGTTGTCACCCTGAAGACAAGGTGACGGATCACACACAATCACACGCAGCTCAGGGAGGAGCTTAATGGGACATTCATTTAATTGTGTTTTAAACAAATCACCTTCTTGGTATATTAGGTGTATCCAACCCCATCTTTGTGGTGTGCTACAAATTGCACATGAGATTATTACAGGGAAAAGTACTCTTAAAAAACTAATCAATATTACATCAAGGGGGCTGTTCATGTATCTCTGAACTAATTCAATTGAATGGTGGAGGTGGTTTCATTTTTCTTCTTAGACAGTTTTGCTTCCAGCTCTTGTGCTGGAGGTTTTGGGGTTTTTTGTTTAACCTTTCTCTCGTTGAGCTTGAGGAACAAAGGACAACTTTCTGTTGCTCTAGGTATTTTGTTCCTTAAAACTTCCCTTTGCTAAATGTGAAATCAAATTTTTACAGGGATGATTTTCATCGCTTTGCAGTGCTGCATCTGAACGGCAATTTGGGAGTTTCTTTGGGTATTTAAAAATACTTTCATACTTATTTTGATTATTTCAGGGAAGGAAAAATTTTCATAGAAAATCAGTGGGTTCTTTAAGTACCTTTGCATTTTAGCAACAGAAAGTTAAAACATTCATTGTTATTTAATAAACTCCAGTTGAACCATGGATATTATGAAAGTAAAGATGAAGATTGCTGTGCTCTGAAACAATGTTCCTTCCCCCTCTGCACTTGAATGTTTTCCCCTAACAGTTTATTCTTTCCTTTTCTCTCTGTAAATATTATGGGACTCTGATGTAAGTGTTACATATTGCATGAGTTTTCTCCTGAGGTGTTTGGAATAGACTAGCGTTTAACAACTTAATCATTTGTGGGATGTGTTTTCATTAACGGATGACTTTGTTGATGTGATTAGACTTGTTTGCTTTGGTTGCACTTGACTTCAGCTTTGGAACGGGTGTCTGCCTCTGCTTTGTGGCTCCTGGGAAGTGTGTGCTGGTGGAGTTGGCTGCTCCTAACTTCTTGGTTTGGCAATGAAAACTGTTGGGGAAGTACATGACTTGGGTCAAAGTCGTTTGGAAATGATGGCAAATTTATCTTTGTTGCAGGGAAAAGAAGCTGATCGCCATCGTATAATAAATATCTGTTCTCTTGCTCTTACTAAGTGGTGTGCAAACCTCTTTGTATGAGTTATCTGTTGGAGAGCTTAGCTTTGGAGTGACTTTATCTTCCCTTACAGTAATATAATACCTTCCTCCTGGCTTGTGTAATCTGTGACTGGTTTTCCCCATTGCTCCCAAGGAATGACAGTGATGGGAGGAAGAACTGTTGTGTCCAGTGAAATAGGGGAGGTCCAGCTTCTCTCAGAAGGACTGGGGTGCCTGATTCCCACTGTAACTGTATCTAAGTGTCCAGATTTTTCAGAGGATCTAGGTCAAAGTCGTTTGCTCATCTGTAGTTAGAGTGGGCCAGGTCCTGACCTCTGTTGTGCCATGAAAATCCATAGGACTTACTCCGGATTTACACAGGAGCACAGACCAGAGCTTGAATCAAAGCAACTGCTGAAAAAACAGCCTGCTGCTGAATCTCATCTGTTGCTGTAGCAAGAGTTTTGCAAGTGAGGTTTTTCAGCCCTTGTAGAATCATGGAGATTAAAGATGACGACAGTCTGGCCCTACATCCCCTTGTCCATGCTGGGTTGTTCCCTGTGGTGCATTTAATAGTTTAGATCCCAACCCTGTCTAACTTGCAATATGCCCAGCTTCAGGGCTTCCCACGCAATGTGTTGGTTGTATCGGTTCCCCTTGAAGGAATTAGGACAGGATGATAGGAACTGGAATTAAGGGGTCCCTTTCCTTAGACTATTTATGGCCAGATTCTGTCTTGCCTTTCTGAAGAGGAGTGTAATCTGGTGTGGATACTGACAAGACATTTGCAAGAGGCAGCAGCAGCTTTCACCCTGGCACACCAGCCAGTTTCTCACTTCTGCAGCAATTCTGCCCCTCCATGCAAAGGTGTGGAGCCACAAACGCAAGGAGTGGAGAGACCCGAAACAGCCCGCTCTGAGATGGGGACTGAGAGTCTCCCAAAGACGAGAGAGCCAGGGGAGAGGCCTGGTGTGTGGTCTGTGCTTTTATACAGCCACCTCCCGGCGGTGACGCGGTCCCAGGGGCTGTCAGCTGCTTCCCTGGAGCAGCACACACTGCTGGCTCTGCTACTCTGGGGACATCTGATAGTGGCCTGAGGCCCCACAGCTTCAGATCCTAAAGACGGCGCTTAGAAACACACAGGAGTCACTCGAGGCCAAGTGCTGTCCTCGAGAATCCTGTCCCAGCCCTCACAATGTGTTTTGCTTCTTGGTCTGCCCCTTCTGCAGAAACAAACCTTGGTGTCCCAGAACCCGTCCATTCACTGTAAGCCTTCATCTCCTTTCTCATGAATTCCTCACGTGTGCACTTATTATTGGGGTTAATCTCTGGCTTTACATTTTCTCCTCTAGAGGAGTCACTCTCTTGGTGTAGGAAAATCAGTGTTTTATCCTGTCATCACTCTATTCACCAAAAAAACCCCCAACTTTGGAGTTGGCGCTCACGCAGGAGCATCCCTTTGGACAGGAGTTGCTTCCAGTCTCACAACAGGGTATTGCTTCCACAAACGTGGGACAAAGTCTGGCACCCCAGATCAATACAAGGTTGGGATTGCCCACGATACAGATGTCCTCCTTGAGGCTGGATGGGCAGGGAGCTCTGGGCGTTAAAAAAAGGGCCCCGTGCCTTCAAGATCTGCTCTTGTCGATGGTGAGAACTGTAGTGGAGAGGCCTGGGATAGACCCCCTTCTTCCCTTTCCCAGTTCAGTAAGGCTGAAGCAAAACTGGTTCTCATTTGGCTCATTTTCGGTGCCTCATTGTTCACAATGAGACGAACCGGGGGAGAAGACCTCAGCCCAAGTTCCAGTGGACTTTACAGACCTCTCTGCTGTGGGGCTCAAAGCAGTAGGTGCTGGCTTGGAGGCCGAGCTCTCTTCCTGATCTGCCCGAACATTTCCAGGATGTGGATGTGACGCTCAGGCTGATGGGGAGGAGCGGAGGAGCCTGCAGAGGCTGGGCCCGTCATGGAGACAAGCAAGGCGGGTGGCAGAGCTGCCTGGATATCTTTGTCACCCAGTGCCCAATTCAAGAGAGAGAATAATATCGGAGAAAGTAACGTACGCTAGAAAACCATTGTGATTCCCAGGACTGTTATCAGGGCTGACGGTTCCTGCTGTCTCCTTTTGCAGCGGGGCGGCTGGCTGCAGGAGGAAGGGAGCAGGGCACATTTGCCTAACCCTGGATGCTCTCCGCTTCAGCAGCTCCTGTCTCCGCAGCCTGGTCACTGAATGCTCCGATTCTGGTTCTCCAACATCACCCCATCCTGTCCCCTCTGAAGCCCTCTTTTTCCCAGGGAAAGCCGTTGTCTCCTCACAGCAGCGCGTGGCTGGGGGGTGTGTTGCTGGGCCAGCCTGCAGTCCACATCTCGGGGACCTCTGGGGAAGCGGGCAGCTGAGAGCAGGCATATGAATTGTGGCTGGGGGCAGTACTTACCAAGCTGCAGATCTGGGCACGTTTGGTTCCACCTTTGCTCAAGCTCTGAACAAACAGCATTAAAACCAAACCTGACTCATGGGGCCAAGCTCTTTTCAGTGGTGCCCAGCGACAGGACAGGGGGCAATGGGCACAAACTGAACAGAGGAAGTTCCGTCTGAACATGAGGAAGAACTTCTTCCCTCTGAGGGTGACGGAGCCCTGGAACAGGCTGCCCAGGGAGGTTGTGGA
>Ga0065711_1004999_pt1 | contig 50732 bp, 25 predicted proteins | sample Hoacrofraction12_FD_59098 | JGI IMG/M metagenome (GOLD analysis project Ga0065711, IMG submission 59098) | Hoatzin crop microbial communities from Cojedes, Venezuela - Epithelial fraction 12 v2 (version 2) | ecosystem: Host-associated > Birds > Digestive system > Esophagus > Crop | place... | reverse complement strand
CCCTCCACTGGACTCTCTCCAGTAGCTCCTCATCTTTCTTGAAGTGGGGAGCCCAGAACTGGACACAGGACTCCAGATGGGGCCTCACTAGGGCAGAGTAGAGGGGGAGGAGAACCTCCACTGACTGGATTCAGGAAATCTGTTTATGAGATTTATGGGAGTTGAAGAGACATGGTTATCTTTATTCTGCCTGCTTGATGCAGACTGATGATGAAACTAGATATGTGAGGAATCTAGAGAGACTGAGCAACAGATTTGTATTACTTTACATAAAGTTGCATTTTGGATTCCTAGACCATGTATTTTTTTCTCAACTTGCACAAAACCAAAGAAACAATTAAACAATATCTTCCTATTGTTCTGACAATATTAACCTCACTCACAAGTATACGAATGCGCCTGGCATATTCACTGAGTACTAAAACTTGACACAAGTTAACAGCTAATAATCTGAGGCTGTATTCAAGGCTAAGTCGCTAGCATTCTTGGTTAAGGTAAGAGGAAAGCTGAAATGCTTGAGCTCTCATACAAGATCTCCAGATGATACTCTTAAAAAGCAGACTTTCTAATAATAATTTTTAAGATATGGGAAGACTAATGAATGCTTTAAATGCTTAAGCAATGCCTGGATGAGAATTTGTGTTACTGAATTTCCAACTAAGTCAAAGATATTTACATTTGCTTATATTACTTATAATAAAAGAATTAAGAATGCTTCATTGTTTGAGACAGTAAGAAAACAAATACACACATCTCCCTTTTTTTGTTCCAAAAAACTGACAATCTATTTTTCTTCCTTTCAACTAGAAATAACTTTCTGCATTCAAGAATCTCTTCACTAACTATTTGCAAATTGGATATTCGTGTGGACTAGTATCAATGAAATAATCCCTTTTACTGTGTAATTGTATTTGATAAGTTTTACTTCACACAGATTTTTCTGTCCCTCAAGCAGCAACTTACACTGCAGAGTTGTTTTGCTGAAATCAATATATTTGTAGCACAAAATAATACTTAGCACCAGTAAAGCTTGCAAAAGCTAGCACATAATTACTAATATAAATATTTCTATGTCAATGCCTGTCTAGAATTCATACATTAAAAATTAACCTTTTTAATAATAGATATTCCAATTTGAAAATGAGTGTGCTCTGCGTGCTTACACCTTCCTGAAAAAACGTCACTCCTCATTTCTTTATCTTTGTATTTTAGTGCTGTAGTCTTCTGATGTAGTCTAAGAATTATTTTTTCTCTACTGACAGAGGCCGCAGCCTCTAGCGATATGAACTTTTACATTAGTGATGTTAATATTCTGCTACCAATGCAACTAAGAGAGGATACGCTTTCATTGATGTTTCCCTTTGAAGTGAAATCCTAAAGCTTTAATTTTTATTAATGCAAATCCCTGCTAAAAAATACCTTATCCCTGGTCACATATGAGGCACTATAAGATCTAAAGGCATCTTTGCTTTCAGACTTAGGTATAAAACAGCTGCTGCCTGCAACCATACAACCTTAGGCTCTGATAATGTCGGCTTTTATAACACAGAGTAGGCAAGGACAAATCACTGCTTGAAAAGGAGACTTCCAAATAAAATCCTACACTTCTGGAAGATGGTGAAAGAAAGATGGAGTATGTTACAGACTCTGAACCGGCAAAGCACTTCAAAGACAGGAAAACCTCACAAAAGTTTGTATGATGGCTGTGCTACTGCAAGGTTCAGGGAAGAAAATACGGAAATGGAGGTTTCCTAATGAGTGCATTTCTTACAGACTTACGATTGCACATCAGAAATTTGTGATTTCTCCTGGCTACTCTGTAATGATATAAAATAAATGAAGTCCTTATGATTTTCATATGGTTACAGTAAGATCAAAGACCAAAGACCACCAGCTAAATCATCATTATCTAAAGAAGTAATACAGTTATTAAAAGCAGCATTTTGGAGAATAGAGTACAGAATGCACTTAGTACCAGATTCTGGCTGCAATTCTATTTGAGCTGGTCATGTTAAAATAAAAGTATGTAATTGTTCAGTGCATCTTATCACACTTTGCAAAGGCCACTGTCCTGCTACCTAATGACATATGCATAGCTGTAGGTATTGATGTTGTTACACTTTTTCTCCACGTATGGCAGCCTAACCTTATTGCTTTCTACTTCTATGGGACTTACAAATATTTAAAAATATGAAATATCACATACGTATGAAATAGCGATGGCAGACTGAATTCGGGCCTCTAGAAGTTAGGTTTTCTTACAAGTTTATTATATTGGCTGAATTCTGCAATGGCTTCTCAGCTGATGTAGACCAGATCAACCCACAGAAGTCCGGTCACTCCAAGAGGTGATGGCACAGGGCTGGTGGCAACTCAATAGCACTCAGCAGCTTCTTTCTTAGTCACAACCAGGTACCTTATCAGTCAGCTTGGAGTATGGGGAGACCAAACTCTTTCCTGATTAAAAAGATCAAAATACATACACCAGTATTTCTCCTTCTAAATGAGGAGATTTTTCTCCAGCATCACTGATACCAACAGTGTACTGGAAGCAGCAAATAGTTGTTTGTGCACATTACGCCTGCAAACAGCTAAAAGTTTATACGAAGAATCAGCTACACTCAGGCCCTCCAAGAGGAGTGAATTTGTCTCTGACAGAATAACCACATTGTATTGTCAACCATCGCACACGTACGCGTGTTTAGTGTTCAGCTAGGCCACACAGTTATTCTGCGTGAAGAAGAGAGCACCGCGGTGTTTATTCTCTCACGTGTGCTTAGAAGGATGTTTTCTAATAACTTACAGCGTTCTTTCAGGTGTTGCAGTGTTTAATTTCTCTGTGGCATACCTGTATACAATACTTCACAAATGAGAGCTTGACTCTTACAAGGAATGTATTTTGAGGTGCTTTCTCATGATCTAGTGGGTGGAAATACACCATTCAGTATTTCTTTTGTAGGACGTACAATGCATGCTAAAATTATCTTTGAAGGAATTGTAATAAATTCAGAATTTTGACAGTAATCAAAACCTTCAAGTGACATAGGACATACTATTTCATCTGTTACTGTTGTCTTTTTTTCCTTTTTTTTTACATACAAATGAAACACGACTTTTGAACAATGTGGGCTTGATTTGTTTCTTCTTAAATTTGAGAAGCTTTTACTTTGATTTTAGTTAATGTTGGATCAGGAAGGATGGATGAAATCCTGAAGTTTTCTTCACGAGAAAAAAATAAAAATAAGAATTTACCTTACTGGCAGACACAGACGTGAAATTTAACAAAAGCAAACAGAGCTGTAGCAAAGGATGGTCAGTGAGCATTTCCTGGTTGAGAGAGATTATATGTAAGAAAAAGAAAACACCATCAGCCACGAGTGCTCAACCATTTCTGTACGTGAAGAGATTCAGACACTTGTGATGACCACTGACTAGCATATGTCTGCCTTTGCATATTGTCCCAGACCTTTGTAAGACCATCTTTCTGCAGTGCCAACTAAACAAATAAGCCATAATGATCCTATTTATAAATTAATCTGCCTCCAGTAAAAGCAGAAAGGGTGATTAACAACAATAGTAAACCCCATTACTTCATAAATTTAAAAAGAAAATCACACACACTTAAATGTTAAGAGATTGTCAAACTTGTTCAAAGCACAAATATGAAGGTCACACCAGATTTGTGCTAAACACAGCGAGCAGGCACGACTTTCTGTTCTTGTTTTAACAGCTATTTTATGCTGTAGCACTTATCTTGCCACTTCAGTTCCTGCCTTGCTAACACATTGCCTAGCTCTAAGTGCACAGATGTATAGCTATGCCTTAAAGACCTGTATCATCGCAAACATTTTCAAATATGGTTTTAAGAAAGGCATTTGACCTTAACACGCTTTGCCGGTATCATCTGTAGCGCAGAGGCTGAAACTAAGACTAGCTAACCTTCTAGTAACACATGCTGTTCTCACTGCTGGCAGTCTGTTACAGCACTAGCTGAACAGTAAATTTCAGAAGAAAGTCGTACTGAAGAGCTGTGTGTATTTAGCATGCTACTGGGAGCTCTGTCCAAATGACACATTGAGTCATTGAAACAAGCATTACAGAAGCTGATTTAGTGGTAAATACAAGTTAACAGTGCAAATATTCCCTAGCAAGATAGAGAATTACTTTCTACATTCTTTTTTTTCTAAGATGACTTTGCAACCCCTGCCTGTAGTCCAGAGCCCTGAGCATCTTTGCATGACATACATGTTACGTATGTCTAAAGCTTTAGCCAGGAAAACCCTTGTTGCAATGGCTGCAGTATCTGCAGTGGATAGCAGTCTATTCCCTGATAAAATATGTGCCACTCACATACATGCAGAAAAGCTTTAAGAGCGCAGGAACTTTTGAGTCAACTCAGTTTAAACATACACTCCACTGACGTCTGAACTCTGAAATTCAGAAAGATACTAACTGTTGTTTTATTACTAATTAATATATTTCCCATTTTATTAATTTATAATAAAAATAACTTCTGTGGGAAGAGCAATCACCAGAGAAATGCATTAGTTTTCATTTAAATTCCATGGTGAGAATACACGTCTGTAAAGGAGTTGGGGCAGATTTTCAAAGATATTGGGTGACTACTGATGCAAGTTGGATATAAGATAGGATATTCAATATACCTAACCAATACAGAAACTTTCACAAATCCCTTTGCATGCCAGTCTGCTTCATCGGGCAATGTAAATATCTTTTAAAATATTATTGATGTGGTTATAAGAGTTGCAAAAGCTGTGTATTTTCTACACAAAAGGGAATTTCACTATTCAAAGTTTATATTATTATTATTACTTCTGTAATATTGGACATGTGGAAATAGATAGGGTGGCAAATGCAATTTGTCTTTATATATGATGAAGACGTGATTAAATCCAGCTAAATTGCTAAAAGCCCCAGACAACCTGGTCTTGAACACTTCCAGGGAGGGGGCAACCACAACTTCTCGGGGCAAACTGTTCCAGTGCCTCACCACCCTCATACTAAAAAATTTCTTCCTTGTATCTAATCTAAATCTGCCCTCTATCAGTTTAAAGCAATTCCCCCTTGTCCTATCACTACGTGTCCTTCTAAAAAGTCCCTCTCCAGCTTTCTTGTAGGCCCCCTTCGGGTACTGAAAGGCTGCTATAAGACCTCCTCAGAGCCTTCTCTTCTGCAGGCTGAACAACCCCAATTCTCTCAGCCTTTCCTTATAGGAGAGGTGTTCTACGCCTCTGACCATTTTTGTGGCCCTCCTGTGGACCCGCTCCAACAGGTCCACGTCTTTCCTGTGCTGAGGGCTCGAAATACAGGCACAGTACTCCAGATGGGCTCTCTCCAGAGCAGAGGGTCGGAATCACCTCCCTTGACTTGCTGTTCATGCTTCTTTTGATGCAGTCCAGGATGTGGTTGGCCTTCTGGGCTGCAAGCGTATACTGCTGTTTCATATTGAGCTTCTCATTAACCAGCACCTCCAAGTTCTTCTCAGGGCTGCTCTCAATCCATTCTTCCCCCAGCCTTGAATTGTGCTTGGGATTGCCCCAACCCATGTGCAGGACCTTGCACTCAGCCTTGTTGAACTTCATGAGGATCACACAGGCCAACCTCTCAAAGCTGTCAAGGTCCCTCTGGATGGCATCCCTTCTCTCCAGTGTGACCTCATCACACAGCTTAGTGTTGTCAGCAAACTCACTGAGGGTACACTCAATCCTACTGTCCATGTTGCTGACAGAGAGGTTAAACAGCACCAGTCCCAGTACGGACCGCTAAGGAATGCCACTTATCATTGATTTCCACTTGGATATCAAGCTGTTGACCGCAACACTTTGAGTGTGACCACCCAGCCAGCCAATTCCTTTTCCACCAAGTGGTCTATCCATCAAATCCATGTCTCTCCAATTTAGAGACAAAGTTTTCATGTGAGTATCAAATACTTTGCTCAAGTCCAGGCAGGTGCCATCAGTTGCTCTTCCCTTGTCCACCAAAGCAGTAACCCCATCATAGAAAGCCAGAAAATTTGTCAGGCATGATTTGCCATTAGTGAAGCCATGCTGGCTGTCACCAATCACCTCCTTATTTTCTATGCGCCTTAGCACAGTTTCCAGGAGGGACTGCTCGACCTTGCCATGCACAGAGATGAGACTGACTGGCCTGTAGTTCCCTAGGTCTTTCTTTTTACTCTTTTTGAGAATGGAGGTTATGTTTCCCCTTTTCCAGTCAGTAGCAACTTCACTGGACTGCCATGACTTCTCAAATATGATGGGTAGTGGCTTAGTAACCTCATCTGCCAGTTCCCTCAGAACCCACGGATGCACCTCATCAGGTCCCATGGACCTGTGCACCTTCAGGTTCCTTAGATGGTCTTGAACCTGAACTTGTACAGTGGGCAGTTCTTTATTCTCCCAGTCCCTGCATTTGCCATCTGCAACTTGGGTGGTGTGGCTGGAACACTTGCTGGTGAAGATTGAAGCAAAACAGTCATTAAACACCTCAGCCTTCTCCATATCCTGGGTAATGAGGTCTCCCATTTCCTTCCAGAGAGGACCCACATTTTCTCTAGCCTTCCTTTTATCCCTGATCTACCTATAGAAGCTTTTCCTGTTGCCCTTGTTGTCCCTGGTCAGATTTAATTCTATCAGGGCTTTAGCTTTCCTAACCTGATCCCTGTCTGCTTGGACAGTTTCTCTGTGTTCCTCCCAGGCTACCTGTCCTTGCTTCTACCCTCTGTAGGTTTCCTTTTCATGCTTGACTTTGTCCAGGAGCTCTTTGTTCATCCATGCAGGCCTCCTGGCATTTTTGCCTGACTTTCTCTTCGTTGGGATGCATTGCTAAGCTTGGAGGAGGTGATCCTTGAATATTAACCGGCTTTCTCCGGCCCCTCCTCCCTACAGGGCTTTGTCCCATGTCACTCTACCAAGCAGGTCCATGAAGAGGCCAAAGTCTTTTCTCCTGAAGTGCAGGGTTGTGAGCTTGCTGTGCGCCCTCCTCGCTACCTGTCGTATCCCACCTATGGGGGGCGGTGGAAGCAACTCAGGTTCAGTGAATCCCCTCAGGCTAAATTAAGGTGAAACTACACCAAACAATCAATTTAAGCATTTTATTTGTAACAGAGGTAACTTGGAAAACATGGAAAGCATTGACAACATGGGTTCTTATCAAAAGTGTCTATATGAGGGAAAGAAAAGAGAAGAAAAGAAAGAGGGACAACATGAAAGGTATCACCACCCTAGGATCCAGCAATGACGACAACAGGCATGGCAGGCACACACAAGGCTCTCTGCACGTGTGTCTTTTATCACTCAGCCTCCACCCTTAGTCATACTTTTGGTGACTTACATGGTAATTCTTCTAGAAAGTTCATGATCTTCTGCACAGGTGCCAGTGGGGGAAAACATCACAATGGGTCTCTTAAGGGGTCTCGAGCCCCTTCCTTATATGAACTTTATATGACCTCTGTCCATATTTGGGTAAGGCACATCAGAAACTCGGAACTGCACATCCTCCGATCTTCCCTCCCCGTCTTGTGTTACCTTGCTCCTTCTTTGCAGTCTTCGGTTGCTGGGCAGACCCCCCACTGCGGGTGGGCACCATCCTGCCTCCTCAGGACAGTGGTTTGAAGGACTGCCTCAGGGCTGAGACAGCTATTTTAGCACAATGTTAGAGGCATTAACACATATTAACCCTTTCAGTCTCTGACACTGCCCTCAGAATCTTGAACTTCACCATTTCATGGTCACTGCAGCCAAGGCTGCCCTTGAGCTTCACATTCCCCAACAGCCCCTGGGGTGAGAACAATCTCTCTGTTGTTGGTGAGAACAAGGTCCAGAATAGCACCTCTCCTCATGGTCTGCTCTGTCCCTTGCAGAAGGAAGTTACCATCAATGCATTCCAGGAACCTTCTGGATTGCTTATGCCTTGCTGTGTTGTCTTGCCAACAAATATCAGGGTGGTTGAAGTCCCCCATGAGGACTAGGGCTTGTGAACGAGAGGCTGCTCCTATCTGTCTGCAGAGGGCCTCATCTACTCGGTCTTCCTGGTTGGGTGGCCTGTAGCACACCCCCACTATACTGTCACCTGTCCTTGCCCTGCTTTTAATCCTGGCCCATAAGCTCTCGGTTGGCTCGTCATCCATCCCCAGGCAGAGCTCCATGCACTCTAGCTGGTCATCGACATAGAGGGTGACACCCCTTCCTCGTCTGCCCTGCCTGTTCTTCCATTCCAACACTCCAGTCATAGCAGCCATCCCACCACATCTCTGTGACACCAATAAGATCAGGCATGTGCAGGCCTTCATTTGCCCCTTCTTGTTTTGTTTCTTTTTAATCACAGGGACACATGGCTGGTTAAACTCCCTCACATAAAGTAAGGAATGTTACAGAAATACTTCTTCCAAATATCAGATTCAGATTTTTTAATCTAGTTACTTTTGACCACTTATAGGTTCATTTTCATGTTGTAATTTCTCACAAAACCAAAAGAAGCATTCTAAAAGTTTTTCTCATTGGCATCAGATGTTGTAAAGTGAAAGAGCTGCATAGAGGTGAACTGAGTAAAACTAATACTAGTAAATGTAGAGCTGTTTCCTAAAATCCAGTGGAAATAATAATGCTAATGTATGGGGAAAAGATAATTTAAAACTATTGTGCAGATATATGAAATAAAAATGGCCAGGCATTCCTGTCCATAGTTTCACAGCTGGTGCCTTATTTTCATATGTTAATTTTTTATTTTATGATACCCACCTACAGTATCCGACTTGGCTACTGCAGCACAGAATACACACAGAAATTTTTATTACCAAAGTTTCGTCCATTGAAACCACAGAAAAATAATTTGACTACAAACTTTCTGGTGGGATGATTTGAGACTTCTTCACTGGCTGATTCTACGCTATGGTAATTTCCATATAAAAGCAAGGAGATTGCTATTATCTGAATTGCCTTTTTGTGTATATTCAGTTAGTTCTATGGCCATGGAAAGTATGAAGATGTACTCAGCTTTAACACCTATTAAAAATTAAATGCTTCAGCTGTGATAAGAGCATGACGAGATTTGTCACAGACCACTGAAGCATTTGACTGATATTCCACTAACCTTTCTGCTCCATCTGAACCTGAACAGTCTTCTCACAGTGCAATCAATGAAATGAGCCTTCCCATTCCTAATGACTGCTGAAGGGATACAAAGTTCTGAGTCCTGGAAAACTGCAAACACCAAAATGTGCAAAGTTTTACCAGACACCTTCAAAGACACTTGTATGCCATCATCTGAGATTTCACATTTCTAGCTGGCAAATTGTCTGTTGCAAAGGAATATGGAAGAATGACTGCTAAGTAATTCAATGATAATTAGAATAATGCGCTAAATATATTGATGATGTACTTCAGCATTTTATTTTTTTCCGGTTTAAAAGTAAAAAAAGGAATCTAAGAGGATTGTAGAAAGAGTGTCGACAGATTTTGGGTAGGAATGAATTAGAAGTTTTTATTGATATAATGCTCAAAATGTTTGTAACAAAGTTCTCATTAACTTTTTGATTCTATAAATTTTAAAAGTCATTTATATGGCCTCAGTTATGTTTACTTCTTTTCAGTTACGTAAGCTTTCTCCATGCACATAGTTAGTCAGGCCTCCTAGAAGTCTATGACAAAATTTTGCAGAGTTCAAAGGGAAGAGAACTTGGTCCTTCCATGAAGCACAACGTGAAAAAAATAGAAAAATTACAAATATGTTTTTATATCGTTTGATAAAGCACTAGATGTAAAACTGTAAATACCACAGGATTAAGATAATCTTTACATATTCCATCAACAACAGGTTTCATAATCATAAGAAACATCTAACATTGAGACTGATATTTTGTACTGATTCCTCCATACCAGCCTGGGTGATAGGTATAATGTTATAGTAAGATATATAGTAACAGCAGTAGAAAAGGGTTTACATAAACTTTATTTCTTGGAAAACAAAGAAGATAATTTAGTTCAGGTAAACTGAGCTGCATCTTTCTAATAATTTCATTTTTTCATATTTCATAAAAAAACAAACCTCTTAAAATTTGGCATGTTTAGGTTTACATTTTTTATAAATATGCTATTGACATTTTACAGTAAGGATAAAATTACAAGGTACACTAAACCTCATAAACATTAAAGAATCAAACAAAACAATAAAGCATGAAGAAAAACCATGCTCAACATGTGGTGTTAAATCATTAAATAACTTTGTAAATTTTTCAAGAGTACCTAAATTATTTTTCAAGTTTAATTCAAAGTCAGTATGACTTTGATTCTCAGTGATTAATCAGCTTTAATACTGGAGTTCACACTAGTGAAGAATGATTGAATAGGTTATAGAAATGAATCACAAGATCTTAACATGCAAGAGAACCAGCAGATCACTTCACCCAGTTCTTTCCACACAGTTAATATCCTAATTACCGCAGTAAATTCTTCATGCATGTGTATTTTAGGTTTTCAAAGGGTTAGCCTATGTTCCTCTGTCTACCACATATCTTGGTTTCTGACCAGTGTTATCTTACAGAGTGGTCCCACAGAATCTGCCACCTAATTCACAGCTTGAAGGAACCCCAACAGACATGGGCAACTCATCAGAACTGGGAAGTTTCTTACCTACAGTGTCACACAAAACATCGGAATCACTGGGCTTGTGGTGCATGCACAGAGAACAGTGATTTATAAGCTGAGACCTAACTCATCATCCGTGACCACAAGCTGTGCTCAGGGCCTCCAACATAAAGTAGCTTGTGGCATTCATTTGCACTTCTCAGCTCTGCCCCACTTCTGTTTGTGGAAACAACAGCCACATCTGAGCTCTGTGACCTAAAACAAAAAACCCGTAATACCTCTGAAATTTTGGCACACGTAGGTCAACATTTCCAAAAGGAAAACATTTCATCCTGTTCTTCACCTTCCTTCCAAACATTTAACATACTTCTGAGTACCAGAAAGACAAATATTGAAATAGTCATACTATGATTTTATTTTTTTCCCCTGGTACTTATTACAGAAGCCATTAAGTTCATAAATACCACCCAGATGCGTTCTGGTATAGTACTCCAGTATTTCCAGTGATGTGACTACTTGGCTCATCTACCTTTTCCAAGTTGCATCTAGATAATTGTTAAATAGTGTTCACTCTTGTCCTCTTTAACTGAAAATCAAAACAAACCAAACAGATTTTTTACAATATTTTGGAAAGAAATTAATTGGGGAGGAGAAGAAAAGGACACCACAATGAGCAGTTGTTTGTATGTCTAAAAAGTGAACCACTGGTCATGTGTTTGTGCAAGTGTACCAGCGTTGAGAAGGTATGTATCTATGTGGATTCAAGTGGATGTTGTCTACCTGGACTTTAGTAAGTCCTTTGACACTGTTCCCCACAGCATCCTCCTGGAGAAACTAGCTGCCCATGGTTCGGATGGGTGTGCTCTCTGCTGGATAAAGAACTGGCTGAATGGCCGAGCCCAGAGAGTGGTGGTGAATGGAGTTCAATTCAGCTGGCAGCCGGTCACGAGTGGTGTCCCCCAGGGCTCCGTTTTGGGTCCGGTCTTGTTTAACATCTTTATCAATGATCTGGATGAGGGGATCGAGTGCTCCCTCAGTAAGTTTGCAGATGACACCAAACTGCGCGGGAGTGTCGATCTGCTTGAGGGTAGGAAGGCTCTGTGGAGGGATCTGGACAGGCTGGATTAATGGGCCAAACCCAATTCTATGAGGTTCAACACGGCCAAATGCTGGGTCCTGCACTTCGGTCACAACAACCCCATGCAACACTACAGGCTTGGGGAGGAGTGGCTGGAAAGCGGCCGGGCAGAAAAGGACCTGGGAGTGCTGGTCGACAGCCGGCTGAACATGAGCCAGCAGTGTGCCCAGGTGGCCAAGAAGGGCAATGGCATCCTGGCTTGTATCAGGAATAGTGTGGCCAGCAGGAGTAGGGAGGTGATCGTGCTCCTGTACTTGGCACTGGTGAGGCCGCACCTGAGTACTGTGTTCAGTTTCGGGCCCCTCTCTCTGAAGAGAGCATGGTCCCTGGACTGTGGCTCAGCCAAGCTTTATGGCTGGGGCTGAGACGGAGAGCCTGGAGCTACGGTGAAAGGAAGTTGGGAAGAGTCTTCCAAAGTAATCTAAGGCTTGATGCTCATGTCTTGACCGAGGGATAGCGATTCCAGGTTTGGCTTTCGCCTTCTGGATCAAGGAATCGATCCCCACCAGAAATTTTATAACCTCATTCTTATCTTTCCTGATGACTCTTTTCCAACAATGACATGCAGAAGCCACACAAAGAAGTGGCTGTAACTGGTACGGAGTTACCATATACATGTTACAGCTTGGTACACTGTGTAACAACTTTCCACTTACATATTTTTTACCCACTCTAAAGACACTGCAGATATCTCATGCGTCCATGCACCTGCATGATAACTCTCAGTCCACATTTTGCTTGGAGTACTCAAGCCCTCAGATTCAGTCATGTGGTAGCTTGGGCTGCCCTTGAAAAGCGGCCACAAGATGACAATGACAAGGCCGTTTAAAAGGTAATAGCTGTATTTTTTCTGTTTTTCAGTGTATAGTGACTGGGTATTTTCATCTTGTTAGCAGTATCCTGTCAACAAACAACTTCTATTCTTCTTGATTTTTATGTGCTCTTACATCTCCTTTATATTAGAAGTGCATATATGCACATGAATGCACATGTCTCCTGCCAAAATTTCTGTCAATATATGCACCAGCTAAGATGCATTAAAATCACAACTGCCTAGTAGGTATTTAATTTTTTCCATGCTTAAGACCAGATCCTTTCACTCAGCTGCAAGTAAGAAGCACTTTTTTCTTTTGCTGGTCATAAATGTCACAGGAATTGTAAGAGAATTAAGTGGTGCTCTGTAGTACTAGCAGAGTAAGGTGCAATATTTTTCTTCTCTCTGGAACATTAGAAAAAACACTCATGAGAACTACAAGAAGAGTTTGGTAAATGAATTCTCTGTGTAGTATAACTGGAATTGTAAAAGGCCACAAAATATTTAACTTTTGCACTGACTGGAACTCTGCCACTCTGCTACTGAAAAAAAATGCTATATTATATTGTGTTTTTTTGGTTTTTGGTTTGTTAGTTTTAACAAGCTCAGATATGCTGCAATAAATTGTCAAAAATGAAAGGTTTACCTCTAAAGCAAGCAGAATTTATTCACTCTTTGCTCTTAATCAATACTCAAAGGTGAAAGGGTTTTCTAACACAATGGAAGAAAATTAAAAGCAAACATAAATCTGTCTTTCTTGCTAAATTTATAATTTATAGGAGCTAATGGATCTATTCTTTTTCTCACTGCATAAAATGCTTCTTTTCAGATCACAGTTACCATTCCTTAATTAAGAATTCACGAAAGTGTCATGTAAAAGTACATAATTTATTCCCATCATATTGAAGGTCTGGGAATTCTGCCAGTGAATGAAACATTGTATTCCATAGGAAAACAGAAACGAATACTTCTGTGTCTGATATGAAAGATTCATTCCTTACACTGACATAGTCATAAATCTAAATTAGAGCAAACAGTACAGTCAGGGTAATATCCAATCGGTCTTTCAGCTCAGGATTTCAGAGGCTTGAAATGGTGATTACTTAATAAGGCAAAGAATATCCAAACCTTTAAAGACAGACATGAATGAGCTTTGTTTTCAACCTACTTTCCTCTTTGGAAAGCAGAAGCTGATGCTGCCACTAATCTCTGCTTTTTTATGTGTACCAGAAGGCAATTTTGGGGCTTTGATGACTTAAGAGGGTTTTTGTCATGTTAGAGTTGCCGACAGCTGACTTAGTGCAGAGCCAGGGAATGAGGCAGACATATGACCAGATGGAAGAGTAATCTCAGGAGGACTGACCTTACAGGAAAAAGAAAAAGAAAAAAAAAGTGCCTCAATATCTCTGGCTTCTGGCAGTATGACCAGAACATAATATGCCTGTGTCTTTCCAAAAAATCCAATCAAGGTTTCACATACATTTCAGTACTGATTAGTCCATGTCACAGGCTGTATTCATTTCCACCTGGAGAATGACAGCATGTTCCTCTTCTTTATTTAACAGTAACAGAAAAAGCAGTCAGAGCATAATCTGCACTGCTAGGTTCTCACGCTTATCACTTCTTCTGTTTCCCAAATGGTATAGCAAATTTGTTTTCTGTGCCATGCCCAAGTGCCTAACGTAAAAGTAGAATCAAACTGATGAAAATGCATAGGAGACACTGACACCATAGTCAGAGGCTCATATTTTACCATGATCTTAGTATTTGTAACCCGCCTAATGCTGAAGAAAATCTTGTAGGGACGCTAGAAGCCAAGTAGGTAACAGTCAGTATGGAAATCTGGCTTAAATCTGGTGGGGAAAGAAAACATATCAGAGATCCATTTAAATTCTTCCTGGCCACTCTAATCGCAAACAAACCCTCCCTCCCCGTGCTTATCTTCCCAGTTTGGGAGAATTTGTCTTTAAAGCTTTTGCTATCATCCCTCTGAATGGTGTCCATGGGTGTACACTAAGAGCATGGTTGGATTTGTAGGACAAAGTAATGCATTTATCATCTCATTGAAACACTCAATGAACTCCATAGACAAAGATACATTGTTATTTATGCCTTCTGAGGTAAAAAACCCTCTTTTTTTACAAGAGAATGGAGATGGTATTCCCAAGATCTTTAAAACACATCTTAAAGAAAACATAAAAAATGCGGCAAGGGAAAGGCATTTTTCCCCCTCAGATTTTGAAAGTTCAAGGTAGATCTTTTAACTTTTTCTCCCTAATCAACATATTTTAATGTAAACGTAATTCTAAAGAACAGCCCCCCTTATAAATATTATTTAGGAGTCTGGAAATTCATAAAAAGACATGAAAATATGCTAATCCTTGAGATAAAATTGTAAGAATCGGTCATGATGGAGTAAATCACGTATCTCTGCTCTGAAAACCTGAAGTAGGATATTGCACCAGGGGCTTGCGTGTTCCTTGTAAAAAGAAATGTACTTTTAAAAAGTTGACTCTCTTAGCAGAGTCTGAACAGAGCAGCGCGGCAACACGTCTTAGTTATGAACAGTCAGTGAGAAACTGACACCAAATAAAGCAAAGCTTTCCCAAGAACCTCGGGTACTCTGTGATAAGTGAGAAGCACACATCTGAAACCAGCTGGGAGCCTACACGGGAGTTAATCACCTTGAATTTCTTCTAGCTTTACAGAACAGTTTTTGTTGTGCTGAGGAGTCAATTCTTCTGAAAAGCGAATGACCAGACAGGTTATTCTCATCAACAGAGTGGTAATTGCAGCAGGGCCTGCACAGAACCTGCTGTAAATCAATGAACAAGTGCAGAACTGGTCAATTCTTGCTGTTCAGCTGTTTGGCAAGGCTTCCAGCATGGGCTGAGAAAGACAGAGAAATCTTCTCATTTGAGATTTCAAGGGTGTGTTTCTGTACCCTGGTGTAGATGACTGATCTACCAAGAGAGGACAGTGGGCTAGGAACAGTCCTCCCTTCCGTAACTGAAAGAGAGGGGAAAAAACCTGTCCCAGCACCCCTGTTCTGTGAAGGTGAGGAAATTAAGCAGGGAGAGAGAGCTGAGAAGAGGTTTCTCTTTGAACCATGGGAGGGATAAATTTGAATAATTAGGTCTTACAACTGAACAGAAGAAATTTAGCTTACTGTTATTTTGGCATGTAGTACGGTCATTCATTTCAAAATCTCTGGTTCACACCTGATCCTTTTTAAAGCAAAGCAAAATTTATCATGTCCCACATTTTACCAGATTATCTGAATTTTTTTTGCACGATAGAGATACCAACGGCATAGTTGACACTTTTTTCTTTGATATGTTCTTCTGTTTACGGGGTTGATTAAACTTTATGCATTTTTCATCATAAAAAGTAATAATGCCAACATCCAATCACCGTTTGAAAATTTCAGTTCAAAAGCCAGTGCATAAGACACCAGGATCTCTTCCATCTAGCCTGGCGGTATTTAAAGTTTATTTTGACAGTTCCAAAATATTCCAACCAATTGAAATGCCACTCTCTGCTAGATAATGCACAGTATTTAACAACAGTCCTTTTCCAGTACACTTAAATCGAAAGAGAAAGGTAGAAGAAGCAAAGATAGAAATAGAAAAAAAAAAAAGGTAGAAGGTGAGAAAGAAGTAAAGTAAATAACCCATTCATTGGTCTACTTGGTCTTTTTTATGTTTCTTCTTTCTTTCTGTCTGTTTCAAATCACTAATCAAACCCACTTCCCTACTCGTCAGCTGGAGGAGGAATTCAGTTGTTGCACTGTATCTTGAATATGTGTGGATGGATGGTAGATGAGCACTCAGTATGAAATATGTTCCGTTACTGTCTGCCTCGCACAACACAAAGGAGCTGCTAGCAGCTAAAACACAGCCTTACTTGAAAACTGAGCTTGCTGCTGAAGGAGTCAAGATCCTGCAGGAGGTCAACATTGAAATCTCACCCACAAACCAGCACATAACTAATGCAGATCCAATGCAGAAGGCAGGCGTAGATTTTTTTAATAGCCTGAACTTTTACCATTTAAAAATATGTTATGAAGAGGACTGTTTAATCACCTAACCTAAAATCAACAGTGGCTTCTGAAAGTATAGAATTTAAAAAATTACAAAACATTATAAATAAAAATTACATTGCATCAGATGACTCAAGACAAAAATGTCTGTGAAACAAAAATGTAAGGAATCACTTAGACATAATTGGTTTCAAAAGGAGTGAACCGCAGATTCAAATCCCTTTCATCTCTACTGCAGACTCATTTCGGATTTCATTTCTAATTCAACAAATAAAACATTTAGAAAGTTAAAACAGAAAGTTACACTCATTATCGGGCAGCTATAACTATTTATATACCCTGTTCTGACTCCAGCAGATCAACTCACGTCAGTGCAGTAGAATACGTGTAAGTTTTTGTAATCTGAGAAGATTTATAAATGAGAAATCCTACAGTTGTAAAGATGCAATGATATCTGTGTGGTCTGTGCACAAATATTCTGGATGCTGCAATATTAATATGTCTCAGAGACCCATCCTGTCGAAAATTCAAATATGTGGTACTGTCTGGTGAAAAGCCAGTAGAAAGATTGTTTATGTTTTCCAATTTAATTGCTTGTAAAATTGAATCAATATTAATCATACTAGCTGGCAAATAGGTAAGTGAAATCAAGGAAGTCTACTGTAGAAATAGCAATATAGCATTAAATTTGTACAGCTGCAAGCTTGACAGCAGTCACTGCATATCTGAAAATCCATTTTACTTCCTCTCATATGCATATGGTTACAGCTTGCTTTTCAAATAAATCTGATCAAAATCTTGTGGTATTTGAACATTTTCCCATCTGGTGGATTGTTCATAAAACTCATTTTCCCTGATTTAGTGAGGCTAGGAACACACCAGCCCGAATGGTTTTAGATTTGTACTTGGAACTTCTGGCTTTTTGCAATCCCTCATACATCCCATAATATGTTTCTAATTTTACAACAGATTAATTTATGTTTTAGAACTAATAAGCCAGGTATCATGGTGCTTGGCTATTCTTTGCTATGTTATGGTATTTTATTGTAAAGAGTCATGCTCACTGAGTCTCTATTTTATTGCAAAGGATGAAATGGATTTAATATTTAGAGGCATTCTACTTCTTTACTATAATCCTCAGTCAACCCTCTCAAATGAGTCTGACTATCCCAAAAAGTATTAATTAGTCCACATGCAGCTCTTACTTGCATTGCACAAAATACTGCTTGCAACCAATTACTTTAATGGTCAAAACTAAGTAATAATTTTATTCAAATTAAGGCATTAGCATTTCCTGTGCTGATTTTACTTCAGCAGTCTTATTGTTTAATGACCCCCAAGTGCTGGCACAGTGCAGCAACTCAGGCAACGTAGAATATCTTAGTAAATATCTTAGCACCACACCGAGGATGTTATGAACACCTCTCTTTCTGATCGCCAGAAAGTACAGTAATACAAAGTGTAGAAACCAGATCTATTTAGTATTTACTTCAAAACCTAAATCTGTCCACTAGTTTACAGAAAACAGATCAAAAAAATGAAACTTATCATCTCATAGTGGTCATATTTGCATGTTATGTGTCTGTGCTTCAAACAGTCAAACCCAAACCATTTTGGGTAACCTGCGACTGGTCGACCTGAGACACCAGAATGTATCTCATTGTTGCTTTTGTACTCAGTCATCTTCCTTCTAGGGATTTGATATATTGCTCAATTTCTTCTAGTCTTGGCATTACACAAGGCTGACAACACTGGCCATGTTTCCATCCTCCCACATGGCAGCCAACAATTAGAGCAGCTTCAAACAGCTCTTGAAGTCCCTCGTTGGATGGCCTGCACTAGGTGCCACATTCATATCATTAAAAGAACGATCGCAGTAGCACCCTTGCGCTGTGCATGGAGCTACTGAACTACAGGAAGGGAAATGAACCTCTCTGTCAAGCTAGCAGAAACCATGGTAAGCTTATTTCAGGAGTTCCCCCTTGCTTCTCAGACAGTACTCAGTTCTTCAGTACAATTTTAGATGTTATCTTTGTTACACTAATGCAGTGTTTAAACCCATTGTCCTGTACTAAGATTAGTAATATTTGCTTTAAATAACCACCCCCATCATACATTTTCAGCTACTCTACATTCATTCTGTTTAAAAGCTTTTAACATTTTAATAGGAATCATCTCCCTCATCTTTTTGGTAAATGTTCCCTTACTTACTGCTTCCTCTCTCTTCAGATCTATGAATGTTGCTGGTTCTCCATATTCTAACCCAATATACATTCTAGTTTGCTCATGCAGCAGGCCCCAGCAGGTTGGATGTGGAGATCAGAAACTTCGTAAGATGATAAAGACTTTTGAATGCAAGTCTCTTGCTCAGTGGAAAACTGCTGTAATTGTTTAGTGGCTGTTGACAACAAGCATGACTGATACCACCCCATATTTCTAAATGAAAGCACTAATGGCAGCTATGTCCTCTGCTACTCTGCGTGTTGCTGGGTTGTATAAAATGTGGTGTGAATGTACAACAGATTGAGCTTCACAGAAAATGCAGCTGGGAGAGAGGCATAATAAATAGATCACATTCATGCTACTGTGTCAGACACTGTTTCTCAGATCAAGCAACCTGGACATGTACTCCATAAGAGTTATAAATACCTAGGAAATTAAAAAGATTAAAGTATTGATGTGTATGGATGCTCTGAAGACTAAGCTGTGAGGCAGATTTTGAGCTAGCCTTATGTGGCACTTGGACATATGCACGTAAGTAATACTTTAGACATCAACAGACTTTGTATCTGTTCCAAAAACTGATTTTTGAGGGGATTTGAGCTTCTAGCCAATGTTGCTCTGAAAATGCTACTCTATGGTGTCATTCATTTTATTTCATGGCAATTCTGTATTCTATTTAAGCACTAATTTATTTTTTCCAAACACTAAAAGAGTGGTGGTTGTAGGGAATGTTGAGCTGGAGAGCAGTTGAAGGGCAGCTACATTTAGATCTTAAATCTTGCTTATGAGGCAAGACAAAGCTTTAAAGAAGAGAAATAAATCCCCCCAAAAAAGGCAATAAAAGGTAATTTAATTAGAGACCTGGCAACAAAAGTATGGTTTTATAGCATCATTCATCGATAAGTACTCTTTCACCTTTCTCTGCATGGGAGGTTGCCAGTTTTACATCCAAGAGTTTCTTGGCATCACTGAGCAAAAAAAATCACACATTTTATGTAGACCAAGGCTGAAGGCAGTTTAGCAGGATAAAGTATTAGCACATCAAAACCAACTGGAGTATATTTCTTCCTTTCATAAAGCAAATTAAAGCAGATAGTCGTTAAAGAAACAGGTATATTAAAACAGAATCAAAGCCATACATCAAATCTCATTGCAAATCTTGGGGAACATGCCTTTACAAAAATATATGACTTGACCTTCATTTCCAAATATCCATCAGACATTTCTAGCTGCCATTCATTCCAAGTTAGTAAAGTATACAAAGTGATTTACTCCTGTGAACTGACGTGGTCTGGATCATCACCAAAAACATATGTGTCTCTTATTAAGTACCTAACCCACTTTCCCTTTACAATGATTCTTTGCACTTACATTGCACTTTATCTATTCAAAGAGATCCCCAAAGTATTATGCAGTGCTTCCTCTTTAAATGCAGGGAAAAGTCAATTTTGACTTGGGAGATACTGCGTATACAAATTGGACAGGACAGGCAGTTAGGTTCTAGTAGTGGAAGCTAGTTATTCCTTAAGACATTTGTTAGAAATTCTTCCTAGGGAGTTTGTGCAGGTATCATGAACTATGAAAACCATTCAAAGCAACTGGTGAAAGGTAGATAGCTGGTGGGGAACGAATGCATCCCCTTCACTTCACCATTCTTTGCCTCACTGGGTTGTTTAGAAGGAAACAAGTGTTCGTCTCTGACCTTAATTTGGGGAGGTAAAGCCTCAAATCCCCGAGTAAATGGCAATATTCAACTTAATTTCTAAGACAGAATCAAGACAGGAGAAAAAATACTTTCTTATAACTGTAACCATTTTTTGATTTGTTTAATATAGTTTCATGGAGAGACTAGCACAGCAGATAAACAATACTAGCAATTTATTATTATTAGTTATGGTTTCAAGGGTTTAACTTCTTACTACAACTTCGTTATGGAGAAAATGTTAATTACCTCCCATTTTTCTGAAAACAGCCAGAAAAATATTACACTGAATAAGGTGATATAACTGACTAACCCACCTCTAGCTGAGATTCCTTTTCTGAAGATGCACTACAAATCTCTCCCTGGCTCCGAACCTCAGACTCCTATGCACTGCTGTGATTACAATCTGTATTTTGCTACAAAATGGCTTCCAGGCCCACATCTGCAGTAGGACAGCCTGTCAAGTACTAGGCTATGTTATTTGGTTTCCTGCTTTGAGTCTCAAATTAGCTATTCAATGCCTCCCATCTTCCACAACCGCTTTGGGAATTTATCTGAATTTGTGGATACAGTGAACTTGTTTGGCACACAGGGGATTTTTGATAGCTAGAAAAGGAATATCCAGCTCTTCTAAAGGAATTTTAGTTTCACACACATGTTACTTAGAGACATAGCATGCATTGTGTGTAATAGCTCTGCAGGACAAAAACAAATACTTAGAGCACACAGTCATGTCTCTGCTTCCCCCCATGATCCAGAAATCCTTTCATTTTAATCAGCACTGCTAGTGATCTTGGGCTCTTCCCCTTTCCATCCCTCCTTGTGACCACACACCCTAACACCCCCCTCTATTATGACCTTTCATTTGGCATTTTTGCACATCTCACTCATCTGAAAAATGTCATTAGCAAATCCACGGTGTTTAGCATGGTTGTACTTACTTTGGACTTGGCCAATAGCTGAGTATGGCAATTACCTCATCTATTGTCAACATCCAGTAAGTATGAAAAACCCCCTCAAAGGGCTTGTGCACATGCCCTTTGGAGAGAAATCATAACATTTCATCAGATCCATATTACATGTCACTCATTCTTCAATGTTCTTCAATGTAATGACACTTCACGGCTTCAAATTCTGGAAAAGCTGGAGTTATATAACCAATACTTTAACACAAAACAAGAGATACCTGTCTTTCTGGTTTAGAGATCAACCCATGGGAATATAAATATCAATCATAACAGTGAAGTAACCATAAAATATTTGGAACTATGCAGTTTTAAGTAGCAGAACCAAACTGACATTCCTCTCTGGCCCCCACCCCCAAAAGATAAACCAATGTAGATTTGGTCATTACCTTGTTGTGTACTTTATTGAGGAAATATCCAGTCTTGGTATAATAACTCAGGAACTGTGAAGCAGTTGTACTGCGTGAGACCAGGCCACTCTCACTCAATATTTTTTCTCCCAATGTGCCTGTGAATGGGTGCCTAGTCAAGAAGACAAGAACATGATAAGCTTATGCAATACTTCCTCCCATGCTTCTATGCTCCAGCCTTATCTCAGGAACTTCCCAAGACATCTTTGTTATTCTGCACCTCTTACTGGATTTCTTTTGTCAGCTCCTCCAGTCTCCCTTCGGATCAACAAAAACTTCTAGTCTCTACAGTATCTTTTGACTAGGAGTTCTCCACCACTACTGGTGAAAGTTATCAGCAAGGAATGAGATCAAAGTACGTAGTAGCTTTGTGAGCAATGTCACCACCATGCAGAGTACGTCTGCACCACAGTTAGATTTCTCTAGGTATCCCTTATGCTTGCTTTCATCTAGCTACTTGGTTTATCAGGAGGTGAAACAATTCTGTTAAGAAACCCATCCATTAAATTCTGAGTATCCCAAATAAGTGTGTACACACGATACTGGATTTGAAACTGTTGTGCCTTCACTGTTCTCAATACACAGACTAACTGGATTAAATTCAGTCATGCCTCCTGCATGCTTGCACAATAACAACATTCCCAAAAGAAAAACAAAGCCACCACTGGATGGGAATGCGATCTGGGAAATAATACAGGGTAGTAGCTGCCCAGAATTATGCAGAGCACAAACTGTCATTTATCCATCCCAGCTTTACAGAATATCATCAAAATATGATTCAAAATTCAGCTTATAAGGCGCATGAGTAAACAACAAGTTTTCTTAAAAAAATCAATCAATACGCAAAACTAATTCTTCTGAGAAAGCAGCAAAATCGTTAAACAGTCCAAATAATTTTGCTCCCAGGAATGTGAAGCTAACATTTTTCTTCCTCTTTAATGTCCAATTCACATGTAGAAACTACTGCGACTTACTCACAAATGTTGGAATTTAGCCTTAGATTTTTTTTCAAGGTATTCAGCATTTAATTATATTTTTCTTAAAGGGTACACAAACATTTTCTTTGTATCATTGCTAGCTTTGACCCTTATGCTCTACATGATTGAGTGATAAAATCCTTTTCAAATGCTTCATGTGCAGTCTGTTTTAGTACTAGCTTTCTGTGATGACACGTACTTATTTTTGCATACACATATTAAATTCTCACTGCAAATAGTTGTTGTCATCACAAATTTAGCATAGCATAAAAAAAGAGTATATTTTGCTAAACCATAAACTGGTGCTGTGTAATTGCTTAATTATATAGCAAAAGTATTAAGCACTAATAAAGGACAGACAACTCATTTTCAAAGAATCAGGTAGGTTCTAATGTTCAGTAAAAACAATTCTTTTCAGATAAATATCAGTATATTATATTGGTAAAATAATTAAAATATAAGCAGCAAAATAATTCCCAATGTTTAGAATAAGAATACAGCAGATCAAGCTAAACACCAGTTCTAGATAATCACTACAAATAAATGTGCTTGAGATGGTTCAGAGCACACGAGTGTTTCAATGACTACAGCAAGTGTTACTGCTCTGTTTATTTGATGAAGGTGTCAGTCCTGATCAATAAGGACTGTAAGGCTTAGGTGAATATTTGTCAATGAAAATGTCCTTCTGGATCACTATCCCTGTAGAACAAGGACTTCATGTCTCCATAGCACAAAAGCAAAAATGGGTGTCTGTGGGAAGTATATGGTAAGAGTAGAAGACGCTACCATTAATTACTTTGGAACAGCAGTGGAAGTGCTTCACGGTTGTTTGCTGCCTGCAGACTTGTCCGTTTCTTAATGCGGTGTGTCACAAGGGAGGGATTTTTGAAGCAATACCAGCACTCAAAAAACGAACCCACAATATGACATATGACTCTAATCTCTGTTTTGCAGATGTTAATTCCCTGTTTTTAACAGTAAGGTAAAAAAAAAGATATCCAAACAGCTAAAGAAGGCAAAGCTGGCCAGTTCGTAGTGCAAAAGCAGTAATACTGGTGTTAAAGTGAAACCATTACAAACCTTGGGCAGATCGGGGTGCTTTGCCTGAAAAAAAGTACGTGTTGCAAATTTGAAAATTTCCACACAAAGTCAAACCTTGTGAGGCTTCTGCACACAGTCCGAGAGTTTCATCATATGTGATACTTTCAAAAGGCTCAATAGAGAAAAAGTGCCTTCCATACACTGCTAGACGCAGCTTTACCCTCTGGGGTTATCGTCTCCGGTTATGCTCATCAGAAGAAAGCTTGCACTAATAATGCCATGCTTCTGATCTCTGTTTTCATTCTACAGTGTGTTTCTACATGATGAAGAAGCCTTCAATTAAGCCTTAGAACAAGTTGTAGATTGCTACCTTCTGGTACCTATTCTGCCCAGAAACATCGTTTCTGAGGAACCTTTACTTTAATAAAAAGTAAACCAGTGGTGTTTCAGGGAAAAAAGCATGGGCTTCAAGACCTGAACTTTTGAACTGTGGTCAAACAGCCTTGGGCACACGCTTTTGCAGCTCCCATCTCCATAAATGAAGTGAGGATGATTGCATTCTTGAGCAGTGTTGCTGCATTCTCCCTATTGCACCTTCTGCGTGAAAATTTTATTTGACTTAATAAATAAATAAATATTTGACAGTGAAAACCATGTGGGCTTTTTTTCATTCTTTTTGTTTAGAATAAAAGTCTTTAACCCCTTTACTTTTTTGAGGTATTTTAACCAAAACACAAAAATGTGCATATGCCAACAAGGGCACGTGCTGCACTGAAGAGAACTCATTCATGTTTTTTAAAATGTTATGAAATGGCAGGGCGAAGATCAGTCCTCTGTGTTTATTTGGGCCCAGGACTTTGCTGTTAAAAGGAAAAGAAAATGCAGAAGGTATAATAAACACACAAAAAAAGAAAAATTTCTATGATACTTACTTGAAATGGAAAATGACAGACTACTAATGTTCTTACTGGAGAAAAAGGTTAAAGGGGCAGTATAAGACAGGCATTGTGTAAGCAGGCAGAACGATGGAAAGGCTCTGTCCCTCCATTAGAGGAATATAAAATTAGAGGTGTGTTCATTAAAAAGAAATAAAGAAAATGCTATCTTCATTCACTACCTCAGGCTTTTCTGTTTCTCTGCTTTTTATACTGCCAGAGATTCAGCTTTTATAAGGTCTGAAATATATTTGCAGAAGTATGAAGTGTGGGCAGTTGTTTGAGATTTTCACGTTGAATGAATCCACACCATGGGAGAATCTTTTCAGCTACTCAACACAAAGTTAAAAGTGTTACATCATGAAGACAAACATTCACTGGATGGTCACATCCGCAAGCACAGAATCATAGAATCATAGAATCATTAAGGTTGGAAAAGGCCTCTAAGATCATCAAGTCCAACCATCTGCCCAACACCACCATGCCTACTAAACCATATCCCGAAGTGCCACATCTACATATTTTTTGAACACCTCCAGGGATGGGGACTCCAGCACTTCCCTGGGCAGCCTGTTCCAATGCCTGACAACTCTTTCAGTAAAGAAATTTTTCCTAATATCTAATCTAAACCTCCCCTGACACAACTTGAGGCCATTGCCTCTCGTCCTATCGCTAGTTACGTGGGAGAAGAGACCAACATCCACCTCACTACAACCTCCTTTCAGGTAGTTGTAGAGAGCAAGAAGGTCTCCCCTCAGCCTCCTCTTCTCCACACTAAACAGCCCCAGCTCCCTCAGCTGCTCCTCATAAGACTTGTTCTCTAGAGCCCTCACCAGCCTTGTTGCCCTTCTCTGGACACGCTCCAGCAACTCAATGTCCTTCTTGTAGTGAGGGACCCAAAACTGAACACAGTACTCCAGATGTGGCCTCACCAGTGTCGAGTACAGGGGCACGATCACCTCCCTACTCCTGCTGGCTACACCATTCCTGATACAAGCCAGGATGCCACTGGCCTGCTTGGCCACCTGGGCACACTGCTGGCTCACATTCAGCCGTCTGTCAATCAACACCCCAAGCTGGAAGCTGAGTCAGCTTTCTCTGCTTTGTACCTTTTGGAAGTATTGTACACACCTCAGACCTCTGGCTTAGTGTTATCCCAGAGGTGATTTACAAAACACACCACTTTACTGCTAAGACTGTAATTAAAAGATAAAACTGCAAGTTAATGCCAGTAGAAATTGGGCTTTGCTAATTTTATGCTGATAAACAATCAGCGCTCGCCAATTGATACCTCAGTTTATGTATTTTTTCTATCAAATTTTATTTTCATGTTCTTTAAAATACTGGAGTACTCTCCACCCATGTGGCAGACATGTAATCTGCCTTCTGGCCGAGTGCATACATGCTAAAGCTGATTTTAATCTTTTAATTGACAAAGAATATATAATCCTTGGTGATATGAAATGGACCACATTATGTCACCAGAACTTAGACAATTACTAGACAGTGTTTAGCACAGATCTTCTTTTACACCAGCTCCTCATCTTGCCTAGTTGATTTTCTTTGTTTGTGCATTTAACAACATCAAATACAGGAGAAAATTGGATTCTGACAGATTGAATAACATTGTAAGAATCCAGCATGCTATCAGCAGAGCCTGAACAGGGCAGAAAGGGGAGAGGGGAAGACATATACGAAGTATTTACACATTGAATAAACCTTGCTACAACAGCATGTGCCTCCCACAATAAAACATGGTACAGTGCCAAAAAAACATAGATGCATGCTGCAGGTACAGGTAAAGCCTGACACTCCAGAACATGAGGACATTCCTGAATCCTTGACTGCAATACTGTTACCCTGTAACATATTTCCACATTTTGATATTCAGTCTTAACTCCTCTTCAGGAGCTGTGAAAAGTTGGTACATAGAATAAGTTGGCAGAAAACAGAAAACTGCTGGGACACAGGAGACTGCAGTCCACTTGAGCTACAACCTTCCTAAGAGAGCTTGTACAGCCACAAAGGTCCACATTCAACCCCACTTAATTTTGGGTTGCTAACTGAGGGGTTCCGTAGCTGAGGGCTGCTGTAAGTGTCAGTAAAGAGGAATGAGAGCTCCCAGATCATGCCTGAAACCATTGGCTAAAGACAAAGATTACAGCAGTTGTCTTCTTAATGTAGCTGCCTTGGCAAAGATGCATCTATGCCTTAAAAGTCAGGGACCACACTGGCAAGTTTTTGGACATCTGGACATCTGGGCACCACACTGTGCTCAAGAGTTTTCAGCAAAATGCAGAGGTTCTGTCAGAGCAGCACAAGGGAACCAGTGGCTTCAGAGAGGGCATTCACAGCATCCCAAGTGCTGAAAAAAGAGGTGGGTAAAGCAGGGGACAGGAAACACTTCAGACAGACTGTGACCTGAAAGAAAAGCATCCTACTCCTTCTTTAACTCAAGTACGTTTACCGGGGCTGCAGAGGAGTGCCTCCTTCTGCCAGTACTGAAAATCTTCTGAATCCTTCTGAAAAATTAGACAACTAGGTCTTCCCTTATAAAAGTGAGGAAGACCCCTTTTTTTTTGTTGTTCCAAAATATATCTGAAACAGAATACAGTAAGAGTAGCTGCCCTCCTGTATTTAATAGTTTGGTGATTACAATACTCCACCAAGACAAGAGGTACTATAAGTCACAGTTTCCATTTCCTGGAATTGGGATTTAGATTCCCATTTCCTGCTTTTCAAGAAAGTGCCTGAATCAACAGTATAGGCTGTGCTGTTTGGGAAAAAGGATGGCAAGAAGTAATTTAACTTTTGTTATTGAAGCTCTTCCATATTCTGTGGAATAATACAATGGTTGGAAAGACAGAGGGAGACAAAGCTAGAACAAGAAATAATAGGACTCCTTAACCTAATGGACATACAACGCTTCTTGGGATGTTAGAACTGCAGATAATGGTCTCTGCCCTTACATAAACAGTTATTGGAGCACGTCACATTTCAGCCAGCAAAATAACCGAGACAGCAGGATATTTCATGAAGGCAGAGGAAAAAAAAGTCTATTCTGTCAAAGTGGAACGTCTGGTCACTTTTGCTTGTATTTTCTGATGCTGGATTAATAACATCACACGTTTAATGTGGGTGCATTTAAACTGTAATCCAATTAGATGTTGAAAATATTCTGGTGCCACTTAGCTAAGATGCCAAAATACTGTTTTTGTTTGCAGTCAGAAGCTGTTGTGTTTATTGATACTGTGGTGTTCTACCAAGCTTTCCTTCACCAAGGTCCCATCACCCTACAGTAAGCAGCAGGGGGGTAATAATCTGCACTAGCACTTCAATTTTCTCATTACAAATATTGGCTTCATCTTCCTGGCTTAGGCAAACCCTGATCAGTGTTGCTCAGACCTTGGGGGCCACAGATTGGGAGCAGCAACAGCAGCAGAAGTGCCAACTGCAACAGCAGATATTTTAGCAACAGCTGTCTGGTTTTGTATGGCCCTCCTGGGGATCACTTTGAACGCTCCAGTTTAGCCGGCTTGAGGTGTTTGTCCCCACTATGTATTACAGAGACAAGTGAGAATAGAGGATGCTCTTTAGAATGAAGCAACAACCACTGTCATATCAGCTCAGCAGATTGTTAGCATCTTCATATATTCTCAAAAGCACTGAAAGAGTAATCAGAGTAATGATAAAAGAGTGACAATACAGGTACACGGTTCTAAGCACAAATCATCTTAAAATCCTGCTTTGCATTTGTATTGAGGCTTGTACGCAGTGCATTTACCTATTTTAAAGTTTCACAGCATATCTGAGAGGAGAGCAGATTTCAGTAGCCCCACTGTGACGATGAGAAAACTGAAACAGAGAAGTCCAGCTTTCATGCGGTGTCAATGAGCAAGTGAATGGCGCAATGGGAAACAGCAGCCAAGTCTCTTAACGTTCAGCTTCATGCTCTAACTACTGGTCTATTCAAGGGAGTGAATGGTTCATTTGTTCCTGAAGTACAGCTTCCGATTCAGTGTTCACATGCAGCTGCTGTGTAGAGAATGAAATTAAAAACATAACAATTCCCATTAAATTCCTCCGTTTGTGTATGTCTAGGCAGCACAGGGCTCCCTCCACCCCGAACTGTGAGTACTTATGTGTAACAGTGACACTCCAGGTAATCGGGTAGTAGGTTAGATAATAATTTGGTTTCCCTTAGCATATGCTAATTCTGCAAAATAAGACTGTAATTATCATTAATAATTAGTATTTTATGCTTTGGAATAAAAACTGAAAAACTGAAGATACATGAAAATAGCAATATATATATATATATCCCTTATTAATAAATGAAAGACTCACAATAACTCTAACAGTTCTCCTGTAATGGCTGTTGGCTTTACTTATGCTTTGTTGCTCTTTAGGCTCTGGGCTTGTTCAGTAAGAGCAGTGCAAATGCTTACAGGTTTTACATGGCATCAACACCAAATTTATTAATTTTGGCAAGGCTTGATCTTGAAGTTTCCACTTTGTCCACTAACTTATGTCAAGTGCAAAATAAATATTCATAATAACCAATTTCACCTCTTCAGAAAAATGTTGCTTCTTTCCCTGAACAAAATCCTTTGTTTTTCAAAGCTCTACAAGTAACTGCCTTTGTGTTCTGCAAGAACACAACATAACAGCTGAGTTCTAAAAATTGGAATAACATATCTAATAAAATTTCCTACAGTTTCTACGGAGGTAAAATGTAATTACTTGACTTGGAATTTGTCCAAGGTCTAATATTAACACTCTTCTTTCATGAAGGCATGACTAGTGTTTCAGAATTTCAGTGTATGTCCCCTTTTGAGCACATGACCCCTAGAAATTATAATAATGAACTTAATGTCACTGATTCTTGAAGTTCATCTGTGAAACAGAGATCCTCTCAAATGGTCACCTGAAGACCTCTTCATCCCTCCCTGGGTTCATTTTCCTGGGAATATTCATTTGTGACAATGTCTCTAAAGACAAGGAGTCACACGTAGGATTCAATATCGAATGTGCCAAATGATATTCCTTTATGCTATTAGTAAAGTACTTGTCATAATGTCACTACTTTCATCATGAACTTAGAAGTGGTCTAGCCAGAGTTCTTGGCTGAATTGCTGCTGACACTTTAAAAAAAAATAATTAAAAATAAAAAAGTTGAAGATACAAGGAGCCATGGCAAAAAATGTCTAGCATTATGAGCTGATGGTAAACAGAGAATTGAGGCACTTGTAGGATTGTTCTCCAGCAATTACTGTTCAGTGCTATCTCAGGCAAGTAATGTGTAATGTAACTGTCATGCAATGCTGATAGATGTGAGTTGTTTTTTTATTAAATGTGCAAGTTTAGTTTCCCACAACCATTAACCACACACACAGAGAAAAGATGAGCAATCCTTTGAAGACAGCAACCAACATCCTTCCCCCCTTTTCCATGTTATTTGTATTATATTTTTAACTGTGAAAGAAAAACCAAAGGACAAACCTAAATCAACTGCTGATCTCCTGAAAGAGTATGTACTGACACTCTGTTGGTCAAAATGAGTAGTGATAAAGACACAACCTCTGAAGAAAGCAAAGGACAAGGATATTTATCACATGTCCTATCATTTGGGTTAATTTTAGTTGCAAATTTGCAGACATGCTGTGGATCTAGAGACCACTAGAAGAGAATTTAATGAGAAGCATGAACAGTGTATCTAACCACTTGTTCAAATCAAACAAAAAACCTGAAATACATTTTATTTTCCAAAGTATCTTTAAATTCTGTTTCTATTAACAAAAAAATTATCTATAGGAATTCTGCTGTCCTGATAGTATTTTCAGAACACAAACCAAAGCCCCTAGCAATAATAACTACAAATCTTCACAAAGACACACAGCATATTTTCTGATTAACTGTCTTGAATTTTTAATTTTACTCTTCCTTGATTAACGGATATAGCCAAGGAAAGACACAGGACCATATTGTCTTGGTGACCAATCCCAAATGGTTAATTAGAACTTTGAAATCATTCTGATATCAGAATATCACTAATAAATAGCATACAAACAACACCTTTGCTGAAATATAGTCATATTAAAGCTTCTCAAAGTACGCTGAGTAATAATTATGGTCTTTTAAAAAAGTCTGTCTGATTATAATTCCTTAGCTAAAAACATGGCCCAGTGCTGCTTTTGAATGATTTTTAATTATCAGATTTCTTCACAACCCAAAAGCTAGCATACAGCTCTCTGGATTCACTCAGGAGCACTGACGTCAGGCTATTTTATCTTCTGTATCACTAACGGGATTTTCTTATGCTGCCTCGAGTTCATCTGAGGGGCTCTTCACATTCTAAGCCAGCCCCACCTTATTAAGATGTGTGAAGTCATAGCACTGCGGAGATGCTGAGCAGAAACAGAAAACGCTTCTGCGTAAAACTCTTAGAGATCTGATCTCTCTCTACTGCCTATCCATGGCAGAGTTCCTTACAGGTCACGGTGATAACCATGGCTCAGTTAAGGTATTGTCCTTTTCTGGAACTTTGACAAATAAAATTAGCCCTGCACATACATATCCAGAGCCATTACCTTGTGTTTCTTGGCAACTGCATTATCACCCTTTTAGTATCCAAGCTACAGCTCCCAAGTGGTCATATTCTAAGCAGACACATTCCAAACCCAACAGTATTTTTCTTATGCAGCACCAGAAAGTGTTTCCTGTACACACTGGTTAACCCACATTTGGCATGTTGTACAAGAAAAACAACTACAATAATTAGATTGCTGACATAACTCAGAATACAGAATTGCTGATGCGGGGGGAAACAATCCTTTCCCCTATCTTGTTTTTTACTGTTTTCTACCTGCATTAAAAGCTTTCTGAGGTAACAGGCCTGTAAGAAGGAGGAAGGGGAGGTGTGGAAATATGCAGTCGAATATGGCATGGCATTGAACCTGTATCATCAGGAGTCAAGAGATGCTGTTCCAATACACCTAATCAATAACAGGGTCGGAGACAACCCTAGTCTTCTCAGTGTACTTGTACCCACAGCCTACAAAACGTTATGTCTCCACGTATCTTCCCTGGTTTTAACAATGACCTTGTATCTCCTTCCTGAAAAGACAATATTAATGGCACAAACATAAAAAAAAATATTGGCTAATTTTGTGGAATAAGAAAACTTGTTCTTATGTGTGCCAGGAATGCTATCTCTCTCCCACCGTCCCTGTTTGCTGTGTGTGGCAGCTGTCGTGGTGTCGCTCACCATCAGGATCAGTGTGGCCAGAGGCGCCCAGCCTCCGCTGTGCATCCCACGCTGCCACAGAGCAGGCAACGCGCCGTGCAGGCGACCTGAAAGAGCTACACAAGGTTGGCTGGCAAAGAAACCTCACTCAGGAAAGGGAAAGCATTTGGAAATCCTGGGACAGCTGGCAGAGGAGAGGCACGTGGTTAGGCAGGACATTCCTTACGGGTCCACAACGGCGCGTCTATTAATTTGACATGTACGCACGGAAGGGCAAGCACAACTTGAACAGATTATAGCCAAACCCAGAAGAGTTGGTTAGGGTTAGAATATGGGCTGCTAGTAGGAACTGATGTAATTTCAAGCTCTGGCCAAAAGATAACAACGCCTTTCAGAAGTCAATAATAGCCTAGGATTACTGATGTCAGCTGAATTAATTTCTGTAACTCAGCAGAGCTTAAAAATAAGAACAGGCAGGGAAAGAAAATTTTACTGGAAAATTTTTCTTATTATTCTCTAGTCCAAATGAGAATAAGGAGATCATTTGACTATCTTGGCCTCTGTGTGATTATGTTTATTTAAAGAAACAGAACACTATTTAATTATGTATGTGAACACTTGGAACATATAATTACTACCCAACAGGCAAACTCTGTTTGGGTTTGTTGGAATGCCAACGGGTTTTTATTAGTTCAGCCCATCATTCTGTTGTGAAATGGAAATGTAAAGTGGAAAATATGTTTTTTGTCTCTAGGGATCACTTCAGCTCCTTTTTTGCTTTATTTTATCAGACTTCTTGTTGCTATGGGGGTCTTGAAGGCCTATTATTAAAACTCCCTACTCTCCTAAGGGAAGAAAAGCAAGCTGGTGCTGCAGATGGGAACAGTGTGAATGGAATAAACTATATGTGCCAAACAATTCTGATAAATGCAGTAAAATCTATGCATTCTTCTCTTTTTTTTATAAAGGTCAGTTAGAGTTTCCACCTTTTACCTTTCATTTTTGTGAATACGAGTTAACTCATAGTATTATCTAAATATAAAACCACCAAAGTAAAAACCAAGTTAGTTATGGTGGCTATTCTTGGGTCTCCTTTTGCACAAAACAACTTAAATACAAGTTAATCTATTCTTTACAGACATCCAAGCTGCAGCAGGACTGGAGTTAATATAAAATATTCATCATAGAAATTACATTTTCATAGCTCTCAGAAAAAGAAAGCAGAAGATACAAGAAACACTCACCTGCCAGTTAAACACTAGTTTATCTACAGGCTAAGCCTATTAAAAGCTCACCTGAAAGTTTTAACAATAATTTCATCATCACATTAAAAAAAAATCTGGAAAATAAGTAATATAGTCATCAGGATCTTTTCCATAATAGGTCTGCAAGAATGAAAACTTTGATACTGGCAACACACAAGCTTTCTGGAACTTAACTGCAATTGATACTATGAGTACTTAACTGCATTTTTATTACTTCTCTTTTCTTTAGATGTATGCAGTAAATGTGTAACGTGGCCAAAAAATATCCATGCACACTGATCAAGACAATGATGCTGAACATCAGATGAGCCACAGAATCATCTAAAAATTGGGCAAAAGGCAAGTCAACTTATACAAGTGGAACGCATCAGAAGGAATAGACATTTTCTGTATTTCAAACAAAGCATGTACATCAACGGAGACGCAAAGATTATTTTGTAATGATCAAATGATTTCTGGTCAACTGTAGACCTGCTAGTGACACATTTCTGAAGACGAGGAAAGAAAGCCACAGCATAAATTGTTTTTTCTCTGGAACAGAAGAAGCATATTTTATCCTACAAAGTCATATGAGCATTTTTTCCATTATTTCCTTTAATTTCAAAAGACATGCTGGTTTGAGAAATACTAGATTTATCTTGGAAATACTTCATTCCTCATTCACGTCATTGTTCTTAACCTCAGCTTTGGTACTGTATTCATTTCAATATTCTTCATGACTTCATATATCCAGAGACTGGACCTGCTTTCTCTTTATTTATTTTTGTTTAACTGATTTTATTCTTTTTATTTCCTTTGACGAGCTTGGCAACTGGTTTTACTCTATCTCGATCTACTGCTAAGAGGCTCTACATGAAATGCGTTCACTGCCATCAGCTGAAATGTGTCAGGTCCCTGTAATGGAATTGGAAAAATTTTGTACAAGTTTCTAGAAGAATTATAGCAATGCATGCACATGTATATACCTAAGCGCAGGCACAGGTCACAGGATTTTAAGGTACTACATTGTGCATCAACAGAAGCCGTACTGCTCTTAGAGCTGTTCCTATCACAAACTTTTGCCTGCCTGCATAAAATGACACCTGTTGCTACCATTTCTATATGACACCATACATATAAACATACTGGCAAAATGAGTGCCTGCTAAATGTGAAAACAGTGGCTACTAGGAAACAAAGAGAGAAAACTAGACAAGACCCTGGGATTATCAAAATATACACTTATACACTCCTATAGAAGACAAAATATGCTTTTTGCACTTCTTTTTCTATATGCCTTCATTGATTCCGTTTTTGAGAGCATTCAACTTGAAAAGCGCAACAAGTACAGCTTTGTGGCTCCTTTTCTAAAAATGCTTTCAATATGGGTGGCCTTCAGGACTATGTGAATAACAGAAGTTATATTTTTGCAGCTGAACTAAACGACTGGAAGAAGAGAAAAAAATAGAGTGTGTCTGGCCAGAATGAATAGACTGTCAGGACCTCTTTGTGATTTTGGTTTTTTGAGAGAAACACAGGTGCCGGTAAAACGTTACCATAGTGGCTACACAACTACTTATTCCCAGCTCCATTCAAATTCAGGCTAGATATACAGCTACAACACTAGACACAATACTTCCCATCTGAGCCACCACATGTCCATATGTACTTTATTCATCATCTCTTGATACAGAAACATATTACAGATTTTACATCAAAGTACCTTGTGCACACTTATAAGTGAGTTTGTTTCACTCTTCCCCGACCCATAGAGGCTTAAATCTTTACATAATAGTTTTTGGGTTTGATTTAATTGAAGTACATAAATAGCTGCAAAATGCTGTAAATCAACATGTTGCTCAGCTCCTGGCAGTGTCCAGCTCTGAGGCCTTCTGTGGAAGAAAGCTCTTTCCTGGCTGACTGACAAGCACTCAACGTGAAATTGGTTCATGAGAGTCCTAAACGCAGTCATCTTGCCCCAGAGTCACATACGTTATGTTCACAGTACATACTCGTCATTACACGGCACTAAATGCATCGGAATGAATGGATTTCATTAACTTTCCTGGATCCAGATTGGAATGGTTAAAATACTCTGAAGCCTTTATCATCAAAGAAATGTTCTTGAAAGGTAATATTTGCATTGTACCTTCACAGTACCGAGGTGTAGTCCAAGACTCGGGAGCCACTTAACTTTACCATTAATTTGCACCAGAACTGGATTAACACTTGCTTAATCTAATTCAAGCATAACCGAAGGGAAAACGTGAATGTGAAGCTGACATTTTGCATTTTAAAAAAATGTTATTCAAGAAAGTGAGGGGGAGGGGAAGGTGAGGATGGGTGTGTTAAAGTCTTGTTAGCACCAAAATTTTTGCATAACTCTACCTTAAGGCTAAAGGAAATCCAACAATTTCTGCAAGTATGCTGAAAAGAAAGCATTCCAGATACAGTTGTAGAAGGGCAGTAATCCTGCAGAAGGTGTTACAGCCTTTATTTTCTTACTATTGTGGACACTCTGACAGTAAGGCAGAATTTAAAAGGTCAATATGAAGTATAGAACGTTTCATTCAAATCTGCATGATAATAAAGGTAAACTCTCCCTGGGTAACATGAATCAGTGATTCCGCTAAATTTCAACTCCTGCCGTATAGTATCTCTTTTTTAAAATCTTGTGTGGATATTGGGCTGAGTACGGATTGCAAGTTGTGCTAAAATAGTCCTTCAGGACGGTGGCTGCCCATATAAACACAAGAAGAAGAGTACTTTCTGTTAATGCTTCAGGACCTCTTCTAGTGCAGGGACATCGTATTTGGCAACCCTATCAGAGGAATGTGTAAAACAACAATTTAGAGAGACTGCAGTTCCGTTCAACTTTATTTATGCTAATAGACTGTAGAACTGAGAAGAAATTAAAATAATAAACTAAAACTAAAATATTTTTCATTAAAATTGGAAAATTCAGGAACACTGAAATAAGTCACTGAACATTGAATATTCAAATTATAATTTTTGTTATAATTAACATTTTTCTGTGAAATTATTTTATATGGGAAACTATAGTTTTATAAGAAAATGAGAGACAGCTATGCCAATGTTTTTGGTGCAACTATCAACTTTTTCTCATGATTCAAAAACCTGTAGGCGTTTTTGAAATTATATGGGAGAAATATCCCAACTCAGAGAAGTTGCAGTCAGTATTTATCGTGAGATGTAATGAGAGGAAAGTGTAGATGTCTGTGTCTTGTAATTAGAGACCTACACTTATAAATTTTTCATCAATGCTTTAAAACAGACTTTTTACATCAGTAATTGCTCTTTGCTGGCTAGATTTAGTGACATCACAAGAAATACGTGCACAAAAAATCAAAAGGACTAGCATAATCTAAAGATCAGAGGTTTTGAAGGAGAAAATCATAAAGGACAGCAAAGGACCCATAAAGCAGTGGATGAGAAAACAAAGATGAGCAATTCATTGTCATATGTTGCAGAGCTGGTGATCAAACAAATTGAACAAGATGAAACTATAAAATTATCAAAGGTGTGTCTACTTTTTAATTTATTAAAAAAAAGTTTCAATAAAACTATTTTAAACAGCTCTTATTAACCTGTAGGGTGTATGGGTTTAATTTCATTTGAATTTAACACCACATCTGTTTTTTCTTGTAATAAGTAACATAAAGTGGAGACTGTTTAGTGCACCCTCATGCCAATACATTAGCTTTTCATTATTCTGCTTTTTTCCTGCCTAGCACAATAAAACAATTTTTATATTTGGGATGATTATTTCTGTGGATAATGAGGGGAATAAAGCCTTTAGACTTCTAATATGCAGCTCAGCTACCATTTAAATTCTGCTACTATGCTTCAGAAGTGCTGTTGTCTCTTTGCCTTATTATCTGAATCTTACAGGTAAGTACGTAAAACTTCTGAGAACTGCATGAAGATCCCTGTAGGGAAAGAAAGTTCTTTGTGCTAAAACTTTTCAAATTAACATTTAAAATGTTTCAGGCTGTTGGCCTTCTTTTTCAATGCCCTAACTATCAATTTGAATGGATTTACATCTACTATTTGAATCATTATCAGTCTCAGTAGCATTGTATTTATTAATAAGTTGCATTGTATTATAACCAGTGCCTAACAAGAAATGGCACTAATCAATGCAGATTTGAAAGGAAAAATCATTTTCATATTTTTCGTTTTTTCTTTTGCCACTTTTTTGTTAAGAAAAGGTAACCTGCTTTCTCATTTTTTTTTATTTTTTTACATTCCAGTACCTTACTGTGATGGCAGTTGGTTTCACATAACCATTAAAATCTGCATCTATTCTTTGTTTCTTCCAATTTTGCTATAACTAGATTTCATTAACACTTTAGGAAATGTGAACATTTTCTTTCCATCTGCTAGATGGCTTTTAAACCCATTTACTTTGATTTAGCAAATCTGGAAACAGCTGGAAAAAAATGTATTTTTATTACGTTCTTCAGATTCATATTTACAAGATATGTGACTTTAGTACTCTTTCTTAAGGTCTGTAATTGGTTTCTATTTCTCAACTGTACAATTTCTTTCTAAATGCTAATCAACCAGGTGGTCAGATCTTTAGTTATCATTCTGCACATTAACCAGTTTAATGCATCTCAGTTTAAATGTCTAGAGCCGATGATTCAAATGAAGTGCTCTAAAACTACAGCAATACTTATTTAGGTTTCAGCCATTACCTTCTTTCTCTTTTTAATTCTGAAGTTGATTGTGACAATTAAGTAATCTAAAAAAGACTGTGAAAAATAGGTTCCCTGCACTGGGTACCTGTATACAAAAATGTTGGTATTTTATAGGCTCTTATCTGCTGTCAGGGTAAAAGATTGGGGATAAAGACTGGTTTATGTCCATTTCATTACGTCTTTCTGCTTAGTTTTGGATATGAGAGACTATATGTGCTGCTCTCATTCACCCATAACTTGCTCCAGTTCTACAACAGGAGACATTCTGCAGCCAGTGAAAGCCACCAATTCATTTCCATAGTGACAAGTCTGGGATTCTGGTCTTTCAGAGCTGCAGAAGGTATGTCCATGTGTGTGAATCTATTGACGCAGAAAAATTATGCTTCTGAGACACGTTCTTTGATCTGCTGCATCTGCTTAGGGGTGTACCCTGCCAGCAGACTCTAACTATTGAAGCACGGCTAGCCTAGCCAGGGCAAAATGTGATGGTATGAAAGCAGATTCCCAACAGAATAATGCTTCAAAAACAAAACCAAAAGCATTCATATCACTTGCCCATGAAGCTCCATACAGCATCACTGAGATGCTTTGTATGAAGCCATACCTGATGGGATTTTTCAGCTCCACAAAGATATTTCAAGTTGTTGTTCTGAGAACATGCAATGAGTAGTACATGTCCACAGAGCAGTCCCAGGATCTGAGATACCAAAGATAGGGCTTGAGTCACCATTACTAAACAAATTTCGTCTGTGCTTTGTTTAGATCATTCACATATGTAAATAAGGGGTCTGTGTCTTATTTTTCCATGACTTGACCCATAAAATATGTTTCTGCCACCTTCGTAATAACCTTAATTTGTGATCAGAGTTTCAAGAGTTAACCGAGTTCCAGGAAAAAAAAAAATTATAAGCATTATCATATGAACTAGTGTACATAAATCAGAAATTTGTCACAATATTGCGGCAGTGGTATATGCATCATCTTCATGCTCAATCTATTTCCACAGATTCTTTCATAATTTCCAGTAGATGCCATTGGCATGAGCAGAGTCAAAGACTTCCAAAACATTTGGGAATCCAGACAGTACAGATAAATCTTCACTGACTTTCTGCTGATGAGGTTAGCTTCTTCGAAATGAGGGAAATATCTGTGTTCCAAAATAGCCTCTGAAAAATGTCACTAGATACTTTGGCACAGAAGGTTGACTAATTTGAGTGATGTTTCCAAATAAAAGATTGAAAGACTGAGTAATACCAGGCTCGTATGACATTTTGCAGTATTTGTACATATTATACTGATAAACAAGTACTACTTTCGCATTTGGAAAAGTTCCACATCGACACTAAAAGCTCCCTTTGCTGCACTGAACTTGCACCCTCAGATTTTAATGGAGTTTTCAGATAATATGAATAAATTCTCTTGAGACATTATTTGGGGTTTATGTTAGCTATACAGTGGTGTTCTACCATATCTGTGTTCAAATTATGCACACATGATGTGCATATCCCATCAGGCTAAGGCCTTAAGTCATTAAACAATGAGATTCAGATAGTCAACATAAATTGCTAAACATTCATGGACACATTTGTCAGCTCATACCCTTATCTTTTTGTGTAAGTCGTTCTGATACTCTGAAATGTAGCAGTTAAAATTTCATTCATGCAAAGCTGCATGGTGTAGATTTTTAATAGGCTAAGTTATGAATACTATAATTCTTATTGATACAGTGAATTAGAAATACATTTGTCATGAAAAGCTTCCTGTAGCAGCTTGGATATATTTACCTGTATCATTTAGTTATTGACTAAATGTTGATGAATGGTTGATAAAAGGTCATGCGCATTGCACTTTGCTACTGTCAGCGAGGCATGCAGCTTACCCCTGTGAGGTACGAAAGAAGCCACAGTGACAGAGAATGTAAAGCTGGCTTGGCCAGTAGCAGTTTAAAAGCATAGTTTTAACTCTGCATGTTTTGATACAAGTGATCTATATAATATTGGATAGCTGTTAAAAACAAAGAAACGTAGGAAAGACAGGACTGTGTGATGGGATATATTTAGAATACTGCATTTAGGAAGTTGTTGATAACAATTATCTTTTTTTGTGAGATTACTCTCCATCCCAGGACAACAGAGAAAATATATCAGTGTTGCTAAATGCAGTCACTATTTTACAGGTGGATCAAGCAAAGTCACAAACCTACATATTAGGTTGAGGTGTGGTATAGGAACATTCATTTGTGTTTCTTCTTCTGGTTTACTGCAAACAATTGGCATATTTGTCTCTGGACAAGTCTGGTAAAAGAGCACACTGACCTTCTCACTCACCACCCAACACAAGCTACACAGTGATGTATAACTCAAAGGAGGTTTCTGGCATCCCTGAAAATATTTATGTCTCTTCCTTTGATCAGACATAGTCATCAGACAGAATAGCTCATCCCATTCTCCAAGCTGAATTGTGATTGTCCAGTCAGGTTTGTGAGGCACCTCCAGTTAATCCCTCAGTGCTACTGAACACAAAATCATGCAGTGAATGCATTTGTAACTATGTCATTTTTGGAGGCTTTGAGTTTCTAAAACAAAAACTAGATATAGGTACTAGATGTGGGGCTTGGTCTCCTTGCCATGGAAAATTGTAGAAGACTTTCAGGCCTGACAACCAAACTGTAAAAATAACCCAATGAACAAACGCCACACTAAACAAATAAGCAAAAATTAAGCTGCATTGTTTTAAAGTCTGTACTATATTCTTTGTGTACGCTGTGAATGTCTCTCGCAGTAGAGAGCTATCTTTATAGAGCAATGAGACAAAACCACCAGTCTCTGAGGCAGCAAAGGATATAGCAATGTTCATATTCTTGCTGAATACTGGGAACTCCGGGAGCCAGAAGGCAGAAGCTTTCTACAAAGCTGTCCAAGAGAACAAATGTAGGGCCTTGGAGCATAATTAAACAAATAACTACTTCTGTTTGACATTCGTCACCAAAGAACACGATACGTCCCATGCATTCAAAACATGCAATTGAACAAAACACAGTCCCCCTTCTCTTGTTCCCCAAATAAAGTACTCCAAAGACCATCATTTTGAATTGCTGATTGTATCAGCTAGCATAGCCATCAAATATTCAACTGGGAGCCTGTCTGAGCACAAATGCTTTAAGCTGCACTCCAAAAGTCAACAAACAGAAGAAAAAAAATAACGCCTCCATAACTACTATACATATGATTATGAATAATTCCCTGGCAGTTATTTAAAGAAGATTATACATCAAACCACCTTCTACTCTGTATTTTTATGCTTCCAACTAAAAATAAAGGACAAACACAGCACTGAGTATTTGCTGTGTTGTAGAGATCTCATACGCATTGTTTGTGGAATCCACATAAAATGGGACCAAACTGAACGCCTTCACCTTAACTTTATTAACTTAATATCTAATGGGACAGATGTTTTCAAATTGGTAATTATCCTGCTCTGTTTAAAACATACTGTGAGTATAAGGGCTGCATATTATCAAATATTTAGCATCACTCTCAAGTTACTTTCCTTATTATTCCTGCTCAAGGTTACAAAATACTACATGAACAAAAGATGTGTATTCTACTCCTAATACAGAAAATAGGGAGCATGTTTAAAATATCATTGATGGAGGTTTTTTTCTCCCAAAAAAGTGAATAAATAAATACCATACAGCATAAGATGATTCCTACTTCTTCACCCTGCAGTGTGATTCACTGACTATGCAGTATAATAATAATAATAAGAGCAATCTTGGTGAAACACACATTCATAAAGGCCTCCTTCGCATTCCCTCATCTCCAAATGGCAAAATACAGGGCACCAGGTATGTGTCTAAGATGATCCCAAACCTCAGGGTCAGGAAGGATGAGTGGTGCTTCCTGACAGAGCATTTATGAAAATGTGCCATTTCAAAATTACATATTTTATGAATGCTCTCTATTTTGAGTCCTGTACTTCTAATGAAGGGATTTCTATTCTGTATCTTGTAATCTGTAATGTGCTAAGGCTTTTACCTCCTAACTAGTCACCAATAACTATCTTATATATTGTCATAATTTCATATGCCAAGAAGTGTATGTAACCTTCTTAAATTAATATTTCTAAGACAGAACTAAGTATGAAAACTCTGAGTCACAATTCTGAATGTACCTGACTAAAGTATCTGTATAAAAGTGCACATTTCATTAAAAACACATAAATACTAATTTAAATAGTAGTCGTGCTTCAACAGGTCTTTTGATATAGAAAACTGGGATACCAGTCATTCGAGGGTGAAAGAAGGAGCGCGCCCTGGGAAGCACATCTATTGTGAGTTTCTAGGTAAAAGCTAAGTCAAACTCTCTTAACACTGTGCTCATGCATCTTCACAGATATAGCAGATGTGTTCACTGAAAGAACAGAATTCCATCCACAGCGTGCATTTGTTGAAGCAAGTTGGTAAATGGAAATTGGAGTTTTAGAACAGAAAAGGCACTTCTGGTAGGTTCAAGCTAAAGGGAGAACATTCTAGTGATGAAAATGACTGTATATCATCATTGTTTCTTTGCTTCCTTCTCCATACTGCATTTAATGGGTACATAAAACCAGAGAATATTTTAGACAAAACTGAATAAACTTAGATGTTTTCCCAAACTAGCACATGCATGTGTTAGCATTAGATGTAAATGAGAGCACTGACTATTTTATTTCCTGACAATTTTCAGATTTCTTCAAGCATTTTGTGAGAAAGGACATGTTTTCCATATACAGCTGTTCATAAACAACTTACTTACAACTCTGTTGTTTTATTTTTGCTTTTCCTCTTTTGCTCAGTGGATAAAATTGCACCAGAAATTTATAGCTTGAACGTCTTCTTAAAATTAACTTGGTATTCACTTTGTCTGAATGCTACAATGCAAAAGCTGTTTAGCTTACCAAATCATGTGTAATGTTAATTACCAGGATCAAGCAGAAGAATTTTGTGTCAGCCTTTTAAAATTATACTAAGTGATTAAAATAATGCTCCAAGTAAGATAAATTCTTCCTCTCACTTCAGTGTGAGACAGACAACTGTATGCTTGGTATTGGGTCAGTGAATTCTTAGGACATCTTTGCAAGGCAGGTTAACATTTTCATGCTCTGTCAGTCACATGCTCTTTACAGTGGTGTATAAGAAGAAGATCAAAATCCTATTACCTTAGGAACTGTACAAACAAATATTAAGAGAAAAGTCTATAGTATAAAAGGTAAACAAAGAAGTGGGACACAGCAAGACTACGTCATCTCTCGCAGGTCAGCAGAGCAGGTTGCTGGCAGAGATGTGGATGGAATTAGGTTCATTCCAGTTTACGGCAGTACCCACTGGGGTCATGTTAGCTAAACTTCTCCATAACAAAAGCATTGCAATTATATGGCACCTCACTGAAAATTCTTAACTGGGCATCAACGTCCCTGTCTTTTTGTATAATTTCCATTGGCACTGCACCTCTGTACTTGCTAGCTGATAGCAGTGCATCGGACAGTTTTCTACATTTGGACCTTCTTGCAGGGAGCTTCAGTGTAAAAACCAAAATGTAAAGTACATGATACTTCAATGCAGTTGGTTTGTTGGACTTTCTATAGGCCATCAAAAGTTTCAGCAGTTCTCTTCTGTGAAATGATGCCAGTTCTTGATAGAACTGAAATAAAGTGGATTGAATTTCCAAACTAATATTTGTTCTTTCTCTCTGACAGGAGACAAAATCTGTATTTTCTAATCTAGGGCATAGGCACGCTGATGAATAAAAGGCTCTTTTTTTATGAAGAACAAGACAGGAAAGACTATGTTAAATACACCCTTATGACAGATTATTGATGTCAGCCTTCACACACTGTGTTTGCAATGATCAGTTCTGCTGCATCTAAAGAACATTCCCAGTAAAACACAGAAACTGACCACAAACACCTTTTTTTCAACTAATGTGGATTCAAAGTCAAATGTATTTTCTTAAATTGTCCATTTTTGGTGGCATTTGCAATACAACCTAGTTGGTTATCACATTTCACTTGAGATTAATGACCTAAAGTAGAAACATTGACATTTTAAGCTAAATGCTGCTCGGAACACAATCTATTTCACACTATCTCATGACCAAACCAAAGTAATGTATTGAGAACTCATCATCAGTCATTATACATCATATAATGAAAAAAAAAGAGACTTCATATTCATTAAGCTAGGTAGCATACAATACTTTTCCAGTAGAAAAAAGTAATGCAAACACTCAAAATCAAATGTCTGTAATAAACTACTCAGATAATGGTATTTGTTCACCATATTCTTGCTACTTCAATTGACACTGAATTTAATTAAAATATATCCTCCCTATAGAAAAACATGAATGAAAGTGCAATTTTAATTGTTTCAGTGAATAGTTTGGCCATATCTACTTCAAACTAATGAGCAATAAAGGAGAATCTTTGTTTATACTGAAATCTTTATTCCATTACATATCCAAATACAATCCAGATGTCTCTGCACAATACTTTGTGCATATTTTTACTAGCTTGTTTGTTCCTTTTGTTTGCTTACTAAATAATGAGAAATGCTGCTGTCCTTTACTTAAGCTTTTCTTTTGGCAATGAGCTCTGAATATGCTAACCAACATCTGATCTACAGCCTACTCATTTCTGTAGTATTTCTTGGAGAAGATTCATTTTTCCTGTCTGGCATTACTGCCAAGAGATTTACCTCAGACTGCCTATTTTTGTGGTTTTATCTGCAGCAGATAATATATTGTGTTCTACTTCTATCCTCCTGAAAAAAAAAGCATTGGCAGAGTCAGTAAAATCGGTGAGAGTTGATAGATTGTTCCATGATTTCATTATTTTTCTATAGTGTACCATTCAATTGCTGTCTTTAATCAAATACCCAAGGCAATTATAATATGCATTTGAAATTACTCTGAAAACAAAGATTAGCCTTTACATTAATACTTTACATCAAACATTACACATACACACAAATGTGCTTTGCCAATAGCTGTCACCTTACCTCTTCACAAGTTTTTTTCTACCTCTACACAGCCAGTGTAAATCATTACTACGTAAGAGTGTACTGCAGAATATATCATGGAGAAAAAAATTCACAGAGCTTCTGTTGCTTTTAACTGATGTTTAAGAGTATTGAAAAATGCAGAGAAATTCACTTCCTTGAACTGATTTGAGTGGTCATATGATTTTGTGTCACTGAAAGACCATATTAAATTTGTCTTAAAGTGTTAGGTGCCTTAATTTATTTTATCTAAGAATTCAGAAACGTTACAAATTATCATATATGTGCTATCTTACAGGAAAAGTTTACAATTATTTCTCTAGTTAAGTGTTCAGAAAACACAGCACAGTAAGACCTTAACGTATTTTCTCAGCAAAGAAGGTTGGTCTTGTTCATGTCAAAAACAACCCAACACTTTATTGAAAAATTGCCCCTTTCAACAGATGGCCTCGCATTCCAGAATTTTAAACATGGCACAGAAAATTCCGATTGTGACACTCATGAAAATTTGGCTAAAGTGTTGAAAATAAAAGGTTCTGAGAAATATACATATAAAAATATATATAGCTGCACATGTTCTATGCAGTCTTGCTTTTGGTCGTTCATCTCTGAGGTTTCCATCTGTACTGAGCTGGCTTTACATCAAGGCTCTCACTACAACCTATGCCAGTTGATGCTGACGGTAGAGTAACGCTGGTACGGCACTGGGAAACACAGGACATGGCTTACACAGCAGAAGAAACGCAGTGTAGCAGGGGATGTAGGAATCAGAGTCTAAGTCTGGTAACAACAGAGTAAAGAAGCAGTTTAAATAGTTACCCAGCTCCAAAACATGTCTTAAAATACCTTAAAAGCCAAACAAATGAAAGGATTCAGTTCTTTGTACAGTGGAATCCAATCCCTAGTGTTTGGTTTTTAAGAGTCTTAGTAGTTCTTACAATGCTGCTGGGATACAAAGTAGCCCTAATCTAGTTATCAAGGGTGAACACTTCTTCACCGTCTTCAAGTAAAACAGAAGTTGATTAGCCCAAGAGTTGCTGCCATTCTGCTTCTTACTTAAATTCTCTTTTTGACTATTAAATACCTTCATCTTTTCCTTAGTATTTTTTAAAACCAGTTTTATGCCTAAAAATTCTGGCACATTACAAGATGTTACTTCAAAGTGTTCTCAAAGACTTTCAGCTTGGAATTTCAAAACAAAAATATTTTTGCAGCTATCTCATGCCTATGTATTTTTTTTTTACTGTTACTGCTGCAAAACTGAATTTTCAGGTTGTCCTATTAATCACCACAAATACGTTTTTGGACAATTGCACTGATAGTTGAAAAAGTCTCTCGACCTCTGCAGGGTGTTGAATGTACAAACTCTTGGTGATTTTGTGTGGATGTTTCTGCTCCTTTTTTTCCATGACAAAAGCTTGCATTTCAACTTGGCAGAGATAGGAAGCTGCACTTCTGAAGTAGCCATTGGGCATTTGGTTGCTACTTGCTGAATCTTTTCTTTACTGCTCTGCAACTACCGCTATTTTCCTTTCCCCTTATCGTGGAATGGATGATGCAAGGTTATAGAATCATAGAATCATAGAATGGTAAGGGTCGAAAGGGACCTTAAAAATCATCTGGTTCCAACCCCCCTGCCATGAGCAGCAACATCTTCCACTAGATCGGGTTGCTCAGAGCTCCATCCAACCTGGCCTTGAACACTGCCAGGGAGGGGGCAGCCACAGCTTCTCTGGGCAACCTGTTGCAGCATTTCATCACCCTCATGGTGAAGAATATCTTCCTAATTTCTAATCTCAGTCTGCCCTCTTTTAGTTTAAAACCGTTCCCCCTTGTCCTGTCACTACACACCCCTGTGAAAAGTCCCTCTCCATCCTTCCTGTAGGCCCTTTCAGGTACTGGAAGGCTGCTATAAGGTCACCCCAGAGCCTTCTCTTCTCCAGGCTGAACAGCCCCAGCTCTCTTAGCCTGTCATCGTATGAGAGCTACTCCAGCCCTCTGATCATCTTCGTGGCCCTTGTCTGGACCCGCTCCAGCACATCCATGTCCTTCCTGTGCTGGGGGCTCCAGAGCTGGACGCAGTACTCCAGGTGGGGTCTCACGAGAGCAGAGTAAAGGGGCGGCAGAGTCACCTCCCTCCACCTGCTGGCCACGCTTCTCTTGATGCAGCCCAGGACAGTTGTGATATTTCAATTGAAATAGATCGTCATGAGAGACAACTACTGCAAGAGGCATACTGTAACTTAAGTACCTACAGTTCAGAACAAACTAGAAACGTTCAGCTCGGTGACGGCAGCTTCAGGCTCTCACACTCAAGTCCTAGAATAATGGAAACAACTTCACGAAAAACAGTCCATGTATTCTTCCCTACTCTTCTGTGGTAAACTTCGTCAATAATAATTATCACTAAGATATCACGAGCTCTTCCATTCCATTTCAAAAAGCAGTAGAGCAATAGAGTCTCAAACTTCCAAACTCACTTTCTCAGCATTAGTAGTAACCTTAGCAATGTCAAAGTAGAATAAATTCCCAACTGCCTGGAATGTGTGACAGTCAGAGATGCCAATCTGTTGATGCAAGCATATGAGGTCAGCATTAATACTTTGTATTAGTGTTCAATCTCTACTTGAAAAAAAATCCATTTCAGCACTGTTCTCTGCAAAGTTATTTATGGCTGCAAGCAAAATATGATTTGAAAATAAAAATATCCATAGAAACTGATGATGGACAAGACCTAAAAGAGGCCAAAAAGAGATTCTCAACTCAATCTCTTACATGAAGGTATACTTAAAAATTACCATTTGACAGAATTAAAGAAAAAAAGCCTTAAGCTGTAACTGTGTTCATTGATTTACTAGCAGTTTTACATCTAAAAATAAAGGAGAATTTTCCTAAAAGAATTCTGAAAAAGAAACAATAAAACATATTAATCTGGAGTCAAGTCTGACAAATTTCATTCTGAGAGGAATATAGTGAAACAGACAGGAAATTCTAGGTTAAGTTTCTGGGACTAAAAGGTACAAATCATTTCCTACTTCTCATTCTTCATGTCCATGTGTAAGTATAATTAGAGTAAATGATTAATTACTAAGATTATTTCCGACTATTCTTTACGTGATTTTGTCATACATTACTGGTATGTCTGAAATCTTCACAGCATCTTATTTTTCAGAATTTCTGTGGAACTCTGTATACACCAAAAAGAAAAATAAATCTACTTCTTCTTTACTGCTATATAGTCAGGTCATAGTGCCGTGATTACCGCTGCTAGATCTTCAGTACAAAAACTGACACTGATGGTTTGCCGGCATTTGGGCCATTTGTGTTGGAACAACCCAAAGATGAAATAAAAAGCTTATGTGATGCTGTCCTGGTGCTGCAAGAAGACTGACAGCACCAGAAAGAGCCTGCCAGTGAAAAAGTAGCAAGATGAGGAATCATTCTCACAGCCCAGGAAAAGGAATTAGTGCTGATGCAGAGACTGCTTAAATCTTTGTCCGTATGCAGCCACCAACCTCCACCTCTTCTCTCTCAACAGGCCATTCAGCCGATTATGTGTAGTAACTGCAAAGTTCACAGGATAATTCAGGTTCAAAGGCACCTCGGGAAACCTCTAGACCAAGCTCCTAGTAAAAGCACTTCAGCTATGAGATCAGATCAGACATTTCTCAGGGCTTTAACAAGTCTGGTCTTAAGCATGTTCAGGAATGAAGATTGCACCATCTTTTGGCGCTCTCAGACTCAGCCTGTCAGGTCTCAGGAACACACATGGGTAAGTTCTCACATCCAGTCTCTTATCTGATCCTCATTCACTGCTGGTATTTCCTCTCCTCCTTCAAACCTTTCACCAAGCATAAAAGCCTGATAGACCACATGAGTAAAGACTGAAGAAGGCACTTAACTCAGCCTTATCTGTGCCCACTGTCTCCAAATCAATCATGACATTCAGCCATGGTCTCATACTTTCCTTATTCAGCCTTTTACCACTCATGTAGCCTTGGAAGCTCTTCTTGTTGCCACTGATGTTTCTTGCAAGTCTCAACTGCATGTAAGCTTTGGTCTTTCTGACAGCAACCCTACCTTCCTGGTAAAACTTCTGAATTCCTCATTTGTCAACTGTCCCTGCTACCACTTAATATATGCTGGTTTAGGGGTAGGGGGGGTGTTTGGGGTTTTTTGTGGAATTTTTATTTGCATTGGGACTCTGTCAGGAGTTCCCCAATTAACTAAAGATAGTATTTTGATTAAGTCTACTTGTTCCTGAGTACTGGTATGGACCAACTTGTAGGATGCTACCCTTAAAGCCCTGACAGCTTCCCTCATTTTTTTCCCTTTAGAGCTGCTCTCCGATTGATCCCACTTACCAGTTCCCTAAGCAAGATGCAGCGTCCTTGCCTGTCACCAAGGATCTGGACTCTGGGACTCTCCTTTCTCCCTCAACATCTTCAGCTCCACCATTTCTGAGGATGGCACTCTGCTGTGGTCCATCACCACTTGCATGCCGAACGCAGCAGTTTCTCACCCCTTTCCATGCATGCTCCTGCACAAACTGATGCATCTGTTGGTCGCTCCTGGGAGCTGCCCTCTGGGCTGGGAGGCAGTACAGCTTTCTCCCTGGCACTGGTTGAGTGGGATTTATCACTGTCACTTCAGAAGTCAGCTGAAGACAGAAGGTCGAAGTATCTTCTGATCAGCAGTAGTTGAAGGACACTATTAGAAACTCCAATTTTGCTAACAGAAGCAAAAGCCTCTAGAAACTATGCACCAGCAGCTGTACCAGTATGACCAGCAGCACCAGCACACACCCCCAGGCTCCCAGAAGTTCCAGGAAGATCTGGAAGCAGAGCCCACCAACTGCTACATAAACCACCGTGTTTGCTAGCTACATCTGTTTGCACCACTACTGAATAAGCCTACAACTAGGGATGACTAAAGGATGACCAAAATGCTCAACTTTTCATCAAAACAGACAGTGCTATAAAGAATAAAATCTTTGGTGGAAATACTGCAATTTTTCAGTGTTTCAAGATCTAAAGGAACCATTTCTTTTATCTTTTTAACTCCACTGGATTTTGACTTCACTTTCAGGTCAAATATTTATGTGAATAAAATAGTTAATGTTAATGATTTTATTAAATAGCATTATTAGATATTTTCTCATCAGTAAAATGTGCAGAAACCTTGTGAAAAAGGAACCATATGGCGCTGACCTTCTGACATCTCGTAATTGAATCTTTAATTACTGTTTTTATTTTGTGAATACTTTAATTGTTTGGCTTGATTCTGGACAAAAGGAAATCTTCAAACACTGAACTTTCCTAGTGATCTCTATATTACAGAGCACAGATGGTCTTCCCAAAAGTACATAGCTTGGAGTAAAGGAAGGAAAATACAAAGGGAATTATCAGAGCCCAGAAAGTCTCCAGAAAAATAATATTAAAAATCAACAAGTTTGTCCATGTACCCAAATTGATAAGTGCATTGCAAAATGATAAATAAGCACACACAATGTATGGACCCAGTTAGTGGCCCTTTCAGCTGGGGAGTACCATTTTTTTAATTATAAGATAATATTGTTCATAAATATGGTAAACTATTTTAGTTAACCATTTTGGAATAGATGGTAAGAATG
>Ga0065711_1027337_pt1 | contig 50734 bp, 26 predicted proteins | sample Hoacrofraction12_FD_59098 | JGI IMG/M metagenome (GOLD analysis project Ga0065711, IMG submission 59098) | Hoatzin crop microbial communities from Cojedes, Venezuela - Epithelial fraction 12 v2 (version 2) | ecosystem: Host-associated > Birds > Digestive system > Esophagus > Crop | place... | reverse complement strand
GCTTGGCCCCATCCTCCTGACACCCACCCTTCAGATATTTATAAGCATTTATTAGGTCCCCTCGCAGCCTTCTCTTCTTCAGGCTGAACAAGCCCACCTCCCTCAGCCTCCCCTCGTAGGAGAGATGCTCCAGTCCCCTCATCATCCTTGTAGCCCTCCGCTGGACTCCCTCCAGTAGCTCTTCATCTTTCTTGAATGGGGGAGCCCAGAACTGGACAGAGTACTCCAGATGAGGCCTCACCAGGGCAGTGTAGAGGGGAAGGAGAACCTCCCTCGTCCTGCTGGCCACACTCTTCTTGATGCACCCCAGGATGCCGTTGGCCTTCTTGGCAGCCAGGGCACACTGCTGGCTCATGGTTAACGCGACAACAAATAACACAGAAGTAGAACAAGGAAATTAGCATGATGGGCTGAGGGCATAATATAAACTACTGCACAAAACCGCAATCATTTAAGACATCAGATGTCAGCGCAGTGTTACGAGATACTCCAAAAGGTATTCTGGATGTTACACTAGGTTCCCCTGGTCCATGTCTGAGGTCACACAGATGGACACAACCTGTTGTGCGCACCAACACACCCTTTTCCAAGGGGAAACAAGTCACTTCATGCCTGAAGCACTAAATCACTCATGTTACCAACAAACAAGTTTATCACATACAGGTACCTTGCTGTCTTGTGAAGAACTAACAGCTGATCAGACATCAAGCATTCAGCCAGCAGTGGCAAGTTGTAACACAGATGCACAAGTAAAACTTTCTCTCCTACTAGTGTAGCAACAACTACTTTTCACAGAGACACTGCCAGGTAGTAGCATTCCCAGAACCTCAGGACACTCTTTGAGAAAGAACAGAAAGTCACCAATCTCCATGAATCTGTCTGAGAAAATTATTCCATCATCAAGACAACACTGATGAAAAACACAGACTGACTACACTTCAACAGCTGAATCAAGAGGCAACGAAAATCCAACTGAATTAAGTTTTCTCCAGAAAATAATTAGTAAGTGATTCACAGCTAGCCACTGAAGGGGTGTCAGCATGAACAGATGCAAATTTAGAGTTTAATAAACTGTTAATCGCAAAAAGAAAATCCTCCAGTTTAACTTCCCCTCTGAAAATGAGTTTGGAAAAACAATGAGCCTTAAGTGAAGCAAGGCTCCTTCTAGAACTCCTAGCACTCTGACAAAATACAATGAATATTTATTAATCTCATGTTCTTCTATTTAGGTTACACTGCACACAACCCGAACCTTCCTGGTTTTTAACCTACTATGATCCCTAGAGAAGAAGGGTCTCTGTATCGTACAGTAACTGGTGTCAAAGCAACTCAATAACACTCCACTGTCAGAGTACTCATTACAAAATTATTAGTATGATTCTACGGTATGTTATTGATGAGATCTAGCATGTTTTGGAAGAGAAAATTTTGAAGCTAAGAGAGACACAGAAAGCAGCTGTGGATGCTGATGTTCACTTCATGTTAATTACACAATAACTGTGCAAAGAACCAGGTGGGTGAAGATAACAGAGGGTTATCTAAAAAACTGCAATTCAGACAAAGATGCAAACTACAAACAACTGAGACAATATCGAGCATTTGAAGTTGAATATTTAAAGGTGGTGTTTCTTCCTCACAGGACTTCCTCTGTTCTTTGAGGCGTTATGGTAGCAATGACAGTTTGGTTTTCCACTGCTTCACACCTTCTGTAGTCATCTACTGAGCAGTGAAATGCAGCCAATAGTGGAAATGCAAGGAATGTGATTTGATAACGTGTGGCACCGTGTTTGTACAGTTATCTATGGTGACAGAAGGTGCCTGTAAGAGACTCATGCCTCAGTGAAGTAGAATGTAATTATCGCAGGCTTTTGAGAGCTAGTGGGCTCATTAGATTCCAGCCAATTCACCTGACAGGCAAAATGTGTAATTATTATTCCTGTCTTACAGTCACGATCCAGAGAAAGGATGGTTTGTTCTAGATTACATGAGGACTTTATGGTACAATCAGAGATTAAACCATTGTCTCTTCAGTCATAGATGTACCCCTGCTCTCTGTCAGCGTAAGAGGACAGTAATACGAGGTTCAATATCAGCTGTAATTCTAAACATGTGGGAAATTTTCCTTCTAAAAGGACAACCTCATTATGACAAAAATTCAACCTCTGCTTCAATATGAAATGTAACTAAGACCATACATTCAGAAATTGGGCAAGTCATTACATCGAAATATCCGCTGTACCAAATTGCCTTCCTGTTCTGCATCAGAAGGGCTCTCCATGGTTAAATTCACAGGCAAAGCACAACTAAAGAGGGACTCAAATCTGAGTTCTGACATCAGAACAGTTCCGTAAAATGGAGTTAAGAAATGCATGGAAATACAACAAAAGTATGGAACAAGATCTTCAAGAGGGATGTGAAATTAAAATGTACATGCCAGGGGGTAAAATATTACAGGGTATGAAATGTTTATACTTCAGACTGATAAACTTTTTTCTTGAAAAAAACTAAACAAGACACAAAAACTAAAGGCTCTCAAGATAGCAGAACCATCCCCTATAAAGCAGTCTGCAAAAATCCTATGTGTGTTAAATTTGATGGGGTTTTGTGCATTCCATTTACTTTTGAAGTTTAGTACACTTTCAAGAACACACACTGAATTGAAGGATATCGCTCAACAGCCATGATTTAATTTTGCATGGTTCAGGGTCTCAGCTTCCTATTGTGGTTAAATAAGATTTCTAAATAATTTGAAATACTCTCTGAATTTATACTTATACCTATTATACTATGTCACTGAAGTACCTACAGATTGCACTTATTCCTGTTAACACCAGCCTCATCAAGGTATACAGAGAGGTGTCTAGAGCATTACAGGATTGTAAGAAAAATTCGATTTCTGTTTGCACACGGTGTAGGTGATACTGAACATTGAACCATGGCCCAGAAAAACACATGAGCCACTGCTGCATTTTAAGGAATAATTTATGTCCTGATAAGATTTTTCTGAATCCCAGCTTCAGCATTTTGTATTGTTTTGTTTAATTCTCCTCCTCTCCACGTATGTCCTTGAACACACACGCAGGAAGTGATGTTTGCTGCTTTCCACAAAGAAAGATTTAGAGAGAAAGATAGTATCTTTTGCCGAACTGACTTACATAGCTAGAAAAAACAGGTGTGCTTTTGAGTTCAAAATCCTGTCTTCATGTTGTCCAGAAGAAAGCAGAAAATGGCTTCATATGCTAGAAGTGGTTTTGCTTCTCCCATCCATTGTCAGGTAATCTAACAAAGAGATATATCCTGTCCCTACAGATCTCATTTCACGTAAATCCAAAGACCACCACAGTCACAACAACGCTGTTTCTTTGTAGCATGCTCATTATCAAGCTGCTGTAAAACAGCAGGAATCTATGAATCATACGTTTAGCAATCTGAAGTAAGGAGTCACGCCTTACTTACCGCCTCCACTTCTGCTGGGTCATACCAGACATTAATGTATGGGTGCTGTAAGGCTTCATCTACTGATATTCGCTTGGCCGGATCAATGACTAGCATCTTTGATAAAAGGTCCCTGGCTTGGCTGGCTAGAACAATGAAATCAGATAAACAGAGTATTAGTACAAAACAATCACTGCCTCCAGAGGAGGATTAATTGGGTTAGGAAAGTAACAATGACACAACTCCCAAAGACTGTTTGTATGTACTTCTGCCTCTTGCCTTCTTATAGCAAGAGTTCTTCATTAATGATTTTGAATCGGATTCATTAGGAAGGTACCAGCATCAGGGCTGCATACCATAAGTCCCCTAACAAGCTTCAATATGATTTTACATATTGTATGCAGATTCCATGTAGAGGGCTGAATAATATACCCAAGAAAGATGTGCTTGAGGTATCTCTATTATTGCCAGGACCAGAAAAGAAAAGCTCGCATAATGAAGTCGAAAATCGTGGCATTACTAAATCAAAGCCTAAAGCTTACAGGTACTGTTGGGGTGACTCAGAAAAACAGCCCAATTTTTTGTGTATGTTTTAAAGTTTTTCACCTAGCCTCTACTGGGAGGCATTAAATATTTTAGTGAAGCATAGGTACCAGGCTTATCTTACGGCATCCCATTAGAAGCAATAATGTCAAATGTGTAGCCTGTGATCAACACATAATGGTATGGAAGTGCCTTGGAACTGCTTAAGTCTTGTTTGTCCTGCATAATAAAGTTCACATAAGTAGGACACATTGACCTCCACCACAAAAATGCACAACCTTATATGCACATTGAGTTTTATGTTGCAGCATTGATTTATTTTACCTGATTATATGTGCCTATCAGGCCACAAACTGATCCTTCTATTACCCAAATTGTTTTTGCTGTTTAGAGTTCATAACAAACACAATACCACCTAAACCCATGTAAAAAAATTATAACAATATATATTTCTAGTATTACTATGAATGTAGTGTTCTAAGCTCTCCCACGCTCAAAATTGTTTCCTGTGAAAAGGAAAAAGAAAACAAAAGGAAATAGCATGTAAAGAGATAGAAGTACAAAAACATTATTAGGTATCTCATCAGACATGGGTGAGTAAAAGTAATATCTAATTAAACCATTAATTTTACATTATGGTGAAATATTTAGGCAGGACATGGGATGATACAATGATGCACAAGCAAAATTTTTTTTAATGCACTGTTTCTTGTTATGTGACTATATCTTAAAAACTGGCTTTCTGTATGCTCAAATGCATGTGCTTCCTGTATCCAAAAGATAACAGCACTGTTTGACAGGCATTTATATTCATTAGCTCCAAATCCAAGAAAATTCCACTATTCAATTTCATTGTAGTAGGAGTAAAAAATTCCGTGTAGTCAAAAGCATCTGCTGAGACTTTTAACTTTGCTCCCAGAGCCAAGACAGCAGACTTACTATGAAACAGTTGTTAATTGGAATAGTATTCTGGGTAACGTAATAACATGCAAGTTGCAAGCAATTGAAAATCACTGCATGCCACTGTAGGAAGCAGCCCCAGGTACTCAAGCAGCGCAGAATTAATACACGGTACAAGATTGCAGGGGTTCCACAGCTGTGATGAGAAATCCTTTCTGTACTAACCATACATTAAACACTCTTTCCAACTGAAAGTCAGTGTCTTGATTGAGTAAAACAAGACTTCAACATATGATTAAAATCATTGCAACTTATATTTTACAGGGGTATATCTAGTCACCCTGTAATTTAGTGCTCTACGTCACATATTCAACTGACCCACAGCATTTTTCAAAAGAAGAAATCCACCCATAGCAGATATTAAACCTCAGATACATCAAGACCATTTTGGCTGGTGTTGCCAATATCTTTCTATTCATAGAATCATAGAACAGTTTGGGTTAGAAGGGACCTTTTAAGGTCATCTAGTCCGACTCGCCTGCAGTGAGCAGGAACATCTTCCACTAGACCAGGTTGCTCAGAGCCACGTCCAATCTGACCTTGAATGTTGCCAGGGATTGGGCCTCCACTACCTCTCTGGGCAACCTGTTCCAGTGTTTCAACACCCTCACGGTAAAAAAGTTTTTTCCTTCTATCTAGTCTAAATCTACCCTCTTTCAGTTTAAAGCCATTACTCCCTGTCCTGTCACAACAGGCCCTGCTATAGTCTGTCCCCATCTTTCTTATAAGCCCTCTTTAAGCACTGAAAGGCTGCAATAAGGTCCCCCCAGAGCCTTCTCTTTTCCATGCTGAACAACACCAACTCTCTCAGCCTTTCTTCACAGGAGAGGTGTTCCATCCCTCTGACCATTTTTGTGGTCCTCCTCTGGACCCACCCCAACAGGTTTACTATTGTCTAGTAAAGGTAGAGCTATGAGGCAGGCATCTGGCCGAACTGATATTTTTCACCTCAAACAAAACAGTGGAAGAGCTGATACCTTCCAATGGAAGTTCTAATGTTCTTTTGTGTTACGAGTTTAAGAATGAGAGTAAAGAAACAGCTCAGTTCCTTGAGGTACAGAAACATCACACACAATGGGACTATGCTCAAGACATCAGTGATAATATATGTTCCCTTGGCTGCCCAAGCACCAGGGTCTCCAAAAATAATTTCCAAGAACTGTCTGTCAGCTGACTAAAACCCATGCAGTCATTCATCTCTACAACTAACTTCATTAAAAGGGAGAGCAACTGGACAGAGGAAAAATTGAAAAAAACCCTTCATTTCATTCTAGCTGTTGATATGTGAACCATGCCCCTTTGTCAACATACCTTTGAGTTTGTTGTGTTCCGAGTCAGCTGGGAAGAGAGAGTCTGGAAAAAGTTTGGGGAAAGTGAGGCCAGCATACTTGGGTCTGTTCTCAACATAGTTCCGTACCGTTGGCTGCAGCTTCTTCATGAATTCTGGACAGGGTGTTCCCAGCTGCTCAATAACTTTATTCCACTGATCAATATCTGAACATCAGTAGTTAAGGAAAACAAAATGCAAACAGGGCAGTCTCCTGACATTTCTGTTTGAGTGATCTCTGGGAATCCTCAGAGGTGTTTAACTGCCTTCATAACATCTTTACAGTCACTAGCTTTTTTCATCATTGTGCTTCCAGGTCGTATGGCCTGCAACGGGCAAAACTCTCACAGCTATACTTACTTGAGGGCATTGCGCAATCCTAAAACCACCACCACCATGGGAAAACACACAGCTTCCTCTCTTTGGGACAACACTTGCTACCATTTCTATTTTTAACTTGCAATCCAATGACTTGAGCTCCCTTTTTTTACATGCATGTAATTGCCTCTGTGTCATCTTGGCTACATGGGCACAGCAGGGAAGAACGTGTTCACCTGCCCTCTCTATTCAGTCTGTGGAGAGTGAGACCCAGCTGGCTCAAAGGAGTCCTGCATGGGACAGAAGTCACCTTCATCTGCTTCGTGCTCTGCGATAACTTCATTGGTGCTAGTTTTGCTAAAACCACCCAACCAGCAACTTCTCAAAAGCAATTTTTTTTGATTTATAACAATGCACTGGGACTCATTTTCTAAAGACAAATGATGCCTCAGGTATAGACAGATGTTTAACTGCAAATGTGACAGCTACATTGCTAAACTGTTACTGACTAATAAGAAACAGGCCCTCGTGCTTAAAAAAGAAATTGTATTACAGGCAATTTGTAGTGAGGGGGTTTTTTTGTTTGTTTTTTTTCATTTTCTTGAGATAATGATTAGGCATCTGACAGGTGTTAAGTAGCTCTTTCAGCCATGTTCAGAACAAGCCTTACTGTGCCAAAAAAAATTAAGCGGATGCCTATAAAATCAGTACCATCTCTACATCACTCTGCCTAATTCGCAGTGCTAAGAATCTGATGACAACATAAAAAAAGAGAAAAAAGAAGAGTACATGCAGCCATGGGTACACTGATGCTAAGAAATGTGATGAAGGGAGTTTCATTAAGAATACACTGGAAATAAAAAGTTTTTAAAAGACAAACATTCAAATCATTTCAGCACAGAGATTTTTTTTTTTTTAATTATTCTTCTAAGTTACTGTTGTTATGAGTGTCATAAGTGTGGAGGAGTTTCCCAAATACTGAAGACAGTTCCTCACAATCTAGGAGAGAAATCAGGTCAACAGAATGAAGATAACAGGAAAAAAAAATAAAGTCAACAAAACACAGATCTTTGGTGCAGTAGCAATTTCAGATTTTCAAAAAAGTGTTTTAGTTTAGGGAAATGGAAACTTAGTATTTTCACATAACTTGAAAATTCAAGACTGACTTAATTTGGGTTCACCTGAACTGTCTTATTTGACCAAAAAACAAATAATTCATTTTAAAATTGCAGCTTTACTAATCAAAAGTGTTTAAAGGAATGAAAACAGTTTAAACATATGCTTTAAGAATGCTGAAACAGTGTTTTGAATGGTTTTAATTTCAGCTGAAAAAGGGTACTAGAAATAGCAGTGGTCTGTAAAGATTTTCGGAATAATTTTCATTTTTTAAACCAAAGATTTCATAGAACAACCCTTCCCACGGATACTCTCCATAGGTTGTATGTATGTTGTGTTGTCCAAGAAAAATATCTTTTTCTTAACAGAAAACTAAAGAATTGCAACAACAATAAAGTTACCAAGATTACAGCTGCTCAAAGAGTAGCCTGAATATTTAATTAAACATTTTGTTAGAAAATAAAGTGGTTTGACATTTTAAACTTTTGTTCGATTTAACACACCTCATTCTTTGCTGGATGCACTATTTCAGAAGCAGGTTTTTCTCAGGAACTTGAAAATACAGTGTGTAAATGCAGAGAAGAACAGAAAATACAGAAATGACGGTGCTGCTAGTTGTACCAACAGAAGCTAAGTGGGTGAGAAAGCCATGCTATAAAAGCATCACTGGAAGCATTACCTGAGCAGATTGAGTGAAGGCCATTTGATAAACAGGGAGGGTCAAATACAGGACTTGTTTCAAAGTAAATGTCAGAAGCTGATGCTTGTACAGAGCAGGTTAACCATCTCTCGGGCGTTTAATGAAGGGCAAAAAGAAAGAGATCTTTGGGATTACAGAATGTTGTGGGACTTCGACATGTTGAGACGGGAGATGCTATGGATGTGTGTGATAAGGGAAAAAAAGTAAAAAAAGATCCCAGGGTAAGGCCTCCATGGTGGGAACCAGCATCAACAGTGATGGAGAGGGGGGAAGGAGAATCCTCAGACAATGGGCCAGTGCCCGCTGCACATGTCTTCTAAGCTGACAGAAAGGCTCTCACTAAGAGAGAACAGACAAAGCAGGCAACCACCCACAACTGGAAGTTTTTAAGAGATGGAAGAAGTGTCATGACTAATAGCAAAACCATGCCCAGCGAGAGCAGGTGGAGACAGACCATTTTTCAGTCAGATGGACACATGCATTTTCTCTCTAGTATTGTTTCTCCGCCTACCTAGGCTTTACTAGCACTGGATTATATTCTGAAGTCCAATACGTGAAAACATGCAAGAACATAATAATGATCCTGCTGAATACTGGTCTGGCTCCATTTGATTGGTATGTTTTGTACAGTCACTGGTTGTAATGCATCTGTGGTGCACCTGACAACAAGAGGTTGTACCCATCATGGTACGAGATTAAAAAAAAGTTTTGGAAAATATATGAGGTCTACTTACTGAAGCAAAGAGAAGAAGCTTTCTCTAGCTGGAAGTCAGAATTCAGGAATTCTGCAGAAAACAAATGTTACTATGGAACTGTCCTAATGTGAATCAAAACCTACCGCAGGTTACGTTAACCAAAGAGTGATTGCAACTATAGATATTATTTGCACACTAACTGGAAAAATGGTACTACGAGTTAGTGATCATGTAACTGACAGAAATTTCCCATGCCAAAAAAGATTTATCTGTATTTAAGCAAAAAAAACTTAAAGAAGAAAAACCTGTGTTTTATTCCTTCAGTTGACCTGCAGACTTCAGTTAAATTATGTTTCTACAAAGACTCAGACAACTAAGGAAATGGAGCTTGGCTACAAGAGAAAACTTACAATACTTCTCCGTCTCAATCAGAAAATATTAAGAGCATTTCTACAGTTGCACAAATTAATAGCTTGTGATTAAAAAGTGAAATTTAGACAGCAAATGTTTGTACTTAAGCTAGTTAGCCTCAACACAGCAATGTTTCTTTTTCTTCTTATGTTATGTCTGTGTAAATTGTACTTTTTTCTTTTGAGTGAACGATTATATTTTCTTATGTTCAACAGCAAGATTTTGCAGGAGGAGATACTGTTTGCAGTAGGATGTTTTAGTTCTACTGCAATACGAATAAAAACATACTATGATGCATGCATATTTAGGCCCATTCATTCTTTCCTGGTAGTCAGAAACTTGTCAGTGTTCAGCCTTTTAACCTTTAGCAGTAACTTACTGTAATTGTTCATGTTTCTTTTCCTGAAAAAGGGAGGGGAAAAAAATCTCCTGTTGCAAATCTGACAGCCAACCGATCACCAGAGACCAATCACTGCTTTTCCACAGTACTCCAAAGGGTGGCTGTGCTAGAAAAGTCTCTTCCTAAAGTCCTCCTCAAGCAGTATCTGTGGACTGGGGGATGGAAAACACAAGTAATTCTGCCAAAATGCCTGTTTATAACAGAGCTTTTGGAACTGTGCTGGATGGTGGTGGTGATGGTGGGGAATCCTACTTCCCTGCCTAGCATACTGAACTCCACTTTCTTCATCTATTAAGCAGCAAATCTACATGAGCTTTACTGCACTGGAGCAGGGTTTTCTCTTTCTGGCTACATGTGCTTCTTCTGGAGATGGTTAGGATGAGGGCATGTCAAATCTTTCTTTTGTTCAGGTATTCACAACGAAAACAAAATGGATGTGGAGCTCTTCCTTCCTAACAGACAGACAGGGTAAGGTCATCTCTTTTCAATCTCAAAATCTTAAAGGAATCACCTTTCTGATAGTTTTCTCCTTAAATGTGCGTGTTCCACCAACAAAAACTAACTGCACTGCTTCAGGTACAAATTTCTGATGCTCCTAACTTGTCTAAATTAGAATAATTACTGTGAGCAGCTCTGTATTTCCCTCCCCAACACCAAATTGTCACACCAATTGTAAAGTTGATAGCTCTATTAATTTTCATTTTTTTTTAAATTGGACTTCGTTTTTTTTTTAATAAATCTGTTTAAAACACCAAACTAACCAATTTCACTGTGGGAGACATCAGACACATATTTTTTCCACAGTCCCATAATTTACATACTGATGTCAACACAGTTTACAAAAAACACACAAAAGAAATAGAAAATTCTAGCATCTGACAAGACAGGAAGTGTGGAGCATTTTCTGTGCCAAGAGGGGAACGCTTTGAGAAGAATGTGGCATTTGTAAAAAGTAGACCGTAACAGAAAATATTTTGCAACTTTAAGAACAGTAGTTGCTATTTATATGCTATAATAGAACATGTGGTGATAATAACATGTAGCACATAAATAAAATTATCTCAGAAGATTACCACTGATCATTCAGAAGCTGGGAGATAGTGTTGGTTGTGTAGCTATCATTAACCCTTTGGATGCATATCTATGGTGCCACCTTCACTAAGATTTTCAACTGCTATTTTTTTTTAGCTGGCACTTCATTCAGTTGCTGAGCATCTTTTCTTCCACAGCAGCAAGCAAATCAGTGCTTAGTGGATAGTCCAGATATTGCAGCAGAGGATTGCAGTCTTGCCCTTAGATAAATATTAGCATTTCCCTCGTGGACGTCTCGTCATCCTTGCAGTATCTACTTGTAGTACTCCAGACTGTTTCTCAGCTTCTAGAACCTTCTGTTGTGGTACACTTCTGTCTTTGTAATGTGCACAGCTGAATGCACGATGATCATGTACCTAGCTAGGAGGCAGCCTATGAACATTAGCATTATTAAATACCTTCTAAATGAACTGCAAAACTGTGCATAAAACCCTATACCTCAATCCCTGTGACATGCATAACACGATTGTATTTGTAGAAAAAGGCTCTGTAAGTAATAGCTTGTATGGCCATCTGGGATTTATGCTAAGAGAAGCTGACATCACGGTAACCTTGCACCTCTCTACTGAATATATACTTGTCTCTCTAAGCATTTCAACTACTGAATTTAAAGGCACATTCTTCCTCGTCTGCCCGAAATGCATTCAGCAGTTTAAAAGAAAAAAAAAACACTCCGTGTATAACTACCACTTTCACAGCTCACCAGAGGACCACGGCACCTTAACTCCTTCCGATCATTTCTGCAGTGCTGAGAAAAGAGTAACAGTCTCCTTCATAAAATTTTGAGAAGAAAACATGGAATAAGTGTCAACTCACAGGTACAGTCAGCATTCCAAATTGCTCCTGAGGCAACAAAAACAAACCATGTTGCCATTTTCTCCTTGCCTGAGGCACAAGTATAGCCAAGCTTCATGATAATAGTTTCTGTGTAAGCAGAACTACTGCTGTCAAAGTTTCATACAACATTTAAAAAAATAACACCAAACTTTAGCTCACAATTAACTGTATCATGTGCATACACCAATGGTAGAGAAACAGTAAAATTTCAAGGATCAGTAAAGACCATAGGGATTTTGGACATCACAAAGCATTCACTCACAATTGAAGTTTAAAAAAGAATAGAGGTGGATTCTGTTCTCAGCTCCACCCAAGCGATTTCAGCGAATTCAAATGGATTACCGGAGTGGAACAGAGCTGTAGCCTAACTAGGCACTCCGCTCCACACTTACTCTAAGGCATTTCCTATTTTTCTGCTTGTGGATTTTCCACAGCCATGTAAGATGGCTCTATTTTGGTACAGAAGTTGTTTCAGTTAGCTGAATGGACCATTTAATTCTGTAAATAGAAACAACATCAAGCGACCTATACTCCTTAACCGCTGGAAAATGGGAAATAGTAAATTTTTCAGTCAGATATATGACTGACAGTGCATTTCTCATGAATATTCAATCTTTCAGTTTCAAAACTGCTTTTCACAGTTATTTACGCATAAAAATTGGCACAAATAAGTATTAAATACTCTTCAAATCACAGTGTGGTTGTGAAATGAAGCACTGCCTGTGAAGAAAAAACTGCTGATAACAAATGCTGGTGCATTGCCAGTCTTCGCACAGTTTACACCCATTTTCTGTCAGAGGAAGCTTTTTTTTAAAAAGCAAAGAAACAGATTTCTAATTATTCTTGCTCCTTCTACACTTAAATAGATCCTTAAGTATGCTGCCCTCAAGCTCTTAGGGCTCATAATCCCTGCTGATGGAATTACACACCTGTCCATCACACATCTGAAGAAATAACCCCTTTTACAGAAACACCAAACATTTTCTATGCAGATTTAAGGAAGATGATGCCGTGAGGTCATCGATCTCAGCAGGCGGGGTCTGCCCTTGCAACTTTCTGACTGGTTTTCAGCTGCACAGACAGGCACAGGAGCAAGAAGTGCTGAAGCCCTGCCAGCAGCTGCTCAGCAGCGGGGGAGAGGTGGGGGGGATGGATTTGGAGAAGAGATGGCTTTGAGGGGGTAGCTCAGCGGCCTGAAAGAAAGCAACAGCATCATTCTCTGGTCACTGAATAGACAGTCATGGAACAGCAGAAGAAAAGCAGAGCAGTACATAAAATGCAGTGCAAATTTAGCAACATATTATAAATACAAATGAAGAATGTGAACTCAATTACAGAACAATCCCAAACAAATCAGCAGCTGGTAATGCCAGTTTTGGTGGGGTTATTGCAATAATAAACATCACATAATGGTTTAATCATGGAGGCTTTGCGTGATTTCTTCTTAACAAGTATGCAGCTGTGTCAAAGTTTTGAAATGTAAGACATGTTCAATTCTTTTTGTAATAACTTGGGTATTTCTTTAAATGTTATCTTACAAAATGTAAGTCTGTTACCGTAAAAATTGGTCTGACTACAACACTGAACTAAGCTAACGCCCACACTTAAATTTCTCACTCCACCTACACAGAAAACACAAGCACAGCCTGGGCCGAATCTTCATGGAGCCGAAATAGGCACTGCTGATTTACGTTAACACATAGAATAGAAAGGTTTTCTTTCACATATACAGATGAGATGTGCTCCAGATCATAAGAAAACGCACAAGAATTTTAGCATTCATTTCAGTATGCATATGCTTATCCAACATTTTGGACAAAACACAAATCTGAATGTTACTAGGCAAGGCTGTGAAAATATTAATGATATCATTGCCTACTTTCATTTCTTTAATGCTTTTCAGGTACTACTTTTTCCACATTTTAATCAAAATATTGAATGCTTTAAAGCATGAATGAGGCCAAAAGTAAAGTGCTATAACTGAATTAGTATGTGTATATACATATACACACATATTCATAAGTGTACATGCACACTTTCAGAAAAAAAGTTACATAAAAATGAATAATGCCTGGAAACTCCTCTGTCATCTAAGTACAGAGTTTAAACTAGAAGGAAAACTTGTGCACAGATCATCGCCATTTGTCATTTGTGTAATCCTACAGACCATGAATCACTGGAGTTAGACCAGGCATGCATGGAGTTCAGTTACAGTTGTGCACAAGAAGAACACACTTTCACAATTTGATAAATATTAGAGTATATATCAAGGCTTTAATAAAGCATCAAATAAAGTAAGAATTACATCTGCATCAGTCTTGAATGCAGATGGTCTCTAAGGAAAAACGTACATGTACCTAGTCTGCTTGGACTACTTGTCCACTGATTTAATGCATTTATCTATAAATCACTCCCTGTTGATGTAAAAAACACATTCTGCTTTCACATAACAGCTACATGTACTTCAATAAAGTATGATAGACTGAAGTCCATTACAAAAGTTTCCAAGGAAATTCCCAACCTTTTGAGTCATCAGATTGCAACAAAGTTAAGCAATAATTTTAGTCTTGGGAAGCAGAAGTTGTACCCAAACTGAAGCCATTTCCTACTTTCCCACTACAATTCCACCTGCAGAGCAAACAGGAAAAGAAAGAAACATTTCTAAAATTCACGTCCAAGTTACTCATACCTTCTTCCTAAAATACAGAATACTCTTATACGCCATCCTGAGGTAAACAGTGACTTCTACCTGCTACAATCTGAACTCTTATACGCCATCCTGAGGTAAACAGTGACTTCTACCTGCTACAATCTGAACTTAATAAAACCTGTCATTTATGAAACACCACCCCCACGGCCAAATTAATAGACATTTGTAACAACAAAACTAAAAACAAGTGGTCAGTGGCTGCAGAAAGTGGTTCTGATGCATCACGTAGGATGTTGTTTTCTGTCTCCTTACACTATACTTGCTGCGGTTTCCACCTAAGGCTTTTTACTGAGAGGTAGTAAGGGTTTATTGACATTTTGGTTTGCAAGGATTTTGCAGTGGGACTTAACTCAGCTCTTTAGGTACAGTACAAATATACGTCAGCACTAGTCTAGGAGGAAGGGGCTGGAGGGGAAAAAGTTGGAAGCACCTACTGAGGCCAAACAGCTGCTAGGAAGGATACGATCAGTGCCTGGAAACAACACAGCACCTTTAATCATTTCTCCCATGATGCACCCTACTGACCACATGTCAACTGAAAACAAAAATGAAATGAAGGTAAACAAGAAAACAGGAACACAACAACAAATAAATGAGAAGACATCCAATCATGCTATAGCACAGAGCCTGCAGCCCACACCGCAGACACAGACCTGCCTTTTGCTCTCTGCAGATGCTTTTTTGCTTGAGCATACACGTTTCATGACCACATAGCAGGTCTGAGAAAAATCGACTCCAACAGTTTCTTTACCCCAGTGTGGATGAAAGACAATACTATTAAATACAGAAAATCAAGTGAGACCCACGACTGGCTACTGTATCTTAATACAACTTTGTAATTAAAATTTACCAATTAATTTTGTCTTTTTTTAAGTTTTCATTTGCATTCATTACCTAGGTTTATACTGCTTTGTGTTATAAATGAATGCTGGTCTCTGTATACAATGAGGATATGCAAATTGCTTTTACTTTCTCCTTCCAGTTACCAGAGATCCATGCGTATTTTCACAAGCTGAACTGCCAGAAGCCACAAAAGGAACTGGGGTCATTATGAAGACATATCCACCTCTTATTCAGGGGTATGAATAGAATTTGTTGAGCTCATTTGACTCCAATAGTGCTTGCTTTAAAGCCTGTTGGCTCATGTCCACTGAACCTCAGTGAAGCCAGCAGTCCGTAATAGGGATCTTGAGAATCTTGTAAGATTTCTATTTGCTGTGATAGGAAATGGTGATTTCTAAATAGGGCAGTTGAGACACAGAAGCACTAAGCTGTACCTTCTGCACTGAAATTCAGAGAAAACCAGGGGACTATTTACCTCGTACAGAGAAGAGCAGTTCAGTTGGGTCAAACAGAACAAACCATAATTTACACTGGAACATGAGATGAAAATCAGATTCCTTATATCCAGTACAGGATTAAGGTGGCATTTTCCCCCAATCCCAATACCATGAAACCACATTACCTCTGCTGTCCTTACTCTATGACAAGTCATAGGGCACGGAAGCAAGAAAAGGGACAGACTGGTCTCTCAAGGCCAGAAACTGAGGGGAAAGAAATGAAAGCATCATGCTGTTTGGTTAAATTTACTAATGTAATTTCATATTGAGCAACAGTTTAAAGTGGATTTGACTTTGAAGGCTAATGTCCTATCCGTGGAAATCTTTACATGCCTGGGTCTAAGGGTCCCTGTTGCTTTATTTAGCATATGAAAAGCTTCATCACTACACAATAAATAAATCAATAAACAAACAAAGAAATAAATAAAAGGCTCCTTGTTTGGAAGCAATAAGCAAACCTAGAGATGCAAATTATTGCTGCTTTCATCACAAGCTAAACGGCATGCAAAATATCAGGAAAAGTTAGAGCAAGCAGCTGTTTGTTCATCTGTTATTAATTCCTTTTTGTTTTCAGAGGCTGCCTTCTGACATTACTGCTCTAGGCTGTGCTCAAGCACATACACAGAAGTTGAACTAGTGACTTACTAAACTGTAAAATGTTTAAAGCAAAGATGATTATTCTCCTCTACTCCTGAGGTTTTGGGAAAGAAGCTTTCTGAAAATTTCCAGATCAGAAGAAGCAAAGATGAACATCCAAATATAACCAATGACCAAAGAGAAAAAACTGTGCCTTTTTGACTGCTGCCTCTTCTTCCTCTCCTGAGCCAACCAGTAAGTCAAACTGGAACCCCAAGTTTCGCTGTGTGTTTAAGAAAAGTAGTTGGTTGGAGGTTAGGAGTTTCAGCATATACAGCAGCAGCTGTTCAGAAGCCCCAGTTAAGGCAGACTTGTGCAAAGCTCCATAAGGGACTGCAGTACAGAGACCTAAGCCTCAATCCTCAGTTTCATTTAGTCCAACATCAATCCAGATGTAGTCTGAGTAATTTCAGGCCTAAAAGCATCAGGAACACAAACAAACCATAATCTCTAAACATTTGCACTCAGCTCCAAGGCACTGAAAATTTACATTTGGTTCAAGATTTTTTCCAATTGCAACATATTCACGAAGACTAGCAATGCTCCACCAACACATGGATGCAGGCCATCTTATAGTCACAGAGACCTCTGCATGACTAAGTAAAACTTTAGTTTAGCAACTATTTGCCTTGATGTTTTAGGATCACATGAAACTGTTAAGGAATTAAACCTACAGCTTTTCACAACTCTCTGAAGTGAAATTGCTGAGATTTATGTAGCCCTTGATGAGAACCCCCCGCTCTATTAGAATACCCGTGTCCTGGATTACTAAGAGTAGGAGATTTTTAATTTGTTCAAAATCTCTACAAACAAGATTATTCCACACAGCTGTTCTGAAATGTGTTCTTGACTGTGTATATATACTTCAAAACACGAGTCATTTTTCCAAGGACACCAAATATATCCTTAGCTTAGCCACCTTGAATAAATGCCCACCACAAACCACGTGGAAGTGTTTTCTGCAACAAAGGAAATATTTCACTCATACAGTAAATCTTAACCTTTGGGGCACCTGCTGGTTCTTATTCCATCCCAAACAGTTAAGAAATGCCCTCTACAGTGATAGTGTCAGGGCTGTCTTGCAAAATATTTGGGGAATGAATCTGTCCTCTGCTGGAACCTCCAAAATCTCCCCAGGGGCTTGAATAGAGTTCAGGAAGGCTGAACAGAAGTTGATCTGTTGCCACACATGCATGCCCCTGCCCCTCAAACGGTCATGTGTCCTGGGGAAGCAGCCTGGTCTGCTGCTGACATGGCCCTTCACAGGGAAGGTGACCAGAAGAGATGGTGAGAGCAGAAGAGAGAGTTGGGATGAAAGAACATTAATAAAACATCTTCCATCTTTGTGCTTTAGTGTCATGTACTTGCTGACCCAAATGAGTGCTTGCTCATACTTCCAGGTTTCAGTTTCCCTTCAGCAAAGGTGCAGAAGGATCAAGAATTGCTGAACTAGCCCAAGATGTTTCTATACGGAAAGGATCCAAGCTAAACTTCCATGGACATCTCCCTTGTAACTCGGCTGTGGATGCAATTTCCTTTTCTGTTTCTGCAGAAGGCTGCTCCTACCATGCTGGATGAATTGGAAAAAGCATGGGTGTCACTCATACTGAAGACACCATAGCTCATTTCCTTCCTCATTTGTTTGTAACGGCTCTGCATTCTCCTCCTGCCAAACTGCAGGTTCTCTGGGACTTCACAAAACACAGTGAAAGGGAGCCCATAAGGAAAATCTGCAACTGCCCTTGCTAAAACTCCTCCTGAGGCGGCTCTTTAGACTTGCACTCAATAAGCTCCGGTTTTCATGCAATGAAAATTAAGACATTTAAATTAAAATTCATGAAATGCATGCCACGGGCAAACTCTGGAAACCAGAGTTGCAGGTGCAGCTGAATAAGCTTTGCTATCTTTCCCAGCCTTATGGGCTAGTTCACACTTTCTCTCGCTACCCAGAGCATTAGTGATAAGGCCACGCATTCACATTTGTAATAGCTCCTGTTTTAGTGATGCAGAAATTGCCCCTCTGCAAGTTGAAAAGAAATTAGCATATCCTCACAACTGACTTCCTAAGATCATGATAGATATTCTTATGAAGCAAATCATGATACCTGGTTTTATTTTTGTAACTGTAAGCCAAAATGTTTAGTACACAGTGCTGTTTCCCAATGGCTGAGGTGCAAACTCCAGTAAAATTTCAAGGCAACTGAGCATGCCTGTCACAACACAGCAAGCTTCTCTCTCCAAATCCTCCTAAAATGGAAAGACACCGTGCTGGGTTGGACCTCCTTTTACCTTCATCTCTGTTGAGTGCTCCTGCAGATCTGCACTGAGTTCTGCTGCAAAGAACAATTTCTAGGCCCTTACTTGAATTTTCAGGAAGAAAAATATGGCAGTCTGTATTGGACACCGTACCTTGTTTTTACAAGTTTTCTGTTATTTCTATGCAATAAAAAATGTCATGGTTTATAAAAATACTTGTAATTCTAGGTAATACATGGAAAAAGCTGCGCTTTTTTCCACAAGCTCCACATAGCACAGCTACAAAGGCTTCAGACTGCTAATGCCAAGGAAAGTTTGTGATGTGCAGTGCTCCTAATGACAATTGTGAAGACAGATCAAACACCTGAAAAAGATTAAAAACTTCCCAAACCCACCAAACCTTCCCTCCCTCGGTTCTGTCTAAATCGTGGCAAACTCCCAGTTTTGTGACATTCCCATCTCAGGACCTCACTGAGATACCAAAAACTTTCTCTTCATGCTGGTATTTATTATATGCATGGATTTCAACAAGTTCTAACAAGTGCTCAGCACAGTATCAGCTCAATGCAGTAAGATTTCCTGAGAAAGTCTTTCCTTTCTAATTGGAAATACCACTTCCACATGTTATTAAAACCATAATATTTCTCAGTAACAGCAATAGGGTTCCAAACTGTCTGAATCTCAGGATTCCCATGGCCTTGACTTTTAATTTACTACCTGCAATTGAAGCTGCAAAATGCTGCAGAGTACAACTACTCTCCTGACAGATTCTAGATGGAACTGAAAGGGAGCCTTTTACAAATGTGGTGCTTCAAACCAATGTATGAATTTCTCTCTTTTTATTAAAAGAAACTTTCTGTGAGCTCCAAACTGATACGCATCATGCCTTCTTGTGACACAGCTGAGCCATCGCTCTCTGAGACTAGCCGATGCTCACCTTGATTTGGCATAGACAAAACTGATCTGCATTAGACAGGCAGGTGTCAGAGCCTGGTCCACCTGGAAAAGTGCTGAAAAGGGTAAAAATCACATTCAAATTTTTGCTCTTCCTCAGAGGCTGGCTCGTAGGCTGCAGTGCCAAACAAGTGCTGAAAAACTATTGTTTTTCCTTGGGAACTTGTGATCCACTGTCCCTTTCAGGACAGCAGAGCTTGCAGAGGGACTGGAAGGAATATCGCAGGTTCTTAAGAGGCACATGTATATTAAGAAAAGTCCATGGGAACCCTGAGATGCAAGCTCAAGAATGGAGGCACTCATGCCCTTCCCTGTCTCCTATTTTCTTTTGAATATAGCTACATAAAAAATCATCACAGTAAGAAAGACCTATGGAGAATCTTGCCAAGGAATGTGAAACACACTACACTGCATCTAACAGACAGTAACATTTAAAACATGTTTTGCAGATCCTGCAGTTGCTAGCTTCAGACCCTCTTCTTTGCTTAATTTAAATTTTGACTTTGAAGTGTCTCAAAGAGTATTCAAGTACACTTATTTTATCTCTTCCATCAGGAATCCCACAGGTAGTCTGCTACAATACAGATTAGCACATCAGTTAAGTATACTTATATATTTTCATATCTGATAATTGATATGTGATTGAGTGTGTTCCAGTCCTCTACTTTGATCCTGATCAAATACCTACATCATCTTGACAAAAGACACTTCAGTACTACCTGTTTTGTCTACAAGTTCTAAAAATCTCTGCTCAACTGTACCAGTGAAATTCAGTTCAAATTAGTACAGCTGCTGTCAAGCAAATGCTGATTAATGGCATAAAAAGAAAAACACAAAGAAAAAAGAGATTTGAGACCATCCAATTTTCATAAGTGCCTGAAAAGGCAACTAACATGCCTTGGCTGAAATTCATATGAGGCAGCAGTAGGTGTAGCACATATCTATACCTCAACACTTGGCCACTTTTGAAACTGCATGTTCAGACCCATGCTGAAAATCTTTAAGGTGAGTGTTGGGAAATGAGCAATGGATCATCTTCATTGTAGCAGCTAGGATCCACTCCAAATGCCACGCAGATCACAGACAGCATGGGGCTTTTACACTAAGTGCCAATTGCACTATAAACTGTTAGAGTATACATGTGTGAATTAAAAAAGAAAGAGAAGAATGGCAACTGCCAAATCATCTTCACAAATACACCAAAGTCTCTTCGATACAGACCTCATTTCACATAAGCAAACTTCCCCCAATAAAATCATAATTCAGACTCTTGCTATATTCTCAGAAAAATCCTCAGTCCAAAACCAAATACCATATAAGCAGGGAGGAATCATCCAGCTCAACAAAATCCAAACTTAGCCATCAATGCCATCGTAGCTAGCAGACACTTACACAGCAGGCTAACATGTACCAGCTGATCCAACCTGGAGAGTCAGCCCAGCCATTCTTAATAGTGTCTTTTAAATAATCCTGATGCTAGTTGTTGTGTATGGTTTTGTTTTTTAAAAAAAAACAAAACAAGCCTTAAGAAAATACTATTGGAAACATGAAAAACAATGGACTGCACTAAACAAAAGTGCAGATGTTTTATTATACCAAAGTTTAAGAAAACCCCAACATGCACTCAAAACCCTAGGATTATACCCACTAATATACGCAGATCATCTTTCAAATGCAAAGAAAAATTCTGTAATTAGTGATGGAAAAGTCACATCTTTTCCTAAAAGACTTTCTTGATTCAAAATTTTTTCCCTAAGGCAAGCAATTTTTTTGCCATATCAATTCCCGGGAAAACACAACAGAATAATCTCTGTCAGATGTCATAGAGCATCTCTTAATGCCACCAGTCCAGACAGCTGGCAGACAAAGGAATTTTTGAAAATCTGGCCACAGAAAACATTAACTTCATCTGTTAATGCTGACTTCTCTTCAAAATCCATTTTCAATGTTCATAGCTACGTAGAAAAAGTTTGGATTTCTTCTTCTCTCTAGCTATCTTAATGGTATTTTCTCTTCTGACTGTAAACTATTTGCAGTAGGAATTCTGTTTTCCATATTCACCAGTGTAATCCAGGCCTAGCCAAATTTAAGACACTTGGCTGTTATCACGATATATTTCTGTGACTAAATCAGTGTTTTTCCTCTGATCTGCTGAAGGACTCGCACATGAACTTCCTAGAGTACCATCCTTTACACGCTTCCCCAGTATTGAAAAGAAATGCTCTTTGATTTCTTTACTTCCCCACTAAGTCATGTGTGCCTATGGGACATTGTGCCCTCAGCAGCTCAGATCTTAATAAACCTATCTCATTTGAAAGCATTCAGACCATTTTAAGTTTTCCCTTTGCTTAAAAAAATACATGGAAATACATTTCCAATCCTTAAATTGAAATCTTATGAGATTTTGAAGACATTATTGGCTAGAGCTGAACACAGCTTTGGGGAAAGTCTTGGAGTTTTCCAGCATATTTCCAATAGCATCTAAGAGTTTGGGCATTTTTTAGTTGCTCACACTCTTTCTGATATAATCAAGAGTGGAATAAGCATCAAAGAAACACTGAGCGGGAAGCTCAGAAGTGGACTACAAAAGCTTACCAGAAGTTGCCATGAATATTTTGGTCTGTAAATCCATCTGGGAATCGTTCAAAAGGTGGATTTCTTCTCATAAGGGTCTGTCTCCCTGACAGTATTTTGAAATGTCTGCTTTCAGCGAGTAACAAGGAACAAAAGTATTTGCTATGCAATTTCTACCCAGTACTCTCCGGGAGGCTGGAGGGTGTTCTTATTTTTCTGAAAACCATCTGACTCATTGCAAACTGACAGCACTTGAATGGACCAATGCTCTAGCTCTGCTGTAGCTGAAGGGTCAATTAGATTAAATACGTCAGCAATATTCACAGAACAATCATTTTCAAGTACTATTTGGCTTTTTGCTAACGAAAATAGCAGTTAACTGAACATGTGTTCAGAGAGCATTTTCATAAAGTTAAGAAACACACACATTTTTTGGAAAATGTGTAACTTACATTGATACTCACCAGGACAGTTATCATATACTAGTACCTGTGTGTATACAGATTTCAGAGCTTTTTTAGAGTAACTTAGAGAGCATTTCTTATTTATGTAGATGAGATGATCTGAAATTAGTCTTCTCCATGTTCTAATTTCCATGAAGACTTTAAAAATGAAATTTCATTTAAAGTCAGCAGCACCTAACTCAGTGTGATGGTTTAGTTAAGATTAACCTAAGTTCTTCATTCCATAAAACCTGGCAACAGCTGTGAAATTTTTCTTAAGTGTATACTGTGCCACGCATGAATGTTCTTCCTGCAGGCTAGAAACAAGTAAGCTCCTTATATTGATAGCAAGTGCACACAGTAGACATTCTTCTGAATAATTAAAAAGAACTGCAGTTTTCAGGTTATATAAAGACATGCCTCTTTCAGCTAGAAAACCCACTGCTAGAGGCCTTAAGTAGCCCAAGTGAGGTTTTATTGTAATGTCGTTCTGTGAAGTTCACCTGCAGTGGCATAAATGCTTCTCCAGCTCTCCCTGTATCTAGGAGGCAAATAAGACCTGCTCATCAATAGCCACGGAGGGAGGGGAAATAATATGGACCCATACACAAACCAGTATTTCTAACACTGAACACTCTTATTCATGGGGTCAAACTGGTTAACAAATGAGTACTGACTTGGAAATTAATGTACAGATTCAATTTTTTTCTCTTTTTTTCCTGTTTTTTTTTTCTCTCCAAACTTCCAACTCACCTGAATAAACCCACCACTACAACGTGGTAGCAGTTGTGACCTAGGCCACACACACTGCATTTCAGGGTAAGGGATTTCCAATGATTTAAAAAGTCAGACTATCCCACAATTTACACAATGTTTTCTGCATTTGTTCAAAAATTCAGATGTTATTTTTAACTGATACTGAAATGTTAAAAGGTATTTTTAAAATATTCTGTTGCTATCCCTGAATAGGACACCGTCACAAGAGATTGTTGTCACAGCCAGACAGGAACAAAGTAATTCTCATGTCTGAACGATTTTTTGAAACTACGTTGTTTAAATTATATAGCATTTATTTTTTCTGGAAGTGGGCGGAAGAACATGACTCAAATATTATCTGTTGTTGAAAAAGGAGAGCAATCCACTAACCATGGTGCTACGGTTTTACACTGAAAGAGCTTTTTTTCCTGTATTCTAGTTGCTTATCAACTAAAACCTCAGACTTCTCTCCAAATAGATTAAATGAAAATATCTTCAGTATTTACAGCTGAACCTCAAGTATATTGTAGATGGTTTAGGTTTTCATTGTGCATTTAAAAAAAAGAGAAAAAGAGCACAGTATTTGGAGGAAGAGTTATGATGGCATTTCTGAGGTGGTGTTACCACTGAAACACAACATAACTATCACACTGAATTGCAGGTGTCATGAATGCTGGGAGCTGCTCTGCACATTCAGATTACAGCAGAATGTGGGTGTGCAGCATGCTCCATATATTGCAGGAAAAACTCAGCACCTATGGAGCAACAACTCAAAGCTATCAGCTAATAATAAACACCACCATTCTTATTCCACTAATAATGAAAAACACCATTTTTACTTCATTGTTGTGTTTTTCATCAGATAACTTTCCAGTCCATTTTCCTATAAGACTGGAAGCCCGTACAATGTTGCTGTTTCCTCCTCAGCAATCAGGAGGTACCTGCATCTACCTGTTAGTAAAGTATAACTGCACCTTCACCTGGCTACCAGGCACAGCTCCATTTTCAGAGAAAGTTGACAGAGCCGTGAAAATAGGACAGGCAGGACATAACTCTGACAAACACTACAGAAATCACTCAAAAGCCAGCAAAACAATTACTTCCATGACTACGTATCTATAAAAGCCGTTTTTTCTCCACACCAACTGCCAATGTCTGCTGATGTCAGATTTTTATGGTGTCTTTCTCCCAACCTGCTGAAAATAATCTGCCTTTTTGTTTCTGAAAGTGAAAAACATGCTATATTGCTACATTTTGTTCTGATGGGCAAAATACATACTACTTAGACTTCCCAGCCATTGCAGGCAGGTTGCCTGGCTTAGCCTGTGATAAACTGAAGGCTAAGCAGACACCTCCTAATTTGTTTTCATTTTCTAATATTGCTTTCACCACCTTGGAAGTGGTAAAAATAATATGACCCAAGACAAGAAGAACAAGATGGGAGGGAAATACAATTTAATTAACAAAACAGACCTCATGCAAGTGAAGGAAAGTTCATTTTTAAATCAAGAGAATCTGATTTCAGGCCAATTTGGAAACCACAGCAGATAAACGGCTGCCTTAAACTGGGCGAGTCAAATTCTTCATTTTGTTTCAAAGAAAAAAAATGTTGTATTGACTCAACTCTGAGCCCATACAGCATTGAGACGAATCCAAATCCATGATGCATTAGCAAACAAAAGATTATGATGTCACCACAAATGTTATGAAGTCACTATTTGCAAAACATAACAGCAGAAGAACAGATTTACAGGAAGCAGATGGGCCAAGGTAGGATTTTTTTCTTTTGTTCTTATTTTCCTTTGAAGCACAACAAGTAAAGTTATCCAATTTGCAATCATAATGCTTGTTTTCTATATTGCTTATCAGTATGACATAAAGACTACATAAATTGGAATGATTACAGGTTTCAAAATAAAGTAACATTTCACTGAAATAATTCCATGCATCTGTTTTTCATTTTTGTTTTTGTTCATATCAGTAGCACGCTACTTTCATTTACTCATACCTCTGGGGTTCAACTTTTTGCTTCTATCTTTACAGTCCTGATATAGTCATTGTATGGTAAAAGGGATGGGGTGGAGGAGAGGAACAAATAATAGGTGAAGCTGCAGCAAATGGCACAAGGATACAGTCCCTTCCTGGAAAGAGGATTTTGTGGCGAACCATTTCTCCCATAATGCATCCCACAGACCATATATCCACTAGAACAGCAGAGACAGGGAAGTGAAGAAGGAGGAAAACAAAAAAAAGCAAAGTTAACTACGACATTTCACTCCTAAAGGAGGGGAAAAAGAGCAGGTTGATCAGAACAGTACAGTTTGTTTCATGGTTCTGTTGGGTGTTTTTTTCATGTCTCACCAAAAGTTAAAATACATAAGTAAATAAGTAAAAGCTGTGTCAGTCAGCTCAATGATAGGTAGTAATAATGCTGGAAAAAGTTTAAAATCAACATTTTTGGGAAAAGGCCCACAGCTAGCAAGTAAAGGTCAACTAACAACTGCACAGACCCGTGGTATACACCAAGATTATGGTGAATAAACAACATTTTTTTGTTTTTCAAATTAAAAAAAAAGGCAAAAAACCCCCCCAAACCCAGATGATCATCTGGAATAAATCCTACTTGCAGCTGGGCAGTTTCTAGGTTTTGTCCTGCAGGACTGAGACTGTCTGCAGCAGTACACAAGAGGTTCCAAATGGAACTGCTCACACAAGTAAAAGCCGTATGGATAAATACCACCCTTAAGGGTTATTTAAAGCTACTGCTTCAGGATCTGTACCTATGCCCTGTCTATATGTATCTGTCTGTACCTACATACTGACTGGAAAAAGGCAGTGTGACCTTTGTGGACTCTGCTTTTTACTGTGTAGGTACTGAAAATAAATGGTGAAACAAACACTTTGCAGGACAAGTACCAACAAGAATAAGAGCATTTCTTATCTTCCTGATCCTGCCTTCAGCTTTTAGATGCAATATGCATAGTTATGTTATCTGCTTGACCTGGATGGGTGGGGTTTTTTTTTTTCCCTTTAAGTCTTACAAGAAAAAAGGCTAGATAGTGACACAGTATGCACAGAAAGCAAAGACCTGTATTCCACATGAAGGGGAAAAAACTGCTTTCAAATGCTTTAAAAGACTACACTCTTTCTCAGTTTTGAATCCTCATTTTGTGGTCACGTGTGACCTACACAACCAGTTTCTCCTCTTTTTCTTCCCCCTTTTTATCCTTCAAAAGCAATCCAAAACAAACCAAAGAAATAAACAAACAACTTATTTCTTGGTCAAACAAAATAAAGGTGGAATGTTCCATTTGGGAAAAGGAGGGTACAGGTATCAGGGGCAAGGGACAGCAGGAGCATGCCTGAGGCAGTGGCAGAGTTTTCTTCATAGTGACAGATTTGGGACCTTCCACAGAAGTGCTGCGAACTGGTGACAATTCTGCATCTTAATGCCAATCAAGTGCAGAAAGAAAATGAAAGCAGTGAACAGTCCTTACCTAGGCAGTGTACATAGTAAGAGGAAAATAAGTAGGGGAGCTTCAGTAATGTGGCAGCACAGGCAGGGAAGCAAAGAACAACCCTCTCTGTTGAGTTCCTTGGGAGCTGAATCAGAGCCTCCAAGCAGACCGGCTCCTCAGATAACTGACTTAATTTTCAAATATTTTGTTTTCTTTCTCTGTTAATTTTTTGTTGTGTAAAAGTAAGACAAGATCATTCATCCTGAGCCAGGTTCATTTCCCAGGGAAGTCAAAGGAAGTTTTTACGTTAAATTCAACGGGCATTTGATCAGAACCTTTGGATGTGGCAAACATTCTTAGTACCTTCCCAGCTGTGTACTTCATCACAAAAGTGTATCTAACTTTTTATTGGTGTGATGTTAATTATGTGAAATGCAAGTGCTTTCTCTATAGTTTCAGGGAAAACAACAAGAACAACAGTAATCATCTGCTAAACGTCTGAAGAGAAAAAAAATAAATCCAAAATAATTCATTTCACAATAGAAGGAACTCTGGATATTGACTAAGGAACTATCTAAAGCATGCTGACCTAGTTCAAATTTCTAACGGCACTTAAAATACCAGTTACAAAATACTTTAAGGAAGTCTATTACTTTTTCAGGTATTATTCTGTATGCTTAGTCTCTACTTAATATTTCTCTATTTTTTAGACTTTCATATTAAAAAGTGTACTTTAAATTCAAAAACATTTCAAATAATTAATGCAGAGACTTTCTAATGTTGGAAGAGGTTGTGTGAGCATGCCTAAGTCATGGAATCAGCTCCCAAAATCAGTTTCGCTGCCCCAGGATGCAGTTGGCTGTTAGTAGAAGTTCTCACACAAGGTTAGCTAATGTCCTCAGAGTAAATTAAATAGGAGATGTATAAATAAGATCCTGGTTTTGACTTCTGCTGCATTTATCATCGAAATGTCTCCTTGTCAAATAGACAAGTGGTAGCTTCTGACAGCAGAATCTGAGTCATAGCGGGTTTTTCTCCACTATAGGTTGTATCCCCTCCTTTCCTGCCTGGTCTACCTGGCACTCAGATGCAATTCTCAGTTTTATTACAAAATGAGAATCACTTATAAAGTTTTCCCTTCACCCTCTGCAAAATGTGAATTATTCCTTACCTGCTTCTCTATAGTGAGGACCCCCCTACCTGCTTTTCACAATCTTACCAGGCACCAAGAGGTATCCAGATCCCTCACAGACTGTTCAGAGCAAAATCCTATTTACATCTAGGGAGATTACATACAAATTAGATCCATGGGTTTTTAGCTTCAGTTTTTTCCTCTTCTCTCCAATTCTACTTTCCATTAAAAAAAGACTCAAACTGCAAAATTTATACATAGATCTTGACCACATGAAACCGGACAGCAGGACTTTAGTTAAACCTATCATAAAGACAGAAACCATTCCTGAAATTCAGATTCTAGCTCTAGATTTGGAGAAATTCTGGAAGGGCTAGGATTCCCTGTTTCAGCTTGTACCTCCTCTTCTTCCCTCAAACAATTCAGAGACCCAGACTCAATTTTGAACACATCACTCGTTCAACAATTCCAGTAGTTCGCACACTGTTTTACAGCCACAGAAGCCAAAGACCTTCTGGTCAGAAAGAGCTAATTGTATTTGTTAAGTTCAAACAAGAACAAGTTTCTCATTACTCTCAATTCCACACAAATTCACCAGCATTGCATCCCAAATACATTCTGTAGCTGCAGTACACAACAGTGAGAAACTGCTCTAAATGCAAGATTAAATCCTCTTAAATTCAAGATGTCATTTCCCATTACATTTTCTTTTTCTCCTTCTGGTGCCCCTTACAATTGTAGAGGCAGACCTCACACTTCGGGTTGCACTGTGCTTGCTATGAAATTGCAGCCCTACCGTTCTCCTTGTAGCCCATTCCCAAGATGACCTCTGGTGCTCTGTAGTAACGCGTCACCACATATGGAGTCATCATGAAGCTAGTGCCTGCAGTCCTGGCCAGTCCAAAATCCAGAATCTTCAATGTGCAGTCAGATTTTACCACAATATTACTTGGTTTTAAATCCTGCAAAAGATAGGGAAAAGACATATGACTGTTCTTTATAAAGCCAGGCACAGCTGTGATATGGACTGATATTTTCGGTCACCCTTCAAATATTCTTTTACTCTTCTGACACTTACAATTACTATCAGAAATGTTTGTAAATAGACAGCCAAACCTTCCTTCTGTTTCTCTAGAAAACTATTCTGAAAGATGTTCTCAACTTGGCATACTGTGGGGCTTCAACTGGATGGCAGGAGCTTACCGGTGCTAAAAACTGCATTTAGCAGTTCAAGAAGCTAGGATTAATATTAGAGCACAGTTTTGAGTAGATTTTTTTTTAACGCTGTGAGCCTAATACAGACATTCCAACTGTATGTGTGGAGATACCTTAATGCTTCATTTATAATAATTCAACTCATCCTTTGCCGAATGACTATCTGGAAGCCAAATATATCGTCCTTCGCTAAACATACAACATGCCAAGAAAGGAGACCTTTGTATATTGTAAAGCAACATCCACTTCGTAAACCTTTTTATCAGCCCTTCTTTTCCTCCTGTAATAATGGAAGGGAAACATTTTTTGATTTGGTTGTTTTTTTTTAATTTGGAAATCCCAAATTAGTAAAAGCATATTTCAGTAACAAAGTTAACTCAGGATATTTTCAATCAATTCAGAATTGCATCGTGCTCACAGTCACATGAACCATTCCATCTCTTGTGAACAATCACACGTAACACTACCTCTGGCATTCACTGCCAGGTACCACATCCTTACCAGACACAGCACTCTGACATGGAAAAGCAAAATGAGAGGATGTACATATAGATTTAGTAGTCTTTTCATTTGTTTTAGCACATGTACATGATGGCAAATGCCAATTCTATATGCACTGACCTCTGTGGATCCTGATCAAGCAATACTCGGACCAACTATAACATCAATTCAAAATGTCTAAATGTCATGCATGATAGATGTAGCCAGCTGCATTTTAAGGAGAAATAACATTTATCTTTCAGAGATCATAATAATTTTGATGATTTCCTGTCCTTATTGCTTCATTATTACTTATTTTTAATAATCACATTACTTTTTTGTCTAAGTTCCCAGATAATCTCATTCCTAACACAAGCATGAAACTACTTTGCTAAGGGGATAGACTATGATTCGTAAGTTTGCAGTAATTTTACTGGGAGATAGGGCTTTGATCCACAGTACACAAGAAATTCAAGTGGTTTCTAAAGTCTCCATGATGATGTCATGTGCTGCCTTAAGTTTTAAACCAAAGGCCCCTTACCCTGTGAATAATTCCTGCAGAGTGAAGATGCTTGATACCACAGAGCATTTGGTACAGTAGATAAGACATTCGCTCATGGTCTAGCTCCATCTGAATGACCTGGCACAGGTTGGCATCCATTAACTCCATTACTAGGTAACTGAATGAAAAAGCAAAGTCATAGGGTTATTGTCTGTGTTGGAGAGGAACCACAGCATCATCTCAAATGAGTAACAATGCCTTTTCTTCCTTCAAAATTCACTTTATTTCTGATGACTGGGAGTAACACAGCTGGAGACTGGGCCCACTCACAATGGTACCATTGTGGTATTTGTTTCTCTTTGCACCATCTCCCTGCAGAGACACCAAAACAGATGGATTGCTGGCCCTTTCTTGGTGCATTCCCCACAACGGAGACTATACCCTACACGCGCAAACAGGCAGCACAACACTGAAATGTGTAGAAAACAGAAGAGTCACAAGCACCAAATTACATGACTGCTTGGCTTTTGACTATTAGGAGGAATAGCCATCATGGTATATGAAGGAATTGGAGAGTAATAGAGCTGTCTGAGAGGCTAAAATATGCATCTCCATGTGAAATGTCTCCAGAAATCCTCCGAAGATTGCATGACGTCGATCAATTCTCATTACAACTAGTTTTCTTGTGCTTTTGATAAATAAGCTTCATTAACAAACTCAGCAGGACATTAACCCAATGCCTTTTAGCAGTAAGTGAGTATGTTAAACACATCAGCTCATTTCTTATGATACATCTGACAAGCACAGCTGTTTCATAACTGTAACATTACATTAAAGCACTCTCAAACTTTGGGGAAAACACTAGCTCTCCATTTTGATGTGAGCTACATGCCTTGTCTTCTCTCCAGCTCTAGTTACCTCCACTGCCCTGCACAAGCCTGCAGTGACAATATTATGCAGAAATTCCATACATCAAAACCAGAACAGTAGTCAGCTAACTTCAGCCACTGCTATCTGTCTGTCATCACTACTGATAGCAGCGTACAGAACGGGAATGTGTTTCCATACAATGTATAAAGAATATGGGAAAGACTGAAAGATAAAAGGAGTAAAACTATATAAAACACTGAAGATTTAAAATTTCATTCAGGGTAGGTTTGCACAGTACTTGTGCAACAGGACAATGTTCAGCAGAGATGCTATTTGTCCTCTACACCTAGCATTAGTTCCCCAGGCAAGTAATCTTACGCAGTCACAGGTTATGTGAAAACAAACATGAAATGAGGAAATATTTCACATCAGTCTCTTTTACAGGAAATTATTTCAGAATGAAGTGCCACATTTCAAAACCTCACACATGTCAAGCGGTCACCTAACAACCATCATTTCCCAAGCAAACTAATAACACAAAAGCAGCCCCTTTTAACTACTCATACCCCTCCCTCTGCATGTGAAGGCAAATGCAAACACACTAACCCTCTCAAGAAGAGCCACCAGCAGGCTTTGCACACTACTGCAGTGCTTAGGAAACCTGATATTTGGCACCTTGTAAGTGTCAAAAGTTCTCTCAATATGAGAATGCAGAATATCTGTCTACCCACAGTGTATACTACACATGATCTTTTTCAGAGGGGCTTATAACCTTTATATTTTGCTGAGTTATTGCGTTCAATGTACACTATAATGCTCCACACATCTCTAAAGTTTTAGTTTAATTACTGCCTGTGTTACTTACACATCCTGGAACTCCTCCAGAGATTTCTGTGGTGTGAAGACGTTTAATAAGCTGATAATCTGAAAAGCAAAGTAAGACAAAAGGATGAAGAGAAGTGATAAATGTAGGCAGTTGAACCCATTCCGAAGCATCTGTTAAAGGATAAACTCTTTTTTCATTGCTAACACTTCTCACTTCATGGATCAGTAAAAAGTCGGCAACATTGAAAATAAAATACTGTAGATCTCTAAGATTTCTTCTAGGTGCACCTGAAATAGTTTGAGAGAAGGATTAATGATGATCAGTCACGAACCAAAATGCTAAGGATGAGACAGTCCTCTGAATTTTGAAGTACAGGTTCAAAGACCAACTTCAGATCAATCTACCATAGTGTTCCTTGCGCTATAGCCAGAAATTTCTTATCTATGAAGAACGGTCATCTGAGGGGACAAATAATCAAGCAGCATCTTATTAAAAATCAACAGAAGACCTTCCTTCTCTCTGACATGGCCTTGATTCTTTTGAGGGCACATGTGTACTCACGCTGACACAAATTCCATTGTGAGAGGCATCACTTTTTAGTAGAAGCACTTTAGAGTGGTAGACACATTCTGGGCAAAGACATCTTGTATACCGCAGCTGCCTTTTTACTTGTTTGTTTTTTTTTTTTTTAAATGGGCTGGGATGTTGAAAGACACTGATAAGAATGTGTGAAACAGCACAGAGGAAAAACATGACTTCAGGGATCTGAATTTTCTGTGCTTCCCTTCTCTATGGGCAACAGAGGTAGAAGTTCTGAGCACAGCTGCCATGAAGACAACACCTGAATGTCTTCCTCCCTGCCTCCGTCACCTCTCTAGGCTTTCTCACAGGAATGGTTCAATATTCTCTCTGTCTACTCCATGTATTCTGACTGATTCTTGCCTCCATACTTTTATAAACCTCTCCTTCCTTTGGACCTCTCTGTACAGACAGATTAAAACTCTGACCCTACAAATGTGGTGCTGTTATCAGCCTTTATACTGCATTTTTAAAAATATATATTTAGCATTAGTACCGATCCTGCAGCCCTCTGCTCTTTCCAGTCCATTAAAAACATGAAGTGAGAATGCATCATTCTTATGCCTACAGGGAGAACTACTTACTTCTCCCTGCATTTTCAAAACCCCGTGCATTGGTCTGACCGAGGTTAGTTTCCAACCAAGTCAATAGCGAAGAGACAGGTACAGTCCCTATCAACACAGTGGAAATGTAAGCATAAATCAATGGCCAGAAGTGGGGCAGAGGAGGCTATAGGTGACAAGTCCTGCTGTTTGCCATTTTAAGGTCAATCCTTTTTCTTTCCATGTGAATATGTGATTGAGGCCAAGTGTGAAACCTCACCTTACATCACGCTTTTCAAGCTCATTTGTGCTGTGCGTAAGGAGAAAGAGTCATTGCAGTATCTGATGCAAGAGTAAACATGTAGCAAACTGAAAAATCCACTCCTAATGAACAGGAAGGGGCACACAGGTATGGCACCAAGCCACAGCAGAAATCAAGGAATTGTAGGTGAATTAAATCCTTAGGACATCCCTTGACAACGCGATTGGGCAATCCCACATATCTCGCTACAAAAAAGCTAGTTTATACAGTGTCAGGCAGATAGTTCTAATTAATAGACAAAAGGTTACAATTAATATACAGCCCTGGAATAACTCTTATGCTACATTGTAGGAATATTGTCATTTACTATGGATACTAAATGTTATAAGATACATAGTGGGCACAAGACCCACCTGCTAGTGCTGTTTATTTTAACAAGAACACTGTGATTAGAAGGAATGGCACAATGGGTTGAGGCTTCAGAGTCTCTGGCTCAACACCATTATCTTACACACAACTATGTGAGAATGGAAAAGTGCTTTTGGTTCTTCGGCAGTCTTGCAGCAACCTTCACCATGATGACCCCTCAGCTTGTACAATCTATAAAATGCATCTGTCTGATTAGGTTTCAGATGAAGTCCAGAACAAGGAGTGATGCTTGTGCATGGGTACTCCAACTCAAGAGACCCTGGTTTTGAGTCACAAATCCCAGTGGCAAGAGAAAGGAGACAGAATTCCAATAACCACTTATGTATTTCTGGATAAGGAGTTGACAAGAACACATTCTGCTCTCTCCCCTTCTATCAGCCTAACCCTACTAGCAGCACCCCCATTTGGCGTAGCCTTTAAATAGGCACATGGAAGATTCTCATTCTTTCATGTGGGCATATAGTATGAAAAAGACTATAGACCTTAAGCATAATTTACTTTGCATTTCTTCTCTTCTAAAAAAGCACCCAACAAAACCATTTTCTTTCTAACAGACCAATATACATACCACTTCTCTGATTGCCTAGTGAAAACTTACATTTTTATGATTCACACATTTCATGAGGACCAACTCCCTGTAAGCTCGCTTGGCGTGAGTTTGGTTCTGAAATGGTCTGCTGAGCTTCTTAATGGCCACATTTCTGTCAAGGACGGCATCATAGGCAGCACTGCAGTAATTACAAACACAGGGGTTATGCATCTTGGAGAATATCCTACATTTCTCATGGCAAGCTCCTGAGCCTCAAGTCTAATATTGCTTTTTTTTCCCCTGAGAAAAATATGGGAACAGAAGGAGAGAGTTTCTAGTGAGAAGAAATAAGACATCAAAAGGAAACATGTACCACTACATCAGCAGAAGACAGCATGCACCATTACTTCTGAACTCCAGTTCCATAGGAAATTCATACTTATTTTCAAGGAGTGGAAAGAAAATAATTAAGTAACTTCAAATAAAAATACAATAAAAACTGTATGAGACAAAAAGTTGTTTCATAAAGCAACTCTCTGTGCATTGGGTACAGTGGAGAGGCTTTTGCTTTTTCTGTCATGATTAAAGACACCTTCACCGAGTGGCTCAAAGAACAATTGTCCACTTTTATCTGCAGTGAAGTCTGTATTTTCCTTATGAGATTTCTAATGAAATCAAGTTATTTAATCATTCTTTAAGACCATATCATCCAGTTCCAATAAAATACGTAGAAACAGAACCATTTCACATAATTGCTTTACCATTTCCTTCTGATAAGAAAAATTTTCTTACATATGCTTAGTGTAAAATTTTTGAAAACATGAAGAAATAAAGGCTCTGGTTTGCAAAGTGGGCTATTAAAGCTGGGATCCTAAAATTCTTCTTAAACTTTTATATGTTTTGTACAACCTTCAGTTATTTTGATAATCTTCACCTCCTATGAATCTGAACCACTTACTTTGGTAGTTCAAATCTGACTATGCAAGTTTTGACTTCTACATTTCACGAAGCACACTAATTCGTAGAAACGTTCCCAAATGGACAGTGCTCAGACTCTCTTCCTGATTCTCCCTTTTACCAAGAATAAGGAAAGGTGTGACACAAGTTTCCTGCTACTCCAAGAAGAGCAATTGTGTATTTCCCAAAAGACAAATCAACCAAACCACTGGTTGTTCTAAAAATGACAGCTTTTTTAAGCATCAAATAAACATTCAAAATCCTGTAATTTTTTTTCTTATTAATTCCTGCTTATTGTAGACATTCACTGACATTCACTTACAGAATCTTACTGATCAAGTACAGAGCAGAAAGCATGCAAGCATCAGAAGCTTAGTCACAAAGCCAACAAAAACGTACAAGTGTTCTAATTAAGTAAAAAAGTGTTGGCAATGTATGTCTTGGAAACCACACAGGTGGAGCAGAATAAGAAATATTTCAATTACAACACTCCTGCATAAATAACACACCAAATACATCCCACAAATAATAATTGTTTTCTAAAGGTGATGAGGAGTTTTGTGAAGACTACTTTCATCTACTGTCAACTTTTGGGGCAGGATGGTGTGATTTCCCCTGAAATATGTTCAGAGGGAAAAAAACCACCCCAAAACTCATGCCTGTTGTTGCAGGTGTTCTGAAACTGTCAGGAAGTTACATTTTAACATTTTCATAGTGACACTATTTCGTATCAAAATGTTAATTTACAGAAAAAGTAAAAATTAATACTGAATCTCCCCAAATTATCAACACTGTGAAATGCTAAGCACTGCACCTGGAGAGGAATAACCCCAGGCCTGGGAGCCGACAGTCTGGAAAGCAACTTTGCAGAGAAGGGCCCAGGGGTCCTGGTGGACAACAAGCTGAACACGAACCAGCAATGTACCCTTGTGTCAAAGCAGGACAACAGCATCCTGGGCTGCATTTAGGAATACTGTTGCTAGCAGGTCAAGGGAAGTGATCCTTCTACTCTGCTTAGTGTTACTAAGGCCACATCTGGAGTGCTGGATCCAGATCTGGGCTCACCAGCACAAGAAAGATAGGGACGTACTGGAGCACTTCCACTGATGAGCCATGAAGACGATTAGGGACTGCATCATCTGTCATACAAGGAGAAGCTGAGTGAGCTGGGATTGTCTAGCCTGGAGAAGAGAAGTCTCAGGAAGGATCTTACCACTGTTCTTAAGCATCTGCTAGGAGGAGTAAAGAAGATGGAGCCAGATGCTTCCAGTGGTCCTGAGCAACCTGCTTTAGTTGACTCTGGTTTGAACAGGTGGGTTGGACCAGGAGCTCTCCAACATCATCCATTCTGTCATTTGGTAACAACTCTTTCTTCTCTTATTCATTAATAAGGCATATAACTTTTATGTTCCAGCTAATACCACGTTAAGCACATGCATAAACAAAGATATTGCACTCACTAGTAAAAGCATATATGAAGCAGCTGAGGTGACAAGGCTATCTAAGATCCAGTCTGACTTACTTCATTCTGGCCAGAGAACTCCACTCAACTAAATCTTGAGGAACAAGATGTGTGATTTATAACCTAATAGTACATAGCAGAAAGCAAACCTCCTGTAGCAACTGTCAGAATCGTGTCCTTCATTATCATTTAGTTCAGCCACAACAGAGCATCATAAAGGCCACAACTAAAATACTCCTTAATTCCATTAAGAAAGTATTGAACAAATAAAGTGCAAAGAAAAAAGATTTAAAAACCCATGATCTTTCAACAGTTAAATGTTTTGTCTCTATGGTCTATGGACATCTATTGCAAATATACTTCAGCAGACAAATCTCTCGGCTAATCCATGTTACTTGATCACCCAACTTCTTTTAAGAAAAGCCTACAGAAGACTCCTCTGAGCTATGTAAGAGTACTTTGAATCATTTTAATGATCTTTTCTCATATTTTAATCTCATTAGTTACATCATAAAATCACTGGCTAGAAGTTAGAAAACAGTAACACTGCAAGTTTGTCTGGGCAACCATTTTCTCCAATTTCTGATCTCCATTTACTTTTTTGAATTGTCTCTCTCCATCAAAGCAAGAGATAAAAAACCTCAATCTAAAATCAGAAAACCAAAGGCTTCTTAAGCCTTTAGCTGTAATGACCCATTTCTATTCCTTTACATACCATGGAGGAAAATAAAACAGATAGAGTACTCCTTTGTACAGGGATATTTACTCTGAGATACACGGATCTTGACTGCAGTTCTATCATTGTCTTCTATCAAATGGAAGGTGTCCAACTACTTCAAGAAGTCAATACGTAAATTCATTGCACTGAGTAAATTAATAGCACTGATGTATTTTTCTATTCACCAGAGAGCAGCTTTTGTTTACAGACAATTTTACTACAACAAAATTACAGATACCACATGTAGGTCCTCTCTCTGGTGCTTGCTACACAAAATCCTTACCTTGGAACACCAAGGTTAGTATTGATGATATATCAGCCTTCTTAAGACAAACTTCAGTCACTGGCAGAAGAGTGGCTGTATAAACAGGTGACTCAAGAGAGCAGGAATAAGAGAGAGAGAGTAATGAGTGTCTGCAAACTGCTATGAAAAGGCTGAGCGTGAAAGTCAATTTCAAGACCTCCAATAAGAGACTGGATTTGCATCTAAAAGCCTGTGCTTCTTTCACTGGAAACTCTAACATAACACCTCTTCCTCAACTATAAATTTATTTTTTAATTTATACAGTTGCCGTATTTTTATAACAAAGACTATATCTATATATAACCATTCATCCCAGTCTTGTAATAAAATGATAGTTTTACTGCAACATGAGCTCAGAAAAATCTTCCAAGTTTACTACAATATCTCTGGCAGCTGTACAGAGGGAACATGCAGTAAATAAATTCTTTCCCTATAAATTCTGGTTACAGCTAATTTGGCAAGGTAAACATTAGTGTTAAATATGCCTTTTTAAACCATAAATAATTTGAAACAAACCTATTTAGCAGAGATAAAAAATTTTAGCCAGATGTGAGTATAAATTCATGCCTACCAAGAGATATACGTTATTACAGCTATTTAACAAGATTGTGTGCTGACTTCAGCAGGAAAAAAAAGAATGAAATACATTTAACTCATTCTAGTCAGATTTACACAAACTCAGATCATCATTTACCATGAACACTGTGTGTGAGTTCAGACTGTAATGATCCATGAGCAATGCTCTGTTATCATACACTTGAAGGATCAGGCATTCATTTTTATACCTATTTCATATAGCACAGAAAAGCTTTCTCGTTCTATGTGCAAGTTTCTATTTCAATAGACACTTACAAAGTAAATACTTAAAATTATTCTTCCCATACAGGAATAACTCTTTTAATCAATAATGAAACTTAACATTTATCACTTCCATAGATTAGTGATAAATGTTCTACCCAAGAACAGACTGCCAAAACCACAGAAAACATGTATTTTTAAAATTGACTCTTAGAGATGGGTTCCTAAGATAAAAAATGGCAATTTTTGATAGTCTTTAGTTTCAAGATTCTTCAGATGGGGCACACAACATCCTTTTCAAGATGGTATCCTTTCTCAAGCCCCTGCTTCATTAAAGTACTATTATTAGCTCTCAGATGATGGAATGGAAGCCCGAAAGAGGAAGGGAAGCTCCTAGGCTCCAGACACCCAGGGTAGGCTGTGAAACAGAGACTCTTGGCAATCTCATTCAGCAAACAGCTTTCTGTATTAAGAAAGTCTCTTCACTGAATGCTGAATGTTGTAGAAATCCAAGGGACACTAGAGGTCCCTCTTACCTATCCCTACATATACAGATTGTGACAAATACAGTATTAAAAACTTTCTGAAAAACTACTTAATATTACAGCTACTTTCTAAAGTGACAAACTTCGGTCACCTTTGCCTTCCTTCAGAAAGACTCCAGCTGCAACTCTGTTCATTATAAATCACTGCTATTTATATCTGCATTACTTGATTCTTCTAAGTAAGGTAGTTTTGCCACTGACATTAGCTATTTACCTTATTTCCTTCATCCCAGCACAGCAAGTGGGAAGAAAATTGCAACTCATCTTGTTAAACAAAGCACTGAGCTGTGTATTTGAAAATCCCTGGTTATTTAGCACTGAGATCTCCATCAGCGGAGTGCTAACCTTGAAAATCACATTTAACAAGAACACTAATGATAGCTCATCCTCAACAATCACCACTGATATATGAACCAGAATATATTCTATATACACATACAGATACACATCTAAATGTATATACACATAGACATAAAAAGAAAAGCATAGTTGGATGTATATATAAATGCTTTTCACAGTAATTTCTCTGACTTCAAACTCCCTGCCCTTGGTTTCAGATAATTATCACTACTGCACTTTCTGAAGAAGTCATTTTTAGGAAAAGCAAGACCCAAATCTCTTTTTCCGGTATCAAGCAAAATTTCTGCAGAAGTGGTTTATGACATTTTAACCATAAAATATTTTAAGTTCATTTTCTTCTCTCTATTTAAGGTCCTGTTTCAGGCAAGCACTCTAACGAAAAAGAGAGAAAAAGTTATTTGCTTTAAGCAAATTTTAAAGTGTATTCTGGTAGGAGTTTTTGTTGGTTTTGTTTGTTTGCTTTTTATGTTGACCTCATCAGTCCAAATTTTAGAATTAAATTAGACCTTCTCATTATTATCTTTTTTCTCTTTCTGACACGTAACTTCTGAGTTTCTAAAGGCAGATACTTATACATTTCTATTTACAAACGGTGCGTATTCCTCTCTTCAAAAATTACTTTTAAATAGGGAAAAAAAAAAGAAATCATTATTTTAGAGTGAAGACTTCTCTCCATAAAGTATCTTCTAAAATAGTGAATGTTTTCCATGAAAACAGTGTAACAGAAAAGAATTCCATACATGCACCAACATGAAGAAACTGTTTCTCCCAAACGGTACAAGTCAAAGTCCACTGTAATGAACAACAGCCTTTCAATGTCCTTATTAGGTTTGGAACCACGCCTGGGTGCTAAAACCCAGAAAATAACCAGCATGACCCTAATGAAGAGTTGCAGACCTGTTGTCAGGAATGGCTACTCTACACTCCAGATCAGGTCTATTTCTCCTCAAAACGCAGAGAAATTCGGTGGCCTCTGAGACATTATTCAGAGCTGATGCTTAAGGATACCAATACAGTTTCACAATGGATGACTGCTGCACTTTTCCAGTTACCATATACGGTTCCAGATATTTGTTTTGAGTTTCCATCAGCTCACAGCTGCTTGCAATCTGCTGGTAACAGTTGGATTAGGAAATACAATCAAGCTGCCTTCCCAACTGCAACACAGTCGTCATTTACTTTTCTACTATTGCCATGGATACTTCACAGAATAAATGAATCAGTCTTCAAGACCTTCTGTGAGCTTCCTCAGCACAGCAGAGATCAATGATTGAGCTCAACACATTCCTTCCTGCATTGCATGGGGCAGCAAAGACTGCGCATGCTGAAGTGCAGCAGGGGAGTCAAACACAGGCATCCTACCACAGCAAACACCTTGTCAGCAGCTGGTACCCTTTGGAGGCCCTTCACGCACCAAGGTGACATGAAACCTAAGCAGAAAAGACAGAAAGGAAGGTCGAACTAAGCTGTCACCTCAGTGCATTTAAAATGAGAGCAGGTTCACTCTTTGGGCCTTTGGGAACCTCGCAGCCAAAGCAATGTAACTCACTGCCAAACACTCAACATGTGATCTCTTATCCTGTGTTGGAATGAGGTAACATGAGAGAGGAAAGGATTGGGATTATCATCCTAGCCCTTGAATGAGAGTTCAACGTTGTTGTCAAGATCATACAGGGAATTCTGTAGCACTTAAATTTCAAAGATGTACCATTAAAACTGGATGATTTTAAGATAAAAATGTATGGCTCTATTCTACATTTCAGTGTTTAATCAGGAAAGATACGTTTCTTTTCAAAGAAAACTCTTAGAAAATCAAGTGCACCATTCAGTGTACACATGCTTTCATATATTTAATACATTTATGGCAAGCAAAATCCAGTTAAAAACAGAAAAGACAAGTCGTGCTCTCTGCTTGCACAATACTTCATTTAGTGGATGGCACTAGAAAATGCTTGCTCTCAAACTTTACTTGTAAGACTTATGGTTCTGATACTGAAATAAAGTCCTCTGGAAATGAAGAAGTTTGTTGTCTAATTTATATTATTATGGATTTTCCATTTAGATATTAAATATTTTAGAACAGAGAAGAGCATATGTGGTACATTTCAGCTAAAAAATATCCCCATGTCCTGTATCGTTTCATTATAGTACCACTGAAAATATTACTGTAGCATTTTAATACAGGTTTCTTCGCTTCACGGCAACATACTTATTCTATTTCCCACCTTGCAAAATACAGCTCTCTAAAGGCCCTGGTTAAATGGAAATACATTTTAGGTGAGCTACATCAAAGCTCTCTGGTGATCCATACATTAAACAAGATAAGTGATTTAAAAAGCTCCACACACATTTCTGTCTGAAAAAGTATGGAAATGACCAAAAAAATAAGTAAGAACTGCTCATGTGACCAGTCATAACTGTGCTTATTGAAATAGGAGTAAAATATACAATTCTTTGCCACAGCTAGAAGAAATTACTTCAGTAGGAATCTTTCCCCAGTACAGTCTGTGACACTGTATGCCTAGATATTTATGGTCTTAAAGAACTTGTTACAGGTATCCAAATGCACTCACGCTTATTCTTAAAAAAGCAAACACAAAGTCCAAGCCCACAACTCATCCAGTTCCTTTACTGTCACCCATAAAGGATTAGAATAGTATCATTTTCACATCCATGACATCTGCGATCCAATTTTGAATCCATATTACTCATTCTGTTTAAAGTACTACAGTCATTGCCTGAAATATCAAAGCCAAGCAGCCCTTTCCAGCAAAGCTAAACTGGGAAGCACAAAGAATTTGTATTTCTAAGGGCAACTAGATTTGAAAACTTTTTGCTGTGAAATCTGTTTTACAGCTCAGTCATGCTGAGATGGCTCTTATCCACCACACTTTCAGACAGGTGATCTGAAGGAAGATGGTCGAGTTGTGATATCTAAGACAATGTAAAACAAGATGCACAGGAAAAAAGGTTGGAATGCTTATTTTTAGTAAACAATAGAAGTTCACTGAACATCTGTCACTGGTGGCTCAAATGTGCTATATTATAGTTTTGCCAATTAAAGTACTGGGTAGAACTGTAAAATAATGAAGTAATTCACTATGCAGCAAAAGAAGCTACACACTTGGAAAACTGCTGGGAAAAAGAGTAATCACAGGCTGGAGTCTATTAAGAAAAAGGAGGGTCCGCAGTAAAATTTTCTCTCTGTTACTCGCTGACAAATTTTTCTGTTACTAGGCCGAACCTCCTCTGCTGATACCTTCTTTTAAAACAATTACGCGCATGAAAGAATCAAATTTGTTTATGTTAACAACGCGCTCTTCCATCAAAACCACTAGCAGTTCTTAAAGGTGACTATCCTCTCCAGCTCCATCACCACCACAAACCACAAGCCTGTGTATGCAGAAGCTCCACAGTTTGCACAGACCAAAATGTCTTGATTGAGCTGACAATTCAGATGCACAATATTATGCCCTTTTGACTCAAGTTATACAAAAATACCTCTGTGACTCTCTCATCCGCAGCTTGAGCCTCAATTTAGTCACCCTTCTGATTACATGCGCTGGTGATGCCCTAACGAGAACCATTTTGGAATCCACTGATCAGTTCTGTATATTCATGCAAGATAAACACTTTTCCCATAGCAGTTCTCACTCACAAAGACAGTGCAGCGATATGGTAGGAAAGGCAATGTGGAAGCATCTATACTGTTCACACATCGCCTGACACACCTCTCATAACACGTGCCATTTTAGTTTGCCTGGTGACTAAAATATTCATCAGGATGTTGAATATAAAGTATATTTACATACTTCTCATCTGTATATACTCTGCTGATTCTTTGTACTTGGCTCTGAAAGTGACTCAGTTGTAGAATCCTTTTCTGAACCGAACTGTAAACCCTGTACTTTCTAGTTCTGCATTTCTCTTGTCACTATTTCACTATATAGTCTGCTAGCTGACAATAACTTCTATTAACTGCCAGCCTAGGAAATTCAGCCTGGTCAGTGAAAGAAACCAAGGTTTTTTTCATTCTGCTTTAAAAGAGCTTCAGGCCAATATGCTTTCCATTACATATGTTACATGTTAGAGGTGACAATCTCATAGTTTCCAAAGTATGCTACACTACTCACCCTTTGTATGCTCAAGAACTTACCAAAGCCAGAGCAAGGTAAAAATCTGAAAAATGCATTAGAGCTGGGATGTTTATCAATATTCAGTGGCAGAAAATACATGGACAAAGGAAGTAAAAGTGTGATTTGTAGTTGAAGCATATTGAGTAAATATTTCCCAGCGTTTGGAGAATGGGTATAAGACACTGAATCTGTCAAAGAGATCTCATATTCAGTGCTCTGAACTGTTACCAGGGTATATAAACTTTGGACAGTTTTCAAGTTGTGTTAAGCGTCAAAGCAGCAAAGCCAGAAAAGTCCAGTTTCCTCATTTAACAGCCATTTACATGACTAGGGAAATATGGACACCGAGGCAGAGTCTGTGCACCTGGAAGAAGTTGAGTAGCTAGCACATTCAAACTGTCAGTCACATGAGAAATCTGTTATTTTTGGATCTACAAATTTAAACAAAAAACAGCTACTATCTTCCATAGCCAACTTACAGTCATAATTTAAAAGACTTACTGGCTTGCCCAACAAACAGAACAAAAGCTGTCAGTTTGGAGAAAAGAAACATTATTTCACAACCTTTCTTGCTACATTTCTCAAATGATTAGAAATTAGAATTCAACCAAAACACTAATCATGGAAGGGAAAAAAGTCAACACAAAATGGTTAACCCTAAAAGGACACTCAAATTCTAGTTTCCCAAAACTAACCCTGCAATCTCTGCAAGGCTATTCTAAGCAGACAGAAACAGAAGATCGGAGATGCCGAAATGTCACTTGGTGCTGTTCTGTGAGAGAAGAAAGCCAGAGTTGCCACATGCATTACCTTGACCCTCTCAGCCAAAGGGCTAGTCCACAGCCTGCCCCTATGCTGACACTAACCTGACCAACCCAGGTTGCTCTAACTCATTCAGCACTCTCTCATCCAACTGGGGTAATTCTGTACCTGCAGTCTCTCATACTGAGGTACATCTCTGACACAGGTAAGATGCTAGCAGGTAAAACTGATACTTTGTAAGGACACAAAATGTTCTACCTGCTGTATAACAAGCCAAAACACCTTTTCTCAATGGGAACAAAAATAAAAATTACTTAGATTTTTGAGTTGCCCTGTTACACCAGAAATTTCAAGATGTAGATGCTCTGACATAATTTTAAAAAGAGATTTTTGTTTGAATTAGAAACTCTATCCCTTCTGTGGCTCATGGTGAATTAGCGACCCCAGAGCTACAAAATTTATTTCCAGTTTGTAAATCAGCACCAATCAATTTTGAATGGAAAAGTGTAACACCATGAATCCAGAAAGGAATAAGACAAAAAAAGCAGTGAAAAAATTACACTTCAATGTCCTATTTGCACTTGCTTTTACTCCTACCTTTGAGTCTTCCTCCTTTCTGCTTCCCCTTCTAACTGCCTCTCTATTGCCAATTCTTGCCCATACTGGTGAGTTTTCCCACTCATGTCATGCCAGACATGTCTCACATTGTTCACAGACTTCACCTAGGCTTCATACACAATCTCTTGTTTCATATTGTGTTTCTATTTCACGCAACTTCTATTATATTCCAATTTTTTTGGCTGTCACTGTTTTTTAAGATTGTCTATGGACAGCAGGTCTTGTGACATGGGACAGCTTTTTGTTTTCTGTAAAGCATTGTGAAAATCTGTAGACCACATTAATATCAGAGAATAAATATCAACATAGAATAGTTTAAGGTGGAAGGGACCTTAAAGATCATCTAGTTCCAACCCCCGTGCCTTGGGCAGGGACATCTTCCACTAGACCAGGTTCTGCAAGGCTCCATCCAACGTGACCTTCAACACTTCCAGGGAGGGGGCATCCACAACTTCACGGGGAAACCTGTTCCAGTGCCTCACCACCCTCATAAGAAATCATAATAAATTTCTTCCTTCTATCTAATCTAAATCTACCCTCTTTTAGTTTAAAGCCATTACCCCTTGTCCTATCTCTACATACCCTTGTAAAAAGTCCCTCTCCAGCTTTCTTGTAGGTCCCTTTCAAGTACTGGAAGGCTGCTGTAAGGTGTCCCCAGAGCCTTCTCTTCTCCAGGGTGAACAACCCCAACTCTCTCAATACATGCTTAAAAAGAAAATTGAATTATCTGAGCTGTATTTCCTTCCAGACTGGTTCTAGCTTTTCTATTTCTGGTTCCATTGCTTCTTTGTTTTGATACCTGCCATTTTATTGGGATGCTTTGCCCTGTAGCCATACCTCTCTGATTGCATATGGTCACAGCTATTCTCATATCACAGGAGAAACCCCTTGTGCCTAAGAGGGAATATAAGTGTTTAGTGCAATTGCTTTCACGTTAAACACATGCTAATCAGTGATGATGGTGATGCAACAGTCTTCATTTCAGTGGTGACAGGATTTCAAGTGAATGAAATAAAAGGGTAAGCCTGAACTCAGTTAAGGAATAGCTGCAATACACAGACAGTAGATAATTCCAACCCTGATTTCCTCCTTGAACTGAAATTTATCTGTGACTGAATTCCAGACAGGCAACCTGACACAACAGGAGGAGCATGGAGAGTCCTGAAAAAAATTTGTCTGACATATTGCAGCATAGGAGTGAGACAAAACAAATGTGAGAAGAGGGAGATGTGGTGGTGACGAAAAGGAAGTTTGTGAAGGGGTAGCAGCAGATCATCTGTAAGGGGTGTTATAAAATGTTACTGCCTGATAGCAAAAAGTGTAAATCAAATTGATTTTTTAATCAGCCAACACAGAAAGAGCTTACATTACATAAACATCAGTTACTTCTCTGCAGCCGCAGAATTGACAAACAGCTGATAATTTTTTTAATGGCCCTACCATGATCACAGATGCTTATCCAGCCATGGCTATGAACAAACCTGCTCAATACCTAATAGTTGTGCTGATCCAACTGAAAATCCTGGGTGTCAATACATAAGCCCAACAGTGCCTTTACGGTACTGTAGTTTATGACCAAGTAAGGTGAGTATTGCTGTAAGGGTTCACAAAAAAATGTTGCACAGAGATAGTTTCTACACCAACTTATTTACATTTTTTTAATAAACTTGCAGAGAGAAAACTTGGAGTAGATTTTGCCCGCTTAACTGTTATAGGCATGGAAACTATGTAGGCTTTTTAAGGAGTAAGGATCTAAAAAGGACAGAGTCAGAAATATAGGCAGCCTGAATATTTTAGAGACAGGGACCCTGATCTCTTTGCTAGGAAAGCATACTGTGGCATGTTTTATTACATATCATTTGTGATTATCAGAACCTAAATTACATTTTAGATTTCTGTGTACTAGCAAAGGGAAATGAAACACGAGAAGACAAACATTAAATACGTGGTGACTTCCTACCTACCAAGAATCTCTGCAGTTCAGTATAAGAAGGACATTACAAAAAAAATTGAGAAATATTTTTTGTAAAGTAATTACATGTTAGACCTTTAAAAAAAAGATACCACAATAATTCTTGCTCAAGTATTACATCTCAGATACCCCTGTCATAAAAATGTGTCTTCATCCTGCCTCAGGTGCCTTCATGCACTGCTACTGGATATATACCTTTTTTTTTTCCTTCTTTCCCACTTACATTAAAGATAGTAGCAGTAGATAGAACAAGTTGTAAGAATCAAAGCAAACACAGAACAGAAGCTGCTTATTCTTAAAGACAATTAATTTATCTAATTTTTCATTCGTGTTATGTATAGTTTGACATATGGCAGCTGTTCTCTTATAATCCTAACATCAGTTTCCACCACATTCAAGCTAAGTTCTTTGTTGAGTCATTAGCAAGAGCATTGCAAGACATTGCCTCCTCCTCTCACCTCATATCCAAGCAAACTGTCTCTAAATATGTGTTACTACACAAATTCTAATAAGATGACCTTAAATACAAATCTGACCAACTTAGATAAGCGCCTTCACTCAATAATCTGGAGCTCAAACCCACAGAGATACTCGATTTTTGCTATTCCCACTGTGAGTCTCTCAGCAACTTAAAATTCATGTGCTGGTCATCAGGATTCCAAATACAATTGGGAAATTTTCTATCTTTCTGAAGAATCAAGGCATAGATATATCAGAACAACAAACCAGAATGATATATAGATATATCAGAACAACAAACAACAATTCCAGATGTACATCAGATGATGACCAATGGCTAATGAATACACGCAATTAAATTTTTGGCATTTTAGAGCAACGATGCACTAGAAAATCCGAAGAATGCTACAATGTGAATGAAATAGGTAGCTGGAGAAAAATCCTGCAATGTACAAATCAGTGAGTGGAACTTGAAGCTTGCTGTGAGTTTACGTATGGTATCCCAACATTAAAGAACTTCCCAAAGTGAAAAAAAAATTCTGGCAATAGTTTAAACCACTTGTTCTCAGGAGAAAAAAAAAATCTCATCAGTTGTTGCTGTTGTATGACATGTATTAGCACCAGGAAACATGACAGAATTTGCTGCTGTGGTTCAACCCATTAGCTGGTACCTAGGCCCACACAGCCGCTCACTCGCTCCTCCTCTGCTCCCCAGTGGGATGGGGAAGAGAATGAAAAAAAGTAAAACTCATGGGTTGAGATAAAGAGAGTTTAATAAGACAACAAAGGAAATAATAATAATAACAAAAATAATAATAATAGAATATATAAAACAAGCAATACACAACACAGTTTTTTCTCACTGCCCAATGACCGATACACAGCCAATCCCCGAGCAGCGACTGTGGAATTTGTGGATTTCGCAGAACTCCTGAAAAAACTTTGAACCCAACAAAAACTTTGAACTGGGAAAGAGAGAGCTGAACTCCTGGAAAAGTGCTTCCTGCTTCCTGGCCAACCCCCATTTATAAACTGAGCATGATTCCATGGTATGGAATATTTCCATTGGCCAGCTTGGGCTAGCTGCCTGGCTGTGCTCCCTCGCAGATACAGCATACCTGCTCATTAGCTGAATATGGGAGACTGGGAAAAGTCTTGATTTCTTAGCAGCAACTAAAACCATCAGTGTTAACATTTTTTCTCCTACTAAATCCAAAACACAGCAGCTACTGGGAGGGAAATTAACTCTACCCCATCTGAAACCAGGACACATGCTTATTTCACTAACAGTACAGTAACAGTTCACAGTACAAACTGACATCTATTTTCTAAGTTACTCTCACAAAAAACACTTGTAAAACTCTCTAAAGGTTGTCTTCAAAAACCTCCTCAGGAGTGGAGCGTCAAAGCACATCAGCAAATCACACAACAGCATAAGAAAGAGAACACAAGCTGAACTAATGGATACAATTTGGAGAATCTTTAAGAGAACAGGACAAATCTACAGTGTCAGCTGACCGAACATTAAGCACAAAAATTCTGCAAGATGTGGCTGTGTACCTGAAATGCAAGTAACTGAACGCATGACACACACTCAGTAGTGATTCTCAGGAGACACTAGGACTGATAAAATTAACACTGCCACTCCCTTCAGGACCACAGAAATTCTAAGCATATCTGGGTACATGGTTCACTTCATTTTTCCTCTGAATGACATGTATTCTTTGTTCTCCTCTTCTGAGGAAAATTAGCAATCTACTCCACAGTGAGAACAACTCTGAACTTTGATGGAACCATGCCAATTTTTACAAGCAGAAATGTTAACCTCTATCAAGGAATACAGTATCTCAATTCAGTGGCCAAAGAAACCAAAACAATATTACTGGGATAGGAAGGTCACAATGGACAAATATATTGATCTCTCGAGAACTTTAATACACCAGTGCCCAGCTAAACAATACAAATAATGTCGTGCATTAGTTCTAAGACACTGAGGTGTCCACTATTCTCTGTCTCTTTTCCACTGTACCGTAGCAAAATCATGGACTACTCTTCTTTGATCAGTGTGGGCTCAAGATTGATTATGCTCAGAAGTATCAGCTCCTCTTTCTATGGCTTTTATCATTATTCCTATTGCAATATCACTCTAGGACCTTACACTTGGACCAGGAGTCAACTGTGCTACACAAAAACAGAACTGAAGTATAACCATCATATAAAAGAGCTCAAGTGGTTTTGCAAACTCAAAGATCTGATCTTCTTCATCATTTACAGGTACATCCCACAAAGAAGATAGTCATATTAAATTAAAATCTACTTTTAAGTAGTTCTGTTGATTGACTATGTTCATCTCTTAGCCAACTCCATCTTAAATCTTCCATTACCATTATTGTGACACAACAGAACAGTTCCCTGTGATAGTTCCAAGGAGAATAGCAACAAAAAAACCTTCACAGTGGACATCTTGAGGTGGACAGTATCTGTCACATTCCTCCTCTGGCCTTTGAGCACTGTGGGATGTGGCTGAGTCACCATCCCTCGAGGTATTTAAAAGACATGTAGACGTGGCACTTAGGGACACGGTTTAGTGGTGGACCTGGCAGCGTGAGGTTAACAGTTGGACTTGATCTTAAGGGTCTTTTCCAACCTAAATGGTTCTATGGTTCTATGATTACTTTAAGGAAAGAATCAGCAGTTATATAAGCCACAACAAACATCACCATCACAACATGCTGATTTGAAAGATCTCTGCACTCCTTAAGATTCAACCACCAAATTACAATTAAGTCAGCAAACGAGAACTTCTAGCAACCTTAGGCAACATAGAAAGCTATCAGTTAACTTGCTGACTCTATGTGCTACAAGGAACACAAGACAACTACAGAGAAGCCTACAGAGAGGATGATTTGCCCTTGGTCGAGGAGGACTGTGTGAGGGATCGCCTAGGCAATCTGGACGCCCACAAATCCATGGGCCCTGAAGGAATGCACCCACGAGTGCTGAGGGAGCTGGTGGATGTCATTGCTGAGCCACTCTCCATCATCTTTGAAAGGTCCTGGAGGACAGGAGAGGTGCCCGAGGACTGGAGAACGGCAAATGTCACTCCAATCTTCAGAAAGGGCAAGAAGGAGGACCCAGAGAACTACGAGCCGGTCAGCCTCACCTCCATCCCAGGAAAGGTGATGGAACAGCTCATCCTGGAGGTGATCATCAAGCAAGTGGAGGAAAAGAAGGTTATCAGGAGTAGTCAGCATGGATTCACCAAGGGGAAATCATGCCTGACCAATCTGATAGCTTTCTACAATGGCATGACTGG
>Ga0065711_1027336_pt1 | contig 50735 bp, 21 predicted proteins | sample Hoacrofraction12_FD_59098 | JGI IMG/M metagenome (GOLD analysis project Ga0065711, IMG submission 59098) | Hoatzin crop microbial communities from Cojedes, Venezuela - Epithelial fraction 12 v2 (version 2) | ecosystem: Host-associated > Birds > Digestive system > Esophagus > Crop | place... | reverse complement strand
TGCAGCCTTCTCTTCTCCAGGCTGAACAAGCCCAACTCTCTCAGCCTGTCCTCACAGGAGAGGTGCTCCAGACCTCGGATCATTTTTGTAGCCCTCCTTTGGACCCGCTCTAACAGTTCCATGTCCTTCTTGTGCTGAGGGCTCCAGAGCTGAACGCAGTAGGTATGTATTGTGTAAGAAACTCCAACTTTTGGATAAATATCAAACTGTGAGGAGGAAAGCATGGCTGACTTTTTATTAATAGCACTCTAGTAGTCCCATACTGCCTAGCATTTCCTGCCAATTCTGCCCACCATGAAGCTGGATACTGAAGAATATGAATTTGCTTCTGTCCAGGTACCAAAGAATTACACAGTTAATATGACAGAAATGTAATTATATCATTACATAGGATGCTAAGCAAGCATCTTCCTCATTTCTAAAATGAGAATTGAAACCCAAATACTACGTACATTTCTCAAGGCTATACCAAAAGTCAGAGGCAGCAATGAAGGCTACACTCAAATTTCCTGAATCTCAGCTCCATATTTTAATCCCATGGTAGTTCTATACCAGTGCAAGCTACCTTTTAATTCAATTTCTCTTGGAAAAAAAAAATCAACACTAAGGAACTGTTTATTTCTAAAGCGTGTCACAAGTTTGCACATTTGCAGTGGAGGACCATCTTTTATTACTACTGATAGTGACACTAGTGTTGAGTGTGTGATCTTTTAGCTTTTGTAAGTTTGACTAAAATCAGCCATGAAGAACTCTGATCAGAGCAGAGAGTTGACATAATATTATTGCAGCAGTGAATAATACTTTCTGCTTGCTCACACTGGTGCAATTTTGAAGATAATAAAAACTATATTTCGCTGTCTAACTAGCAAGCCTCACACAAAAGAACATTCAATTAAAAAATGCAAATGCCTTTTTTTGGCTGGCAAGGAAATAATCCGTAGTGATTCCCACTGATTTCAAGAGAAAGCAAAGTTAACATTGAACATGGAGGCATTTCTAGAAGCTTAGCTGTGTCAGCAAAGAACTGAACATAACAGCCCTATTAAGGAGTGCAGCAGATATTTCTGGTTTCCTAGGGCAGAGAGAGTTTTCTACGGATTAGGCTTTCCTTCTTTCCAAAGTGAAAAATGCCATAACCATTAGATCCAAAATATGCCCAGCAACACTCAGAATGAAAATATATTTTCTAAACATAAAATAAGCAAGGAGCTATGGCCCTCACAATTAAATGATGAAGGCAGTCTTCAGATCACCACAGCTGCTTCGTTAAAGTTTAGCTCTATTAAAAAAACCCCCACACCCCTCACCATACTTGCTTCTAAAGCACAGCCATAACAAACACCATAGGCCAGTCACAAGCGCACATCATTTTAAAGTAAACTACGTATCAGCTCAGTTCCTGGTGAACAGTGAACTGTCTCAAATCCACGTTATAGAGGTTGGATCAATCTCGCAAACACAAGTCATTGCTGAAAAGAGGCCCTGAACTGAAACAGCCTGGAAAATGTATTAGATATTCATCCTAGCAGAAAAATTTCTACCAAGCAAGTTAAAACATAATATGGCAAAACTTAAATTAAACACATCCTTAAAAAGCTTGCCTTGCAGATGCAAACTCCCTTATGTGAGCAAGCAAATTACTGAGGGGTTGTCAAGGGGAAAATATCTGCTAGCACAAGGTTGTTTTCCTTAACATTTATCCAGTCTGAAATAAATACACACTCTCTCTTTTGCACACTACATCCTTCTACCTTTCGTGAGCAAAGGCTTGTCTCTTCTTCAGTCCTGCAGTGAATTGGATGCAGCCCCTTTCCTACTCTGCCTGTTAAAAGTTAATTGCCTTTGGCTGACTATTTTTTCATACTGTTGTAGTGCCAAGCACTTCCACCTAAGGACAGTCACTGCCTGGATGTCAAAGAGCTTATGGTCGAAGTAAGTTATGTCTACACAGCCCAATGCATCCAAGACACAGTGTAATTCAGCTTGAGATGAGCTGGTTTCTACTGACATCCAAACCAACTAGTTTAAAGCCAGCTCAGCTGTCTCTAGACTACTGTGACTTTCAGATACTACTGTGACTGTCGTATAGACACACCCATACATAAAGGGCTGAAAAGAAAAAGCATTTTAATCTTCACTGTGTAAGAAGTGAATTGAGACACAGAGGCACAAAGTCACTTGTCTAAGGTCACACAAACAGTTTGTCAGTGGTGAGAAACCTTGAGTCCTGGCTCGGTGGCTTAACTGTAAAACCAACTCTGCCAACAATACAATTACTGTAACTAGGGGGAAAATTCAGATTTCTGCAAAGAATTACAACAGTTTTGGAGCTCAGACAGATGACTGATCATAGCTTCATGAGTCTGTGTATATCAGCTGAGCCATAGTAATTGACCATGCGTGCGTTTTTAGCCCACAGCAAACAAGAGGTAAAACATATTAGCTTAAATCTTTTGCACTGAGGTTTACCATTACAGATTTTGCTTCATGCTTGTTAGATGCTGAGAATGTGCAAAGGGTCAGTTACTGCTGCTCAACTGACACAAGGTAATCTGTGGGTAACTCAACTGTGTGTCTGAGCCCTTAACCTAAATACAGTAGAAAATTGGGTCCCCCTTGACACAGTATTTTAACTCATTAATTCAGAATGCCATGTAATTTTTTTTTTTTACTTTTCAGTAACTACCAATTTTAGAATTGAGCTGTTCTGGTCAATTATACAAAGGTTTGCAATTTATATTGCTATACAATATCGGCAACTACCAGTGATTCATTATATGAAATTACTGCAGTATTTACAGTCACCATTGACAGCTATACCTTAAAGTCCAAACAAGAGAGTTTTTCCAGTCTTTTGTTTACATCAGGAGAATCCATCTTCTTTGTAAACTGAATAAAGCACAGTTGGTTATGGTCCTCAAATGACAAGATGATGAAATTGTTTGTAAGAAGAGCTGAAAAACAGATAAAAATTGTCACCACGGTAATACCTGTTTCTAGTAACAAAACAAATTACTGAACCCTCCACTGAGACATTGCAAAAAGCAATTTTTTCAAGACAGTGTCTTAAATATTACAGTGAAGCCTCTGTAATCTCCTAAAAGACATCAATGTGTCATCCTGCCAGGACCTTCCTGGAAATGAGAAATAAAGCCTAGGGAGTGCTCTGATTACATAAACCTGAATAAATTATCTTATATCAAGTTACCACTACATTAAAATATATGTTGTATGCCCTTCCACATTAAATTCCATCTTGGTTCAGCCTTCTATTTTTTTCTTATAGTAACATCCACAGTCTTTTGGAAATGCACCTAATACAACACAGCTTGTGTTAAGGACGATAAATGCAAATCAGTACTTGAGGTGTTCTGGTATTCTGACATTGTAAGGTTCCGGGTGCTGCTGCAGACACCAAGCAGGCTGCTACATGCAAGATTATGCTTTAGAGGGGTTATGAATTCATTGAAAGCTTCACATGAGGGTACCCAAACAATACAATTAACCAAGATGGAACAGACTCTCTTGGAATTTGGAAAAGTGCAGTGGCGTCCCCACTGTTATCATAAGGGGGCGCTAGACCAAAATAGTTCAATATAAAGTGACACTAATTTGACAATGAAAATTAATTAGACAATAATATCTAGGACTTTTCTTAAGTGTTATCCAGTTATTCAAGCAAGTGCCAAAATTTAAAGGGATATCTGAGAATGAAGTGAGTCATCAGGGTAATTACTACCAGATCACTGAAGAACTGTGAATGAGAACAGGGTTTAAAGTAAAGGTAGCAAGCTGTTTTCAGGAAGTGAAGTCAGAAGCCTCTGTTAAAAGGAAAATGCCAAGTAAAGTGGAACCTGATCTAAAAGCAAACAAACAACACCCTGCAGAAGAACCCCTGAAAAACAAACAAAAAAAGCATTTGTGACTAATATTCTCGATTCTTAAACTTATTTTATATATCCTTACATGTCTTACATATAAGCACTGAAAACAGGCTACTCAGCTTTGCTTTGATTTAGTCTGATTTACAACCAGTTGCATTTTCCAACAGTCATGTACTGGCACAACTCTGAAGTATATGATATGCAAATACTAAAGGGTAAAGTTTAAAGCCAAATAATGTAACATTAACACTAGCTTTTGAAAAAAAAATGGTGATAAAGTATCTGACATGGTGAGTTAGAAGCTGTAACTGAGATCCTAAAACACACATGAAAAGTCAAAGCCACTGAGTATGGTACACTTAATATATACACAGTTAAAATATTTTTATATCCTCACAGACTTTGTTTACGTTAAAGATGACCTACAGCACACCCCAGATGCTTCTGAAATTTCTTTTGGTTGAAGGAAAGAAAGCAGGATTCAAAGATCCCTGGGCAAGTGTGAATGAGACTAGCAGTCCCTTGATTGTAAGTATCCATGGTGTCTGGGGCAGGAGTGGAGATCAAATCAACATGAATGAAACTATGGGCATAGTTAGACCATTATTTGGAGAGGACCCATACACTGCAGAGTCACATTACCCTAAAAAGGCAAGTAGTGTAGTTAATATAATATATACTAGTACCGCAAGACCTCAGTGCCACAAAATAGTTTAGAAATACTATTTCCCTTTAGGAACGCAATTTTTCTATAATTTCTAATTAAATTTATATTTAAATTTTTCCTATAAATAATTAAAATCAGGAGGTCTTTATTAGAGGCAGGAGGATTATAAACACAATCTCCAATCTGTATTTTGAGCACACAATCTGACCTTTATTCCAAACCTCAAGAAAGCATGCTACTCTGAGTTAGAATTACAACTTTTCATTTAGCAAACTGCAATTTTATTCATTTCTACATACACACTATTGTTAAAATAAGAACTATTATTTTTATACAGACTTCTCGTATTAAATATCAAATTTCTTTTGACAAACTTTATTATCACAACCCTAATTCCAACCTAGATTTGGAAAGACACACAATTATGTTGGATTGAAGTTAATTTATTCTAGGACAACATCATGTCATGGTTCTTGCATTAGGACAGTTCACTATAAAAACTGAACACTATTTGTGCAGGTAACAAAAGTATCTTGTTGTTCATGAAAAAAAAATGTATTGCAAACACAGGTATTGCGGGTTTTGCTTTTACTGAACACAAGCAGTCCTTTTTCACCTTCAGATACAGGTATTACCAAACATGGAGGTTTAAGAAGTTACCGAATAAGTGAAAATAAGGACAAACCATTATATAATGTTATTTATAGGAGTTTGAGTGGAAAACATATTTGTTGCTTTATTATTGCTTTAGTTGCAAGCTTTTAGTATTTTTTTTTAAATGTATTTCTATGACATATTAAGCCAATGTAGGGCAAGATATGTGTAAATTATATATTTATAATTTATTATTTATTTTTTAAAAAAGACAGAATATTACGAATAAGTTCTACACACAACTTCAATTTCAGTGCAACCTTAGCTTCCATGCTTTCCTTTTTTTTGTCACCCGAAAGTATGAAATCCTCCCTCTGGAAACAGAGGGCAGAAAAATCTGAGATGGAATTAGTAATCTCTTAAGTGAAGAGTGGAAAAAAAGAGTCAAGACGTTAAATGTGTTTTACACTGTGTAATTAGTTGATAAAAAATCAAGTTAATTGTTTTCATACTGAAGATTCTACTAACATAGTTACATTAATGTTATTTTGCAAGACTAAACTACAATATACTGATGAGAAAAGATCAGAGGGACACAGTATTGCAGCTTTTTGAAATAACCAGTGCAATACTCAATGGATGCCTACTTATGGAAGAAAATAAATCATTAAAGATCACAGCTAAATCTAGCATATATTCGCATTAAAAAGATGTAACTCAGGTCTACTTTTTAAGAATTTGGAAAATACTGGACATGTAATTTGGCTTGCAACAAAATTCCATATTCTTGATCACACAGATGCCAAGAGACTGACACCTGGTTGGGTTCTCAGTGAAGCTCTGTAGAGACACATTGAAAAAGCTACAGTTGTACTATAAAGCTGTTGAAAACTGGTACATTTTTGTAAGTTTTCTTCTGCATCGAACTAAAATTTCATTTTAGCAGTCACGAGTTAATAACAATAGTGAGATTCTGGAAATCTAGAAACTAAATCAGAACACCTCCGCGTAACTAATGTTATCCAGCCTTTTCTAATAAACAAGTATTTTAATAACAACTATCCCATGTAACTAATCAACTGGCTAACGTTTGGTTCTGTCCCATCTTCCCACTTTTGAAACAAACATGACAAATTCAAATGGCATGATCACAGCGATTCAAATGTGTAAGAACTGAATTTCAGAAACCCATTCAGCATTTGACAGGCCTGAAAACTTTGATGTTAAATATTATTCTTAAAGTGTTCTTAGTCCTGAGGGTTGTAACTATGGCTTTACATGCAATTACTTGTTGTGTTTGCAAGTCCCCAGTGGCAATAATTAGTCTACCTGTTGACATACTGTTTCTCTACTCTATTGTTAATGCAGGCAATTGATTTGCACATGGGTGTAATTACCATCACTGATGGTGTCGGAGATGAGCTTCCCCACCAGGGTCCTGTCAATCACCACTTTCTCCAGCTGTGGCCCAGAAAGGCTTAGGGACACCAATATACCTGAGTGAAAGAGGAGCTAAATCCAAATAGTGAGAAAACAAGACATCAAGAATCATTAATAAAGCGAAACGTTTCAAGGTACATATTAGCAGCTGTCCATTACACAGTATATTAATTTTCAAAATTACAAAAAACACTTTTCATTGATGCAAAGATGTCTTCTAATGACTTTGAAAGCTTTTTCAGTAAAAGGGAGAGGCGTAATATGACACTGAATTATACAGGTACAAGAATTACAACTGCTGAATGCTTGAAGAAGCTGTGTGCTAAGTCCCAAAATGATGCAGAAAATATAGTGAATTAGTTTGTTAAAAATGGAGATAAAAATTCTGTCCTGAATGAGTAAAGGGATGACGCTGATCACTTTATCATCCATGGACCTGATTTTTTCTGTGTAAAATAACTGCATAGCCTGCATGAAAAAACACGTAAAGTTGGGCTTGGTGTAGTTTTATATTGTTATCACAGATTAAAACTAGCACATTTTTACTGTCCTTGTTATTTCTGATCATTCATATATTGTTTAACTTAAATAATGGTGCCCTATCACAGTGATAGCTGTGGGCTCCTAATAAATCCATATATTCCTTGGCATAAGGTTATAGATGTCTCTCAGAAAAAAGGAATTTAAACCATTGGACAGAATAGTCAGAGGCTTATTTCAGAGTTAGCTAAGTATTTCTGCCTATTTAATCTCAACCCAATGATACATATAATATTGAAGACTGAGTCACAGTACTTATCAGCTCCTTCTGATGCCGTGTCTTGTATGACAGAGAAAGCTTAGTGGGAGGAGTTATGAAAACCATTTCTTTTTGCATAATGAAACTGTTAGTCATTTTGTGAATGCAGCTACTACAGCAAGGAAATTCAGAAAATAAACCCCACAAAAATCCCTGCTCCACTGTGAGCTGACCTCACTTTGCCAAGTTACTCCAGTAGCAGGAGTATTTGAAAAGCTTTATTAGAGAACTATTGTTTTCTTAATAACAGGGTAAAAGAGAAAGTCAGGGGTTTATAAAATAAATTTCTGACCATACTAATTGTTTAACTCATTGCCAAACTTGGGTGCTACAGAAACCCTGATGTAAAAACAGTAAAAAAAATCACTACTGTGACTTTGATCTTCACATGCAGTACTAAAAACACAAGTGAATTTTAATCGATCTTCTAGTGCCACCTCTGATCCTGCACGCTGCTAGACTAGATGACCTCAGTGTGTAAGTTTCAGGCCAGCTCTCATTCCTACTACACGGCAACAGTTCTGAAGGACTCATTCTGGCAGCTAGGTTCATCTCCCACTAATCAGTTCAAAAAACAATAAAAATCATTATTCATCCATCAGAGGCTATACTAGCCCTAAGCTTGCCGAACAATCTTTTCTGCCACAGGAATCCTCAGTGGAAAGATCGCTGCAGAAACATATAGACGGCTCACCAAAGGACAGAAATCTGGGACTCCAGCTCTTCTACCTAACAGCAGATTTTAAAATCTCTGTGCTTTTAAAACACTTACTACTAGATAAATACTTGCTCTTGTAGTAGAGTTTGAAATAAAAATCCCTGTTTGTTTTATGCTAGAGCTGTGAGACAAACATGGTTGCAATATACTTTTTAGTACAACACACTGGTACATAAACACCAGGCAAACTTCCTTGCAGTGAGATCTACTGGACTGTATAATAAAGTACTGGGGACAGGAATGTAGTGATCTCTAATTGAGCTTGCCTCTTGTGCAATGCTCTGTTGTCAATAATTTAGCTATGAAAATTCTCAGTTATACGTATTTTGCTATATTACGGTAGCTCTGTGCTCTCTGTAGCACCGAACAGGACAAGCATATTTAAATAAATTACCTTCTTGCCCTGACTAATATCTTTAGCCAACATTTTCTAATCTGTCTTCCTGTCATTTCACAGTAGTTTGAAAAGAAATTCTAGTGACATCTGAAACAGAAACAAAAAATACCTGTGATGTGAAATGAATTTCTAAAGAACAAATTATTATTTCCCATCCTGCCAAAGTCTAATCATGTATTCATTTGATAAACATATATAGTCAATGTTTCAATATTCCCTGTCACAACAGATGTCCTTTAAGGTTTTGTCCTAGTAAAAACATTAGACACAGTTATATTCACGCAGCTTTTATTACCATCTTTCAAAACTCCCATTTATCCTTATGCTGGAGTTAGATCAGATACAATCACAATTTATTTTGAACTTGATAATGTTAAGTCCAGCAAGGTTTGACTATGGTTAGCTATAATTGTCTGAAGGATCTAGCTGAAAAAGTGAGGGTTGAAACCCAGAAGTTAACAAACTACAATGCAAGCAATAATCAAGCAAAATCACATAAACACTCTAGAAAGATCAGTTCTAAATTACTGAATGAATATCAGCCTGCCAGAGAAGAGTAAAACATCCCAAATCCTTCAGTGTTATGTGCCAACAATAGGGCTGGTGCAGTCATATAAATAAACTCTCCAACTTGTGTCTTCCACAGCGCCTTTGCTTGGGAGCTATGTTCTTCTCTCAGAAAACATTACTGTAATGGTAGATTGTGAGTGAGAAGAGCACCCAGGAGTTAAGCTGGGAGAACAACCTCAGGGAATCAGAATGCTGTTTGTAGCCTCTAGGTTTACCTTACAGAGTAGGGATGTATACCACCCACCCAAGTAAAGAGGAGAGGTAAAACACAGGAAAAAATGTGTTTTGATCTGTCCATGGTCACTGGTCTTGAATGACTGCATTCTTGCATGAGACCACATGCTTGTCATTCTGCTGACATACAATATGCTGAACAGAGGCATGCTTGAAAACTCTGGGCTTGAGAGCAACAAATAAGGTCCGGATTCTTTAACTCTTAAACTCTAAATTCACTTCATGCCTGTATGTTCATTTCCTGGTAATGACATAAATCACACCTGTTACAGAGCTAGAACAGAAATCTATGAAAACTGCTCCAGTGTATGACGACATTTATATAAATACAAAATATTGTGCTAATGGGTGTTTGCTTTACGTCTATGAAACTAGTCACTAAACCAATGCTATGTATTTTCAATATTGCATAGATATCTCTCTATGCTATCAGTATGGCACGAGAGAAAGGAGGTAAAAATCATATCATTTCCATGGCTTATCTTGTTTCTCCCATTGCGTTCCCTCTTTCTTTATTTTCACTGTAAAACTTTCTTTCCCGTTATTCTCCACAAATATTTGGGCAAAACTTAAAATTTAACTTAGCAAATTTTTGCTATAATACCTTACCATGGTTGGCAATACACCTGTGCCCCACAGGTTTAAGTCCTTCCCTCTAGGAACCATATAACCTTGTACTATATGGCCATGCAAGGTCAGTATTTCTTCCACCTCCCTTTAAAAATCCTTTGGATTAGAATGAGAGCTTTTTTTTTAATAGTTCCTAAAGTTAAACATGAAATACAAGCAGGTCTTTATTAAGCAGTGAAGCTGTTGAGTCACAATCCCTGGAGGTATTCAAGACATGTAGATGTGGTGCTTAGGGACACAGTTTATGGTAGACTTGGTAGTGTCAGTTTTACTGTTGGACTTGATGATCTTAAGGGTCTTTTCCAACCTAAATGATATTATGATTCTACAATTCTATGTTATCTTTCACCAAAAATATTCTGTAAAAGAAAAAACACTTACATGCTCAAATTGAAACTTCACTATTTCAGTGCCTTACTCACTGCATAGTCTATGCAAAAACTGTTAGATGATGATAAGAATTAGGTGCTGTTATACATAAGCTTACATAGTCAAGCTCCTATTTTGGTGGATGGGAGCAGTCCAATCATAAGCACGAATGAATATAAAGCAAATGGGGAAGATTGCAATCTGGGCTTGAACACAGATATACAGTGATCCAACTCCAAAAAGTACTTCTCAAGGGAATTACTTATCACAGCTAAAAAGTAAAAGCAAATGTAAGAGGCATTATTTACACAAGGCACAAAGTCATTCCATCTAACACATACCAAATTAGGGAAAGAAGCTCACAATCATGAAACACATCACAAATTTTTCAGACTGCAGTACTGCGATGTAAAAAATCGAAATCAGAAGAGTCATCTCTAGAGCTTTAACAGTTTCAAGGTGCTCCTAAACAAAATATGAAAGCATGCTTCGTACCTACTGGAAGAATAGGCATAGCCTTTGTATTTGAATGCAGTCCGAGTGAAATGTTTGAACATCTAGTAATTCTACATGCTGGGACAGAACGGCCGCTTCATTTCTGTGTTATTGAGGAGTTGAATGTGAAGACTGTGATAGAAGGAATTATGTACTTTGTGTGCCAAAAATGGTTCTCCAATGAGCAAGGAAGATGTAAGAAGGAGCAGAGGATACTCAGGGGAAGACTGAGCCCTTCCCTTTCCCCAGTAGCAAAGTGCTCCAAGATGTATTTGAGTTACTTTTTATTACACAAAGGACTTAAGTACAGGCTTGCAACTTCTGGACTTTAGTAGAACTTAAGCATGTACTTAAGTGGATTCCTTTATCCTCAGAAGCCTTAGCCCTTGACTCCTCATTCATGCAGTTTAGCTGCTTATCAGCCCTTCTACCTAAAAAGATACCTGCAGAGCAAAGCCAGGATTTGCTTCTATCTGATTAATATTGTAAAAGAAGGAAAATATGCCTGTAAAAAATATTGCTGCAAACTGTTTTCCCTTACAGAGCCCAACCGACAAAAGAATATGCAAAAGAGAATTGCAAAGCATTTCTTGTTCAAGCAGGTTCCCAGGGTTTTTCCCCACCTCTTCATTCCAGATTGCTTTCTTAGCCACCCTAACATAATTACTGTTTCATGCCTTATTACAGATAAGTTATTGTTGTTACACGTTAGTCTTTCACAATAATCAATGCATTTGTACTTCTACCGCCAAATCTCTAAAACCGCACAACACATGAATAGCTGTGATCAAAAGCAACCAAAAGAATTTAATATGAGGACAGTGTTCCTCTTACTAACTGGTGATGGGCACTAGCTTCTCACGTATTCTAGCCAGAACGTCCTGATTTTGGTATCAGATGTGCTACTGTCTGTCACCACATATCTTGCTAAATCAGTTTGCTTATGGGCATTGTAGCTGATATAACAAGCCATGTCAGCAAATATTGCTATGTATCTCAATTCAGAATCCAGTTCTAAGTATGTCAATGAAGGTAACATAAAAGCCATTCATACACATATGTAAATTGCTACACAAATCAAATTAAATCAAATCAAAGTAACTTCGTAAAGAATATAGACATCTTCTTCATTAGCAGACAACCTACGATTCACAGCTAATGCCTGGCTTTCATACAACAAAATCACTCACTGTTGGCATGTGTTTAATCCTACATCGTAATGCAAATGTAAAACTGAAAAAAGTTGGAAATCAAATATTTTGGCTAGACCTCATTAATTTTTACTACCTTATATTGTAAAACCAAACGTGAACCAATGGCATCATTTCATAGGATTGATTTCATAATTTTGTGGCAAAACTTAAAAGCATTCCAAAGAATTAGAGAACGAGACCAAAAGGAAGGGAAGCAGCCAGAGCTGAGCTGAGTAAACTCAACAATATTGATAAAATTAATTCCTGAGATTATTACTCCTCAGCAGGAAAAGCCAAAGAGTGAATTGTGTATTCAAACATAAACAATGCAGTGGCATCTTATTGTAAACACTTCTTGTCTTTTTTTCCACCACCCTTCCTCTACAGTCTATTTATTTTCCTTTGACATCAATTAACTGAAGACTGCAGGATTATTTCAGCAACTCATTGCAGGTCATCAAATTTAGGGTTCAGAAGTACCATACAGAAATGATGTGCATTCAGACCCTACTGGAACAAGCAGGAATAGAGCTAAATAAAACACCTCAGTCCTTTAGGACTCAACTAAGTTATTTTAAATAGGAGAGCATTTCCTTGACAAAATACCTCTACAGTTTACGTTATGTTTACATGAACTGGCACATCATTTATTTCAGAAGTCCTAAGCAATACTGGAATGTATACTTAGGACTGCAAAAATAAAGGTCAATGGGGTTTTTTTTGAAATGGACAACGAAGTAACTATAAAACTTCCAATGCACAGATTGTATAAGAAAAAGTAATAGGAGAAATTTTGATGCATAAAATGAAACATTAAGAAAGGTAGAAAGCTGGGCCAGCATTATACTAGTTCTAGACAAACTCATATAGAAGAGCCAATTTTGAGAAATACATTCATAGAATGGACAAGACAATCTGCATGTAAACTAACTAGACTTTTTCATTGAGGCACATGCATGAAGTCTAACTAGTCATTTGCGCACAAACAGTTAACATGAGAGCGCACTTATTTTTAGCAGACATGTTATAGCCCCCAGTTTTTGCCTGTGGGCTAGTTACAAGCTGGAAGTGCTGGAGGAAGCAATGAAGGATTAGGAATAGTGATGTTTAGGTTCCAGTAGGCACACTAGCAGCAGTCCTATGCTTCTTTTTCACAAAATCAGAGGGAAATGACACTACTCTCTTAAATTACAGTCTTGCTATCATTGTACCCCCTTTCAGATTTTTTCCCATTTGTTCGATCTTGCTAAAGGTACAACAGCCATCAAGTTTTTGGATAGCACATTGTTATTACAACTTCTGGGTGCAGTTACAGATACGGCAGATTCAAATACATACAATATTTACTGAAAAATGTGATGGCTGTTGAGTTACAATATTTTAATTTCTATAAATGATTTTACATTATATTGCTACTAAAAAACAAAGAGCTATGAAAAAGATACTATAATTAAACCACATACTCAGATTTAGTCCAAATCATTGAATATTATACCAGTCAGGATAATTCACTACAGGCTCTCCATGCTGTTTGTCTGACATGTTGCTTTCTTTTACACTTGAAAGTTCATGCAAACCTGGACTCCTCTTTTTCCACTATCAGCTGCTCTGGTATCCATCCAAAATAGCATGCGAATACAGTAGTGCTATGATGATAAGCACTTTCTGCTGAAACAGTTAATTAGTCTCTTAGAACAAAAAAAAAAGAAAAAAAAAAAAAAAGAGTACATCTTTTCCAGAAGCTTCAGAACATTTGTATCAAAAAGGGAGATTCCAGATATTCCTGCAAAATGCTCAAAGACGGATGAGCAGCAGTTTGACATAAAAATTCATAGAAGACAGCTTTTCTGTTCTAGACTCTCCCAAATTATTAATTTTTCTCTGTTTTATTTTCATTTGTTGGAGAGTTTATATTTTCAGGAAGACAGAAAGTGGAATAACACAATTGTTTTGGCAGAACATTCTAAACCCTGCTGGAGACTTCATTTATCAGCCATTTTTATATAAAAAAAACATTTTGTTTTGTGATTCAGAAACCAAATGCAGAATTTAAGGACAGGGAAATGACTATTATTTTTACCCATAACTTTAACTCTGGCTATGTTATAAGCTATACTATCACTCCTACTCTGGCTAAAAAGTAATCTAAAAAACCCCCTCAATTTATCAAGCTAGCCCTTTACATGATTCGTTCCAATATACAGCCAGACCTAATATACTAAGATAAACACATCCATCTCTTTTCTTTCCCATCTTGTACAAGAAATAAACAAAAAGGAAACAAATACAATTTCACTTATGTAAGCCTGAAACTACTTAGAGGATGCTAAGTCAAAAAAAGAAAAAGTTTTACACAGAACTGATAGTCAACCAAAGGTGTTCTATTATAAAAGTAGGACGATCAAAATTTGGCAAGTAGTTCATTGTTCCAAAGTACGTATTGGTAAGGAATGCAGGTGGATGCAGGTAGATGGGAGGGGAAGGAAAATCATAGAGGGAGAACAGACGGGGAAAGCAAATGAAGAGGCAGCAAACTGGGAAGCAGATGAATACACTTGTGGCTAATTGATTCAGTATTTCTTAAACAAGTTCCTTTCCTAATCAGAACAATAATAACAGAAAAAAATGAGTCACCTAAATTAGCATGCAATTAATATTTAAATCAGTTCTAGAAGATAACATTCACAGATACCTACTATGTAATCTGTACGCGAATGATGTACATTTACTAGCGATAAGATCTGACAGGCAAATGTAGCTTAGACAATAATATCTTTATTACTGATATAAAAAAGACTATACACTATTTGGTATGTCAGGTATTTAAAAATTTTGCTATTCTTAAAGACATTTCTGGAATTTCAGCTGTAAATGTTTGAACGTTTAATAGTCATCCTGCGGACACACATTTGGAACTAGTTGAATTAGAAGAAAAAAATTATGAATCTGAAAAAGCATAAAATTTAGAACACAAAATTTCTTTTTAGAAACAGTATTAGTAATATTTACAGGTATTCCCACTGCCAAAACAGCTTCAAATACGATGCACAATCCTCACGAACAATGAAGACTGCAGAAACTTGTAAAATACATTTCATGTGTTTTTCAGAACAAGTGCATGATTAAGGAGCTAGAGCACATATCATGTTCAGATCTCCCACCTACCCTACTGCTCACTGTTAATGAAGATGCGAAAAGCTGTTTCTTGTATACAATATGTGGAACTTCTATAGACAGGGAACATACCTACATGTGTGCCACATGTTGCAATATTTTTTGTCCATAACTTGATTAATGATCTAGCTGTTTTAGAGATATAGCTTCCGTCCCATATTACACAAGCACAAAGCAAAAAGATTTGTGACCAATTAAGATACAAAAATGTAATATAACACAGATTCCAGACCTTCTATATATTTGAACTGCTCCTTTAGCCTGCTATTTTGAGGTACAGGATGCTTTCAGTTTCCCTGAATAATAATAATCTCACAGAATCAGGGGCCTTTAATGTAATTTTTCTTGTTGATAAAAACTAGATTTTTGTTTTGCAGCATTTATTTCAGGTTAGAAATTTAAATAAACATAATCTAGGTAATAAGAGCCCATACATTAAAAAAATCCAATGATTTTCTGTGTTAGTTAACATTTTAACACTATTGCATCAATCACTGAATGACTGTTCGGCTCCATTGACTGAACATTGCAAGAGCCTGTCAAAACATTTTACCTGACCGATATGTTTGTTCTTCCATTTGCTCAGCACACATTGTCTGCTTTGCATTAAGTCCTAAAGGACAACAGAAAACAGAGAGAGGAGTTGGCAGTACACACTGTCACTATCGGTTAACATACTTCTGATTTTCAAGTTTATAGATGAAGCATGCCACACAAAGATGCAGCTGTTTTAGAACAGCCTGCCAGACAAAAGCACATTTATCATCACTGGGAGAGTTGGATCTTTATGAAAATTAAAGCTGTTGAAAGAGGTCTGAAAACCAGATTATATGTTGCTGTACTTGAAACTTTCTGAAACATACCTCTACCTCCTTGAGTGTATCTCGCAGTTTGTCTGGTCGCTTGTTTTTCAGTATCCAAGGATAATCTCGAGCTGGCAAATAAAAGTATAAAAAAACAGAAGATAGAGAAATGTGTATATATAGATGAGTGTACAGATATAGATACGTGTGTGTGTATATATATGCATGTGTGTGTATGGACAAACATACATTTATATATAATATTAAAAAAGTTCTTCAAGTTAGGCTTCCTTTTCTGTGGAAACACAAAACTAAGATTTCTAGGCGTTACCTTAAACATAAAACTTACCCGTAATTGGAACGAAATGGCTATTGTTTCTATTGGTTTCTATTGTCAAATGATATCCTTTTGAAAGGCTCTGTTGCAGGAACAGTTAGCATGAAATATCCACACTCACCATGACTTCACCATGGCAATTGTGTACGAAGCTCTCAGGATGTAATGTCTTACCCAGCTGCTAAGTACTTGCAATAAGCAAGCATCTCGCATTCAGCATGTTAACTCAGATTCAAGTTATCAAATCCTAAACAGATACTATTCTTTTGAACTAGCATTTCACTGCTTAATTTCAAATAGCATGCACTAACGTGTCTGCAAAATATATATGCATAAATATATACATATACAGAGGTATTAACAACAGGCAGTTGTGAATGCCACAACTTATATTGTGGAGTATCATTATTCATAGGATTTGTTCTTGAAAATTTGGTTTGAAGAATCCGCCAGGTCAAGCAAACAAGAAACTGCACGACTGCTATAGTCCTTTAACAAATTTATTACTGTTCAGCAAACCATTGTGAAAATTCTGGCCTAACACACTAATCCTGAAACCAGGAGGCAAAGCTTCCGCTGCAGTTGCTAGTAATTGGCTTGTTTCATGGCTGAGAATCAGGCTCTAATAACTTGTGAAATTTCATCATTTAGAAGTGAGCAGTTTTCTGTTCATAAGTATACAATAAAAACCATGAGAAACTAGAACACATTGTCTTTTTAAAAACTAGCCTATTTAAAGGAAACCCGATGAAAAGTTTTGAGCTGCAAGCTGTCAGTTTGTATGCCAGCTTCCAGACTGAATGACTTAACAGTTGTGTTTAAACCTCCCCGCAAAAAGGAGCTTACAATAGAAGTGCTACAGAGTGAAAAAATGACTGATTTCATATATCAACAAAAGAGCACACCAACATACAACTTCTCTTTGTATTTTATTGGACTGAAGCCACTGTTGGTGGAACTGTTATGACAATATTAATTAGGCATGTAAGATCACATTTTCAATGGGTGCCTTCATAAATACTGGAATATTTATCCACATATGCAAAATGGGAAATTGCCTGTACAGATACCAAACTATGTATACAAATCAGCAGCTGTGAATAAAGTTGCCCAGCGCCCCTCTAAGAAATGTGCTATACAGTGCTTTGTGCCTATATTTACAGCTACAAGGTACAGTACCTTGTGCTCCTTTTGCATGTCACGTATAAAAGATAACAGTTTGGGCTTCTGTATCATGGGGTTTATCTGGGCCTGCTTCCCCTTCCATACAGGCAGTGTCTGTACGACAATGCCACACAGTGCACAAGGGATGTAAATCTATTATGCTCCTCCCTACTTCGAACCCTTTCTCACCTCCCCACCTTTACAGAGCTATATTGATTCTGACACACAACCCTCCACAGTGGGTGTAGACTTACCACACGACTGCGTGCACCTATATACCATCCCCAACGGGACTTCACCCTGCTCCAAATGCACCTGATGGTGTTGCAAATAACTTACCCTTCCAGAATAAATTCTGCCTTCAAACGCATGCATAATTCCACGTGAATTTTCATTATGATAAGATAAAAATGTTAAGGCAATTCTTACAGCATACATATTACTTTGTGAAGTCGTCTGAATATCAATCAGATTTTTTAGAGTTGTCACGTAATAACGTTTGAATATTAATGAATGCTCTGAGCAATAATAGCTATGCAGGAGTTGTAAAACTTGAGCTAAAGAAAAGTTGTACTGCTATAAAAATCTTTAACTGTCACAGTACTGCTGTGGGACAGCATAAAATGAAATGGCTTTTAACCAAATAAGGCAGGAACAGTGTAAATGATTCAAAGTTAAAAGTATTCTACAAAGGCAGCTGCTTATTAACCTGGAATCTGATGCTGGCTGAAGTTAGTTCAGTCATAATTTTCAGTTTTGAGGCAGCTGGTATTTCAATTCAAGAGCTGACTGGGAAAATGTGTCTTGCTCACGAAGTAAATTTCATAAGCAAAAATCCGGATTGTGATTATTTTTGTGACCCCCCCCCCTTGACAATGGATCTGAGAAGCAATACACCACACCAGACTTAGTGACACACAAAAAAAACACATTGCAAATATACCAAGGAAGGAATAATAACAACTTATCAATTGTTTTGTATTGTGTAGTTCTGTGACTCTCTGATTTAGACAGCATGTGCAGAATGTTACACTGGAAGTGGTCTGAGGTTATTTTAATGCTTTTCCAGGGGCATCACCGATCCAAATGAACAATGTGATCTTACTGTAACAAGACACTCAGAAAACGTCCTTACATTCTGCTACCTTTTGCTTCTCTTCTAAGTAACCATGCTTCATCTGTGACGCTAAAGGAAAAAAAGGGTGAAAAGATGAATGATAATCCTTACGACTGCTGTCAGCAAGTATTAATATTGGAGAGAAGATTCATACAGTTTGATAAGACACAGAAATTTACACAAAATTAAGACAACCCCGACGTTTTCACCTCATAAGGCACATATCTTAAATTCGCAGTGAAAGCAAGGCTTACGCAGCCAACAGGTGGGCTGGCGTTGCCGAGCCTCCGGTCTCGTCAGAGAGCGAAGCGAGCTGCCGCCGAGCCCCGGAGCGGAGCCGAGCCGAGCCGAGCCGAGCCGAGCCAGTCTGCCGGCAGAGCCACGCCGGCAGCGGCGCGCTCACCGCGGGCCCGGCCGGCGGGGCGCCCGCGCAGCCTCTACCCTGCCCCAGCGGACCTCTCCGTGAAACTCCTGGGAGTAACGGGATTAATCAGACACCGAGAACCGACCGCTCGCTCCCCAGCGGCCATTTCGGAGACCCTGCGGGCACGCGGACTGCCAGGGCCGGCGCTCTCGCGCGCTCACGACGCCCCCTGCTGGCCGCACGACGCGCCGCTGCGGCCCGGCGCGGGCTGCCCGAGCCCCGCACCGCCCCGCACCGTCCCCAACAGCCACGTCAGCGCGGCGGTTGGGCTGCACGGAGTACAAAGCACTAGAATTTAGGATATAAAAATGCCGCTAAGGCTTTTAATGACATAAAAGTGGTTTTTTATGTAAGAATTTCTCCCGGTATTTTTCTGCCGCGGACTAAAAAGATTCGGGACGCCCCGACATAAGCCCGGGGCGACGATCTCCTCCTCTGCTTCCCCACTCTGCAGACACACGGATGCGCGCCGCAACCAGGAATCCGGAGCGGCATTTCTCAGAGCAAGCAGTCGGTGCCAAAGATGGAACGCCCGGAAGCTTCCTTTAGTTTCAGCTACCGCTGTTCACGTTTTACCTGGTTCCCTCTTGTCACAGTACTGGTGGATCCCCATATCTTCACCTATGCAATGGAACGCAAACACGTGTTGTTACGGATGTGGCACTGGAAACAAAGCTCAGCTTCACCAGCATCTCAGTTTTCGCTGGCGGGAACAGCGCGTCAGGTGTTCAAACACAGGCGGCAGTGTAAACACGCGCCCTCAGGACACCCCCAGGACTTTCCAGAACCAGCAAGGAACGGCTGAAGGAGGAGGTGACAGGTCCTCACATTTATTTGGAGCTGTCACTTCCGCCACACACACTTTGATTCTCTTCCAGCTGCCGACACGCAAAAGTACTTTTACCACCTTCCTAATTAGCATCTTCTGCCTTCTTTCATGAGGAAAGGTAAGGATCATGGTGAAAAGTGTACCTTCAAACAAATGTTTTCTGATGACTGACACAGCTGAGCTAAAGACAAGCAGATTTTTTTAAGACTCACAAACTCCTGAAGCTGCTCTTTCGAAGGATCCAATATTCTTAATCTACAGGTGTTACCGTCTACCTGGTGCCCACGGCAAAGAAATTTGGGCATTTCAGGTCCGTTGGGACCACAAGCCGCCCCAGCCAGTTCCTGATGTGGCCGACTCGTAAACACTCAAAGGTGCCATGGCAACATCCACAAAGCTGACCTAAGTATGGCTTTAAGTTGCATTGTTTTTAAAATAATTATTTTGACACCGCATCCATCTCCTAAGCTTGGAGAGGGGTATAGCATGGGGAGAAATTCCTTACACGGAGGAATGCAGGAAGGCACTGCAATGGCAGGCAGCTTTTAAAACAAGGCAGCACTCCTCCCCTGCTGCCTCAGTATTTTAAACGAGGTTTGTAAGCAATGAATGAACGGACGGAGAGGAAGCAAGAAGGTCAAAGGCGGAACACAGGCACAGCACGCCACAGTACGCCTTCAACTACAATAAATCACAACTACGTGTTTACTTAACCCATCAGACTTTTCTATGAAATACAGCTTTTGACTTTTTTATATTACTGTTGTTACAGAACAGTTCTCACACAAAGATGGGATGCCAAGACATACTGAGTCAATATTTGAATAATAACATTCAAATAAATATTCATTCATATCCAATTGAATTGTCAATAACATTCAAAATAATACTTCAACAAAAGTACTGCACACTACAATTGGCATGAAGTGTCACAAATAATATTTTTATATGGTCCACTTATAAACCAGTGAGTGTGGTTTTTTTAGTATGATATTTTAGCAATAGCAAGGCAAGATGAATGAAGGTAATTTCTACATGGTTAGTAATGAGTCGTGTGTCTCCTAGAACAATCAATTAATTTAGATAAAGATATCCTTGTAAGTATAAAATTTCAAGTAATCATGCAAAATACCCAGAACATGCAGTAATTTTTTATTTTCATGCAAAGTACAAATCACAATGCCTCTGCAAATCACTTGACTACAGACCTTCATTCACCCAAACTAGTCATTAAACTGAAGCTTACAGTCAAGTAGGACTTAGCTTCCTAAAACGAAAAATGCATCCCATTAAATATAATATTAACATTTTTTACTTGAAAGGATGCTCCAGTTCTATGACGAGATAAGCAAAGAAAGTGACCAAGTTCAAACATCGTATTGCTGCGGGAATTTCTTCCTCCTAGTATAAAAACCGTGTTATTTGGGTATTCAAAATTTTGTATCAGTTTAATATTCATCAACAAGCTTCATTGTTTTGTTTAATAACAGGTAACAGCTCACCTCCAATACGTAAGTTAGTCTTCAAAGACCACAGAAACATCTCAGTCAGGCAGAAAGACATCTGTTGGCAGATGGAGCCTTAGCACTATCAAAAGAAGAGGAAAAAATGCACGAGCAAATTAATTACTTTCTATCACCAGTGAAACGCCATGTATTTTGGAAGCTAAGTGCTAGAAGAACCTAGCACCAATGATATTTTCTTATATGTAAGTTGTAGTTTTTGACTGCAGTAAAATGAATAATGCATGGGAAAGAACAGGATAAGAAATGTATATGTGTCTATAAATACATCATATACAGAGACAAATCAACATTTTAAATTTACAGCCGCTCTCACTAAAGTAAGTAACTTTGTGCTTGATGGTTCTCATCTACATGCTATAATCTATTTTTACTGTATGTTTATTATCTCGACATATGCAAAAGTGAAGCCACTACTTAAAGATCTGGCTTAGATAGGAGAATTTGACTATCAGCCCAAAATTTTTAAACACTGTATATTGGGAAGTGTCAATATAGTCAAGAAACAGTTTTGAACACCTGATATTTGGAGACTTTAGTTATAGTACTAAATATAAAAAATGATGTCTTTAAAAAAGAGCACTTACATTAAATCAACTAAAACTGACAAAACAACAGATGTGAAGCATATAAAAATATGATTCAAAATACTATGTACATTGACCACAGTTATAAACTGTTTGCTGTGTTTTTTTGAACAATCTGTCTGAATATTCCCACTAGAGGATGCGCTGTGTTTCAAAGCAGAACTGGGAGTCTTCTGAGATTCAGTAACCAACAGACTTCCCCAAGTACTTTCCAGCAGTGCTGTAGCTGTAAGCCGGCCATCAGACCAACTGCTTTCACTTCATGTGCTAAACCCAAGGATCCACTTAAAGCTGTCCTCGGAAGGGGAGTTTACATAAATACAGCACACTTAAGGACCACTGTTGGTATGATACTGTACTGGAACTTTTTTTTCTTTTTTGAAGTGGATTCTTAATTTCCTTTCCCATAGTGCCATCCAAATAACGAACCAATTACAAGCTGATTGCCAAATTCCTATCACATAGAGTATCAGACGTTTACGTCAAGAGTGCTGTGATGAAAAATATGTGCAAGAATCTCAGGGAGCATCAAGGAAGCTATCATAGTCCCGGCAGAGCTATGAGACCTTGAGGCATTATCACTCAACCTAGTGCATCTGTTTCGATGCACTGCCTAATCCACTGAAATAGCACCAAGTGGAAATAGTATTTTCTTTACATGGATCCCCAAATGTGCAAAAAGTCTTGCTGACTTACTAAATCCCATGGTTCTATTAAAAAAAAAAAAGCTCACAACACACATCTAGTAAATGGAATATACTTTCATCTTGGACAAGCATGAGGTTTGGAAAAAAAATGCAAGGAGATTAGTAGCATGGTGGTCTGTTGAACATGGGAACCATTTTTGGTATAAATATGGATGAGGGCAGCCACTAATTTTTAATGTGGACTACAGTAAAAGGGGATTGTACACTATAATTTTCTTATTCGTTTTCTCTTTTTTTACTTTCTTTCTTTAGCAAGTGAATCAAAACTTGCATTCCCCAAGGTCCATAGATCCTAGATTAGAATTTCTCACTAAAAGGAAGTCATCAAACTGAGTGAACTTCTCAAAATCCTATCATGGTCTGACTAAAATAAAACCCCACAAACCTTTGATTGGCAGATGATCTGTTCAGCTGGGAAAAGGCACATCTGCCCACAAGACAAGATAAGACTAGGAAACTTTGGCATGGCAAATAATCTAACATAAATTCCCCAAATTACTCCAAAGCTCTTGTGTGTAGGCTCCACGGGCCCTTTTAGTTGTGTCCTCCTATTGAATACAAAGCTATCCCATACCGTTTTAATGCTGCTGTGTGCCTTCCAAACTGACAGATCAGAGAAGACTTTCAAGTCCTTATTTTTTCACTGAGTGTCAGAGACACAGAGGGAACTTTCCAAAAAACAGAAGAAAGCTTTCAAATGAGCACTAAATACTCAGTGTCCAAGACACGTACTTTCAGAAAGTTTGCCCTCAAAAAAGAGAAAAAAAGAAAGTTTGTAGGAAAATGTTAAGAACCCAAAGACTTCTAAAGAACTGCATTTCAGTTCTGCACTGAATAACCTAGATGAAGCAAAATTCTCCATGTACCTTAAAAAGGTAAAAGAGATTTTGTCAGTTATTCTAATCTTGAGTTTAGCTTTTTGCTTCTTCCTTTCTTTGGACTCTGAGCACCCACAAAGTAGCTGATTATTTGAATGCTGGTTACTCTTGTGCCAGTGAAAATGGCCGTCTGCCCCCAAAATACTGATCCAGTCTAACAACATTCTAATCTGAAATACCTTCAGTTTAATTATAGTCTATAGGAAAAAAAAAAGAGAGGGAGAAAATTTGCTTCTGTAACAACATACGGCATTGTAATATCTGAGTATTTTGTTCAGAGGAATTATTCTTTCTTTAGTTCCTTTTGAAAGAATACACACTAAATTTCAGAGTTATGCAACTACATCTTACCATTTACCACATCATTATATTCCAACACAATGGGGATGAGGATGATGACGACAAAGGGACCTTTCTGTCTTCGAAAAGTGCTTCTCAGAATTTACCATGATCCTTTAACGACATGAGCTGGGCCCTGCTATTGCAAAGAGGCAGGTATGAAAAAATACAAAAATTCCTCCCATTGAGCTTTAAGGACTTCATCCTTCCCTCTTTAAAATTGAGTAGAATTTGGGAAAAAAAATGATAAAATAACTCTATTGTTCAGGTAAGAACGGAATTCAATTTAATAGCTGGTTCTTTTTCTGGCTCATGCAACACTGACTGTCTGCTTTCACAATATCTTCACAAAAAATAGGCAGGGATATTTTTGTGGTTGCAAAAGCTTACTGACAAATGGAGATGTTCTGCAATGTTTAGCCTGCTCCAGTATCTGCGTTAGAAGTCCTTTGTTTTAAAAATATCCTCAGTTTAGTAAATCTTTGTTTAACCACTGATATAGAAAATAACTATCTGGCCACTTTTGTAACATCAACAATGCTGAAACTGATATCTATGGTCCACTCCAACACCTTCAATATAGCTGCTGTTGTGCCAAATAATTAGGAACTATGCACTGCATGAGTGATTCAGGGCAGTGATATTGTATTTCTCCTCTTTCCATAGAGTTACCTGGGAGAGTAGGGTGCTTGTGAAAGGCAATGCCCAGCTCCCGATGTGAGTTCATCCCAAGAACACTTAGCGAATAGGAAATGCTAATTACAGCAGACTATCTGAACTTTGGAGTTTACATCCCAGAGGCACGGCTTGGTGTCACAACACTATCCCAAGTGACCTTCTAAGAGTAAATGCTGTAACTGCCAGGCTACAGGCTAGCGTTTGATGACTATCTGTCTATTCCATTGAAGGTTGACCAACATTATGCCAGAAATCCAGCGTTCCTAGCAAAAGAGCTATAAACAAGGGGGATATCCTCCAAAATACTGCTGTAGTTTGGGACACACTCCTAGGAGCAGAAACAAGGTAAAATACAAAGCTAGTCAGAAAGCAGGTATCTCTGTGCCACAGCAAAGTTACAAAGCTCCTGCAATAACATATGTACACATACTAGACGAGGTACTTCAGACATGGGTTTGGGCAGATGTACCACAAAATGTTCAAATAAAAGAAAATGCTAAAGAATCCCATTTTGACTACTCACACGGTATCAGACTTTCTTGGCAAAAAATACTATACCGGGAATTATTTTGTAAGAATTGCCCTTTTGTTTTCTCCTACTCCAGATTGCTTTCCTGTTCCACTGGTCTAATTTTTTTTTCCGAAAAATAGAAAATGTAATAGCCACAATAGACTCTAATTCAGAAAAAAATATGTATTTTTTCATTTGACTTCAGATTAATGACACAATAGCTCTACTAGCTATAGATTCCAGAACAGATTACCTTAAATTTTAGTTCTGCCTCCCTTCCTCCACCCCTCCAGTGTTAACGTCCTATCTCTAGCATCGCTACAGCTCATTTCCAGTGTCTGATTTGTAACTCAGACACCAAATGTTCAACAAAGACGGTAAGGCATCAAGTCATCCTACAACTTATTCTATGTTACTGTGATATAATATTTGGAGCAGAAATCCTTGTCTGTTTTTTCTTCCTCTTCATGACCAATTTCTCCTTCACCAAGGAGAGAACCTCCCTGCAGCACAGATATGATTCACAAACGTAATACTTTACTTGTAAGGTAAAGTTTAGCTCGAACTATGTGCATTAGATCAGTAGCTACCTGCTGTATGCTTTAAGTTGATACAACTACTTCGTTGTGTAAAGCATGTAAAATAAAGTTTAGCTACTGTCTTTTACATTTTTGGCTACATCAACTTAAAAATTACTGTAATTATTCATTTAAACATAGACTGGTAAAATCTTTTCTCAGTCATGTTCTCATAGATAATAATTGCAAAACATTCTCCCAATCTTACAAGATAGGCTTCCACTTCTTACAGTTGTATGAAGCCATAGCTCTTTTGACATATAATAAACACATTCAGAAATAAACTCAGTAAAATCATGAGAATTTGTAAAACTTCATTTTGTATTCTGGCATTAAGCAGAAACAATCCGGATTCTTCCTCCATATCTACAATTTATTCTACCAAAAGTCAGCAGCACAGCAATTAAAGGAAACTGCTAGATTTATATATGCAAATTAATAATTTTGTTTTCTTAAGAAAATTATGCTTATGTCTGTGTGTCAGTCTAACCTTTTTAAATTTTTAATCCATTGATCAAGCTAAATCTAATCTTCTGATCTGTTTTCTCAGAAAATAAATTCTCAGAGAATATGTAATTCCTGCAAATGCTGTGTAAATCTGCAGGTGGGCACAAGGAAAAACTGTCTTAGTACCAGAACTGAGTGACACGCAGGGGTGGCTCAGGCCCTAATCACTTTTCTTGGTGAATCTGCAGATCTAGCCCAGTCGGAGCACGTTGTTTCTTGCCAAGCTGGAAGATCTAACAAAGGGGGTGTAGCCTGTGAAAGACAGTGGTAGCACAGCAGCCATGAGTGCTGCAAACATTGGGAAGAACTGGACAGGAGAGGGGACAGAAAAGATGGCAGGTTGTAGGGAAAAGTGTGGGGGGTCTGAGACTGCAGTGGATGGGGGAAAAGGGGCAGATGTGGGGATTGTGAAAGATATATATTGTATACACTGGCTATACCACTACTGCATAACAGACAAGCACAAAGCACACATCAGCTGGGCAGGGGGAGATCACTGGAATTTCTTTAGTTCTGTTGTTTGCTGAACAAATCGCCATACAGACATTGCCAAACATACTTGCTTCTCACTAATACATACAAGAGAGTAAGCAGGCTACTTCTCATCTGTGACACTGGCCCAAATGTTCTAGAGCAAATCATGCAAACAGGTATGTGTGAATAGTTTCCTGCTCCTGTGTAGAAATCTAGTGACTATAGGAGTCTGATCAGGTTTTAAGGCCTTGGCTCAATTGGTCCATTGGTAAGATCAGCTCTGAATTTTTAGCCACAATTTTAAATGTCACAAATGTTTGGATTTAAGACGTTGTGGAAATAGCACAGAATGGCATAGTTTTAATTTGGTTAGAAGTTAAATGGGTGCAAGATGACATTTTGATCTACCATCCCATTGTGCAATCCTTTCTTTGGATTGCACAGGTTAGCAATTCTATTACCTATGCAGAAAACAAGCTATTCTCACTTCATTCTTAAATGTTTCATTCATTTAATTGTGGGAATTTAACTTGATTTTCTGATACTTAGAGGTTCTAGTCTTCATCTTTCACTTTGCCCTGGCAAAGTCTGAGATACACGTATCATAATAGCAGCTCTGCAGTGCATAACAAATGGCAGTCAGGGTTGGAGTCCTATTTACAGTAAGACTGTGGTTAACCACAACAGTGAATGCTATTCTGTCAGTCATGATCAGATCAAAAATGCCATGGCTACACAGAGCAAAAGACTGACCTGATACAATCTGGATCAAATGGGTTACTAATTCTGCAATGGCAGCTACAAGCTGGTAGTCCCCATTCTTCTGCTGTGTTGGCACCCATGGCTAGACCTCTTGCAGCTGGGCCACTGGAATATCACCAACCCTGCTCTGCTCCCTGACCATCACTGCAGTATCTCACCTTCCCCTTTATAAGCAGGTTAGTGCTCATCATCTTTTTCTTCCCTTTTTCTTAGATGCTTGTTGAACTCAGACCCCCTCCTCGTCTGCAGCTACTTTTTCTGAGCCTAGGTCAGCTCCTCCTCACAACTACTACTCCTGGGACCGAAACTCCTTGCCTGAGATCTTTGCTATCTTCAGTAGCACAGTGGGCTTTATTCTTGTATTTATTTACTTCTCCTTTAAATCCCTTTTCCACTGAGAAAAGAAGTGTACACTTTGCAGTATAACTGAAAATCAGGTCCCCTGTCCATAAGACCAACCTCTGATTTTAAGAAGTAGAAATACAGGCATGCTCTTATAAACCTACTCAGTGCATAATAATTCATATTATAATATTGGTTTAAGAATATTTTCAGCTAACACAAATGGCAAATTGTTCAGTTATCACAAATTTTAAGTTCTAAGCAAATATTTACTGTTGCTAGACTTACTCTAGGCAAATATTTACTGTTGCTACTTTCTCTCTCTTCAGATGCTATTTTCTTTCTCTTCAGACTTCGATGACTCAGACTGTTTTGCCAAAGACCTGAATGAAGCGAATTCTTTTGCTTATTCTAACTTCCCCAACCTAAATAGGAAAACTACCTTGTAGATGGGTGAACAACACAGAAGAGCACTCTGTATTGAAATACACAGTGAAGCTTCTATTGTAAGAAAGGCCTAAATATGGCTTGCAGAATAATCATTGAAAGGAAATACATTATCTGATAACTCAAGAATTCTGGCATGAAAATTATACATTGTAAATTTATTCCCATAAGCTGTGAAGTTGTATCATGCTCCATTGAATTAATTTTTGTGAGGTTTGTTCTATTGGTTTGCAAGTCTGAAAATAATCCTCTTTTTTTGCAATAATAGTTATATTTACTGAGTTTTCATACTTCAAGATATTTACACATTTAACTGTAAAATATACATATAGCTCCTTAAGAACATTAAGACTATTTGATACATACTAAGCACACTGAAATTCTGTAAATGCTGTAAAACAGAAGAAACGTTTTATCTCCAGTTGATATCAATTAAGGTTACTTCTCGTGCAATTATCTTGGGCTTAATACATTTATACTCAAGTATTTTAACTGCATTCAAAACATGAAGGCCCCAGTCTTGCAACTGGTTCTGCAGTGATGGTCTCCTTTACAACCAAGGCAAAGCTCATAGTAGGATCATGTCATTAAATAGTAACCATAAAAAACTGCCGCCAGACTTAATTTATATTAAGCACCAGTGTTTGAGATATTACCATTTTAAAACAGATTAGCTGTATGCGGGCAAAAAGCCATGCAGGCCGTTCAGGATGTGAACTGTTGCTGAGAGACAGCTGTCCAGTTCACCCGCTGAGATCTGAACTAAAACTCTATCTGCTAGATACAGGGTGCTGAAGTACAAAGAGCTGTGCAGAAACACTACAGGAAATCTATATGGGGGTAACTTGTTGCTTCTTCATGTGTCAAAGCTGAGGCACAATTTCTCCTGAGTTGTCACCCAAGTAGATGATAAGATCAGAAACTGAATTCTCGCCTGCTGCTCAAACCACACTACCATCTCTCCTACCTTCAGAAACGCACTTCCAATATATTATTGGTACACTCTTTTGAAAGACAGCTATTGATTAACTGAACAGATAATAAGATTAACAACAGTGAAGCAGAATGAATTTGAGGGAGGTAATGACATTTGTCAAGAAGATACTTAGTTTACGTATCAGCCACACCTCTGACAACATTAATGAAACTAGAAATCATTCTCCAATTGATACTGCAGGCAAGTATTACAATCTATAACAACTCTCTGGCAGAGTGGGTGTGAAAAGTTAAGAAGGTCACAGAAAATAGACATAATTGACCCAGGTTTTTACTTCACAGAGTGAAAAGTTCATATACACATTTTGATAAGGATCCTGAAGGCCTTTATATAAACCAGATAGTAGATAAGTGATCCAAACCACAGATATCCAGTGCTGACACGACATAAGGTAATTACAGAAGTACTAAATGTCAAACTGTTTTACGCTATTCTTTTAGATAGTGATTGTTGTTGTAAATAAACCAATTTTTCAATACTAAAGGTCAGTAGGTCGTAAAACTTCATAGTAGTGATTTCTTACTGTCAGCCAAGAGAGAAGATAACAAAATCTCTATTTTATAAGCTAAGCAGAAATGAGCATCAAAAGGTGAAAGGACCTGTGAATTATTCAAGCAGGAAGAGTCCTTGCTCCATTGCCCTACCATTGTTGCAACTGCTGTTTGCAAGGAAGGAGGTTTATATCAGCAGGTGTTTAAACTGAGAATACCAGTTCACATCAGAAACTAATTATGTAAATGTATGGGTTTACAGCAGTGCTTTTGAAGACAACAACAACAGATCTGAATTGTTTCTTCCCACTTACACGTTTATGCATAGGCATTTCAGTTCATCAACTGGCCTTGCAGGATGGGCTGTTACTATCAAATAAACAGTGATCAGAACAGTAATTAAGACCAAGGCAATGAGTTAACCATAGTTCAATCTGAATTTGAACTATACTTGCACCGAAACAAGTAAGATTCTTCTGTATTTTTATGCAGTATTTCAGATTTAGCTATCAAACTACTAACCAGATCTGTGAGGATGTCAGTTAATTTTTTTAAGTACAACACTGATAATATAGTATGAACATCTATTTAGTTTTCCTTTTGTTTATGTATTGTACCAACAAATTTCTCACTGAACTATACAGCCCTTGCCTTTAACATTTTATACTATGCATGTTAACCGAGTACTTGTTTAAAGAATTTTCAAATGCACGTTGGCAAACATGTTGATTTGATTTACAAATCTTGCAAATTTGCAAGCTGTCTTTAAAAATAGAAATATATTTCAGAGTACATTGTATGAGCTGAATAAATTTACTAGAACAAGCAGGTTGATTATTTTTAGATCTACAACATCTTTAAATGTATTTTTTTGTATTCTTTTTCAGAATGTTTTGCCATTTAAATAATTTTCAGTAGCTTCTTTACATTGACCTATTTTCTTCTGTTTTGTTTGGAGGCAGGTAATAAATTAGGCAAACAATACATAAAGCTTCACTAATATTTGAAAATTACCTTTGAATAGCCATTGGCAAGACTCACTGTGCCTATTTGCGAGCATTTATTTTTCAATATGTTTTTTTCTGCTATACTTGAATTCCAGTTAATCCAGTGAGACTCGTATCTTGCTTTCTTCAATGTAATATTAAAAAAAACTACAATGCCTGTGTGTCAGACTTCCTTTTAAGAAAGATTTGATTGCAAACACAAACAAAAAGCTTTTCTTCTTTTGTACTCCTTTATGATCTTCAAACAGGTTTCTATGAAAAGGACTAATATTTTTTCAATTTTAAGCCATACTCACCTTTGCAGTTAGGAAAGACAAAAAAATGAAAATTTCATGTTGCAATAATTAATTCCTGATTGTAATGCTACAGTATAGTTTATGTTGTGTTTTAATTACACAGATACGCATTAGAGAAAATAACTTTGAAGAAAAAAATGCATTTGTTTAAATATGTTCATAATCACATTTGAAACTGTTGAGCAGTAGGGTCATATATAAAACAAAATGTACACAGATTTTAATACTGAACTAGGAACTACCCTACTACTCTTAGGACAGCCATGAGAGTAAAACATTTGGTCTACAAGTACACCTGGTTTCAGAAATCCACTCTCTTAAAAAACGTAAACAAAACTGGTCCAGTCCACAGTATGAGACAAAGAGCAAGTTGGGGCTGGGGGTGGGGAGAGACAGAGAAAGACAGGAGAAAGATCAAGCCAAAACTGAGTATTTCTTACAACAAAAAATGATCCAGTTACCAAAACCGAAAGAAACTTTTCCTGCCAAACAGAACTAACTTGATATGGTCAGTTAATTCACCGGCTTACTCAGGACATGAGCTTCTCTTTTTAAGCATGCACATCTCTGGCAGCAATACTGATCCGAATGCGGCCGAATGGGATGAGGTCTTTCTGAATCTGCTGACGAAGAATCCAAAGTAATCCTGTCTTGTGTCCAGGTTGCCAGACTGCTGTCTCTAAGATGGACAGCCACATTGACAGTTTTTGGCTACCACAGTGGTTAAGTGCTGTCCAAGAACATAGGCATAAAAGAAAAATTTGATGGGCTGAATCTCTTTCCACTGACTATGTAGGGGACCTAAACTGACTACAGTGCCAACACAAGCATTTCAAGGGCTGAAAGCTCAGTCCAGCTTCATTCTACCTATTTTGTGAGCAGAGTAAGACAAGCTGTCAATAAGAAACCCGCGGTGGCCTTTGACCAGTATTTAAAAGTTTTGGTTTCAAACCTGTCCTACAACAGAAAGACAATAGATTTAGTAACTGCCAGCACCATCCCCATAAATTCTGAGTATCCATAGTAAAGATAAATTGAGTTTCAGGATTGACAAGAAACCACATAGATAACGGATATCATCCAACACTTCTCGAGGAAGACTTTCCTCTTGCTAATAACACCATCACCACTGGATGAAAACTGTTAGATATCACTTCATGATCAGCTTCATCTGCCTCAAAAAGTGGAAAAAATATAGTATCATTATTTGAGACGCTAGATATTGACGTTGATGTAGAGGTAACTCCATTCACCAACCCCAGTTTCATGTCTTGAAAGAATATATGCGATTGCTCTAATTTCTAGTTGGCATAGACTAGTAGTCCTTAATTTCTGTAAAATAATGCACCATTGGAATTTGTACATTTTATGTTTTATAATCTTCTTTAAATGTAAAATGGACTTTTAGTCAACTCTGAATACTTTAGAAACAACCAGCTAGCTTGCAGCATCTTCGTAATGTGCAGTTGAATTATGGAGAGAAATGTGAATTGGTTCTCCATAGAAATGACCATCTATTTTTCTAGATAATACTGGCGATGTACTATCTGGCTTCAGGCTTACTGTCTTACTTGTCCAGCTGCATACTGGTTTTTGTTTTCCTAGTGGGCAGATTTGAAGGAGACAAAATTGACATAATCAAAATATGTGCATCCTTACTATATTTAGTCATGAGTTAGTGTATCCAGTATATTTGGTCATCTATCCTTTCTTTTCGTGACAATGCTTATTAGCATTAGTCCCATCATTAACTGATGGATTTATGGTACTTGTTGGAAAAAAGAATACAAAGCAGCTCTTGCTAATATGCGCAACATTTACTGAAGGAATCAACCCTCCAAAATCTGTTCATATTATAAAGTATAATAACAGAAGAAGTACTTAGCTTACTAAAGTATGAGATTAGGCAGACTCTCTGTTTTCATTTAACCAGTCGTTGTTACCTGTCTGGTTCTAATTTCAAAATACCAGTTCTGAACTCAACCAGTGATTTACAGCAGCTACTCAAATATGCTACCAACAGAAAAATCCATCTAGCTAATTTTAAATAGGTTTGTCACTTAAAATTAGATCCTGTTATCATTCATCTTAGAGGAGAAATCACTAGTGGGTCAACTGGTCCAAGCTCCTAGCGAGCAGAGTGTATACACTAACATTTTGTTTTAAATCACAGTACTACTATGGTTTGCACAAGAATAGTACCAAACACACTTATCAGATTAGGGCTAAAGTTTGCTGGGCATTGTAGAAACTGTTATATTACAGAATTCTTTCGTACCTTATTACATTGTTTTCATAGGTCTAATCTAAAAATCTCTTTGAAAATCCATGAACAATTCCCTTCAAAACAACACATGACATAACCTGCAATGCCTAATATCTTCAAACAACTAACACACTACCAGTCATTCTGTGTATTCATTCAGAAGCTCCAAATTTTATATAGAAAGAACAAGATGTTCACAATATCCAATTATTCTGTTATTTGATATGCTTAAGAAAGACGTTTTACTTTTGCCTAGATTCTACTCCCAAACTAGAAAAAAAATGACTCGAGTATGAACTAGACAGTCCAGGTACTAATGAAAAAATGTACATCTTTCAATGGCTAAAAGAAGCATATATACATATTGTATAATCTCTTGGAAGAATTCGAAATCGAATTAGTTATACAACAATGCATGTCAGCTTCACAAAGCACAACCACTGATGTTGAAATTTATATTACTTAAATATATATGTAAATACTAAATTCCAAAGTTGTTAGGGCATATGATGTTAGGGAGATTCACCGATTTATTTCCACGTGTTCTTGCAATGTAAACACTGCCTTCTGAGAAGAAGCCATCTTCGTGATGTGTATGTAAAAATGGAGATAGCAGTACCAGCAGCCCTCGATACAAATACTGTACTACAAGCATATCAACATATACAGGTGCAATAAAAACGTGGACACTTATGCCTCAAGGGACATTTTGCTTCCCTTTTTGTTTAAGGTTTAGGAGACTATATGGCTTCTTAAGAAGTTCCTGAAGAAGATTTTAATTCCTCCCCTTTCTGAGCTCAGTGCCCGTTCCTCCAGCTCTCAATTGCCATTTTACTAGAGAAAGTCTTTGGAAGTTTTGGCAGCTTTCAAATGCAGCTGGGTATCAGAAATCCTTAAGCCGAATCTGCAAATTCATGCAAAGATGTACCAGCTTCTCCAGGAGGAGTGTTTTCAGAATCACCATCTCCATGGGCTGGCTTTGACAAAAATTTGCAGGTGGCAGATTTCTTTGCTGAGCGCTCATGATCTAGACATTACTGACCATGTAACTAAGATGTACTGCTTTGTACTACGCGCCACTTTTGAAATCTAATGACTTTCATTCACTCAGTCTTAGGAATTGATTCCATAACAGCAGAATTTTCTCTCAGAAATCTTCCTATTTCTGTTGTCCTTCACTCACCTTGCACCAGTGTCCTGGGTCAGAAGTGCAGACTTTAAAATGGTATTCCTGGGATAAATGGCTGTAAAACCAGTTCCCTACCCTGCTGTCTGCACATTATTACAGCAAAGACATACATATTTTTTAGCTTGCTACTGAATGAGGAATCATGATGATTCTAGAGAAAAAAACAAACCAACTTTATTTTACTGACAGTTTTATTTTTACATCTTTACTAGCAACAGCAGAAATTTACAAACTGCATCTGTTTTACTATTCTTGCTGCAAATATATGCAGCGGAGTTACAATGAACTAATATATTTCTAAAAGAGGCAGTAATATTGTAAGCAAGTGCTTTAAAGTACAGATGATCATCTGTCTCACTAATTAAGAGACCAGCCCATTTTTCACTTGCATGAGGTCCATGTATATTTTCTTTTGTTTTTACATTAACAGTTACGAAATGTAATAGTTTTGCTGCTTTGAATCATTCAACCCTCTCTGAATCACCTTTAGTTATCCACATTTAAATCCTCTGAATTCTAAGAACAGCAGTCCACAAAGTAATGCAAATTAAAAAAGAAATGGGGTAATTCTAGAAACATAAAATGATTCTTTATTAAATCTACAAATACTTCAAATTAAGTAAATCAGGCTTTAAGAAAAGAGAGCTCCTTGGTGCAGAAGCACCCTCTAATGGCTGGCTACTGACTGCTCTGAATAACAACTGGAAAAGCAATGTAATAACTCCCCTAAAAAGGAAGGGAAACTGCTAAGATACAAGAGAAACAGAAATGTGAATATACATATGCACACACACACATGTATATTCACATTTCACACATATTCTCTGTTGCATATCCTTAACACAGAAAAGAGCAACAGAAATCTGATCAACTTTTTAAATTAGAGTCTGTATTTGCTTTTAAAGCAATATTCTCAATTTAGTAGATGAAATAGCTTTTTATGTTTGCCCAGGTTTCAACCACTCTCCTAAATTTTAAGATAAACAGAAACTGACTTTTCTATCTTATCTCAAATAACTTTTACAAAAGAAAACTAGTCCAAAAAGGCTTCAAGAAAAATGCCATACTAAGTCCAAATCATATAATAATTTAGGTTGGAAGGAACTTGGAAGTCATTGGGTCCAACTTTCTGCTCAGAGCTGCCCAGCCCTGAAGTTAGATCCCAACAGTGGAATACTAAGTTAAATAAAAAAAGAATTATACTTTGTTTTAGTTCTAAAGCTGTACTAGAGATACTGGAAATGTAAACCATTTTTGCTGTCTAAAAACATGCCTTAATATCTTTTTTTTCCCTTCCATTCTAAGACTTTGCAGATTTTTTTTTCTGAAAATACCTCAGATTTGCTCATATGACTGCATTATTTCACCTCCAGATTAGACTATATATTTAGCACGTAGTCCTTTATTATTAAGTATAGCTCAGTGTTCACACAAAGCCAGTGGCAGATAGAGGACTTAATAACATGAAGGCAATGAGGCTAACGGACCAACTTGCTTCTCAACATCACTTTTCAAATCTCTTTGGGCTAAATTTTCAGCCAGGGTGTGGGGAATTAGCCATAGAAATCCCATTAACGTTAATGAACGTTCCATGGTTAACTCCCCATGCTCTGTTCTGAAGATTTACCCCTATATCTCCAAAATAAATATGTGCAGATGCCAAAAGTCTTTTTATAGAGCCTGAAGAAATTAAGGACTCTATTCTCAAATAACTGACTTACGCACATGTATCTTTTTCCCCCATGGATCGTCTTCTACATATCAGAATGGGTGTAATGTCTGCATTATTCTCATTGAAAAGACTATCCAAAGTGTATGTTTACTGCATAAAGGCTGAGTTTAGTTAATTGCACATTCTGCAAAAATTATATATATATATAGAGTCGGATTTGTCTCAGTTAAATACACGATGCACGGGTTGAACGGTGTTCAGTGTCATTAAGCACAGCATGTATTTGTACTTGCATTTCTGAAGAAAAGATGGTATTTGGGAAAGTCATTAGTCTGAAAGAATTGGAAAGTATCCTACAACTAGGGCAACATAAGCCTCTACAAGCAGTGGCCGAGTCACTGTTTAAAGATGGTGAAGGATGTTTGTTACATCAACTAGGAAAATATGAAGCTGTGAAGGGCTTCTGGGATCAAAACCAGAAGCTGCCCTCTGTTTTTGAAATGGGGGGTGGTGGGGTGGGCGCATATTTCCATCATCTTTTTAACTCTCACTTGCAAGAATATACCCTGGCTATTTTTACAATTTTAATTTAGAAGCCTGCTTGCCTAGATGAGCATATCATTTCAAGCTCCACAACAGCTTAAAAAAAAGTGCCAAAACAACTTCTTTGCCAAAGCTATGCTTTGCTTTGGCAAAGCACTAAAATTCATGTTCATAAATTTTTGGCTTCACTGGTATTAAAGTACATGCATAGGTGCTTTACTTATCTGAGGGCTACAAGTGCCCATAAAGACATAAAATGGTGTTGACCTTTTACTATACTGAGACCCTTTCAGGTTTCTGATGCATTTCAGAGTTGTCTTAATTCATTAAGTCAATGAACTGCTTCAAACCGTGGTCACTTGCTAAAACTTGGGAAATAAATCTTCAGTGACACTTTTTATAGATGAAGATTTACCTTACCTTCCTTAGAATGACTATTCTTGGAGATTAGACTGGAATAGGTCAGGTGAACACCCAATTGTCTGCACCTTCCCTCGAAATAGTTTACTAGTGTTACCACTATAACCTCAGAGGACAGGCTAGTTCCACCCTGAATACAGAAACGAAAAATCATCTACATGGAGCCTGTGCAAAGTTTTTTATCTGAAAATAATATATCAGCTAAATGAAGACAGAGGGAACTCCCTGAAAATACGCAGTGAAACCACATCTGAGAGAATTCACTCAGAAAAACCACAATCCTTCTGGTTATACCTGGAGCTGAAGACAGTGCATTTATACAGAACTTCTTATAGTTTATGTGCAGACTCTTAAAATAATTTCTAGATCAAAAATTAAATGTATAGACCTCCTAAGAACATCAAAATATGTGACTATAAACCAATTTTCTTTCAGTAGCAACACATTTAGACAGATTCCCTCTTTCCATTGAAAGGTCTTTCATAGCCAAGATAAAAAAGGGAATTTTCCTGGTAGCATTCTTCACAAAAATGCTTTCAGCTAGAAACAGGGAATCTGGAATGAGGTAAGGTCAGGCTGGTGGGGTGGGGAGGAGAACCAGTCATGTAAACAGGTTTTATATTGCATTTATTACAAACTCCCCTTATTTTCACTTGCTTCTTTGGAAATAAGCACAACCATGACTGGATTAATTCTCTGTGGGTTTCCCTCTGTACTATTATTGAGCAGTCATGGGAAAACTCAGCCAAATGAGTATGGCTCTACTGAAGCCATACATCTAGGAGGAAGGGCAATCACCAGAACATAGGGCTTGTCTAAAAAAAGACATTCAAACAGATAGGGCACTTTAGCTGACCTCCCCCAAGTGATGTCCTCATACTTTAATTGAGCTGGATTTTTGATGTTTTATGTCACCCTAAATGAAAAGGAATAGTTTTGTAGAGAATGTTTGTTGGTTTTCTGGTTTTGCAGAAACACATTCCTACCTATTCTTCAGGCCTCCTGTCACTTTTCATCCCTCACTGCACTGCTTAACATCTGAGCACTTCTTGTACCCATACCTGTGTGCCCTCCACAACTCCAGGAGTATCCATACTAGCTGAAACCTCTCTCTTTCGAGTGCTGTAAGGCAACCGGGAATGTCTCTTTTCAGTATGATGAGAAACACAGACATTTCAGTATGATGAGAAACAAAACATAGCAGCAACGTCTTCCTCACACCTACAGATGATAAGAAATTAAAAGGCAAAGACTTCAGCATGCCTACTGCCAAGTCCAGTGCTTCCTTCTCTACGGCTCCCAGTTTGTGTTCCCCTTCCACTGCTGCATCCCCAGAGAGGGACACCATCCTGGTAAACAGCAGCAGTTATACCTCATTTTGGTTTATCCAGTGGTTTTCTGAACACAGTCTTCGACATCTCCTGGGAACCTGCCTCAAGAAAACATACTCCAGCATCAAGACACCTTTCAGGGGTTTATTCGTAGCTACTAAATTGCTGGCATCTGTTCTTCTCTGACCTGCTCTTCTATTGATATGTTTGGCAGTATCAGCTGGAGCGCTTATGCTGTCCGCTTGTGGCATCCTACAAAAGTATTCTTTCCCATCAAAATCTTTGTTTGCATAGGGTAATGGGGGAAGGGGAGAGAAGATAGGCACTTTTGTCTTCCCAATACCACTTAAATATGTTGAGCACTCTATTTATGAAACATCCCCACCACTGCTGCATTTCACAGCAGCCTCCTACCTAAAAGTATCCGAAATTTCCACAGTCTCAACAGTTGATTTCTCAATATTCAAGTAGTTTGCAACTGACTGGCATCAAGCAAGCGTAATGAGTTTTCATATGGCAATGGCAAAATGCCTGTTGGCACTGCCAAGAACTCCTCTACCTGTAGCAGCTCTGCAGTGAGTTCAGAGATGGACAGTGGCCTATGTTATGCTGAATTTTTGCTTCCACCACTGGTCATCACAGAATCACAGAATCACAGAATAGTAGGGGTTGGAAGGGACCTCTGTGGGTCATCTAGTCCAACCCTCCTGCCGAAGCAATTGTATATCATTACACTGCTTTCCTATATATATCAGCAACTAACTGATCTACCCCTAAAGCAGCGCTCCACCAAATAAAGCTGCTTCAGATAAATGTCTTGGGGAAGTAACTACTCTGTTCACCTAACCTCTCCTCCTCCTTCATTAGCTGTACAGCCACAACTTCCAAAGCTTTATGAAATCACGGAGCCAAAAACATCTCTCTACATGACTACACATGCATGTGTACAATCCTATTTGCATTAATGATTATCATGATCTATGATATATCCTCTGTGCTGCCTTACAGTAGTTCAAAATGGAATGGCAAAATTAATGGACACAGGGAGAAGAACCATGAAAGTTTTCCAGCTTCATTCCCAATCCTAAAATTTCTGCAAGTATTCCAGGCACTGATGTATGAAGAAAAATGCGTAAACATATAAAAGAGCAGTTGATCCACAGCATGGAACTGAGCAGCACAACATTGCACTATAGGTCCTACCTCCAGAATACTCACTGGTTAAATCACAAAAGTGCGGGACAGTCGGTGGTTAAAGCACAAAAGTAGGGAGTACAAAAGACGTTACTCTAGCATACTGAAGTTATAGAGAAGCATTTCAGTTTGATACAGTCAGGTTGCTCCACATGCAGTAAACAAACTATTCCAGTTTCCCCAAGTGCTCTTCATATCCGATAACGATTTTCCACACAGATCCTTAAGGATCAGGAAGAGCCTAGGATACTGCAATTCCTGCATCAATGCATGTTTTAGGGCTTTTTAAGGCAATTCATTGCAATGAAGTCTCATAGCTGTCCTGGCCTTTGTCCTTTCCAAGGATTTCTTCATGAGATGTGTGATATTTACTAACCACGTTCCTCATTTGTCAGCCTTCTTTCAGGATTGCAAAACACACACCTAAAAAATATTCCATTGCTTGATCACGCTAACACAAGTCATATTAATTATGAATATGTTTGTGTAATTACATGGGAGAGGTGCTTTGCACAGCAGTTAAAGTACATGCAACATCTATAATAAGCAACCCTGTGTGTAAGATATTATTACAGAACAGGGTTCTTGGTCTGAAAGAAAGAAGTAATTTAAAAGTTGATGCCAACTCTTTGGTGTTTTCTAGGTCACATAAATTGTTATTAGGACCCAATATATTTAAATAACAAAGCACATGAAATCATATTTTATCTGACTCAATAGGAACAATCATGCTATAGCTTTTGTTGAATAAAGCCATACACATTTTTTCCAAGTTAACTAAAAATGTATCATTTACATACAGCAACCAGATCTGAACGGCTATTGCAAAACTTTGATTTTATTTTGATCACTTTACCTAAAAGAATACACATTGATGCAGTTAAATTTTTGAATCTTAAAGTTATAATGATTAATTTGTTTAGAGCTAACTCTTCTCACGGATCCAATAAACAGAGTTGCACACACTCTGTGATAAAAGATTTGCAGGCTAAAAAAGCTGTTAGCAGGACAATCCAACTATCCTTAGGCAAGCAAGGTACCCATTTACTGCTTAAAACAGGTACAGGTACATAGAAAAAATGTGCCTATGCTCAGCAAAGCCATTTTTATGTTTTCTTTTTAATTTTAATATCAAAGTATTCCAAAGCTCAATTATGCTTCATTAATGAAACTGTGACTATCCCACTTAATTATTTTAATATCTGAGGATTAGACAAGGAATGCGAATTTTGGTAAAGTAGACAACGATGGAAACACATTGACTGTTCCAAGGGGAAAAAAAAAAAGCTGTATTTCATGTTTTAAGCCAACCAACAATGAGCCACAGATATTGTATTACAGATGATTGCTTTAATCCTAAGGCATTTTAGGGTGTATTTGAAGTAACACAAGGGAAGCTTGTTTTTATATATTTACAACATAAAGCTGCTAGGAGATGGCTCCTAGATTCACATAATGTGAGTTAAGTTCTCTTTCGCCCTTTGCAACCAAAAAAAGCAAATACTTGCAACTTAAAGTCAAAATAATGCAATTTATCACACAGTTCTTTCCTGAGATATCCCTTTTCCTTCTGCATACCACAAAACCAGAACTCCAGGCACACACTCACCCTGTGCTACAAATCTTTCACGTGCAACTGCTAACTTCTCTGTACACATTTCTCATAAATTTTTAAACCCTGTTTTCACCTTCAGTGACTTCACAAATTTAACATAAATACAACTTTACACAATGGCACCACCTAGTGTTTAAAACACCAATCTTCCATCCTCTCTCTGACCTTTCACTCGCAGTTGATGAAAAATGTAACTATTTAAATGAGAGCACATTTCATTCAAAGCAGACTCATCTCCTTTTCTGTCAGTTTCTACTTGTGTCTTTCATACCCAAAATTACATACAACACGATCTCTGCAAGCATATTCTTAATTCAGTTACCAGTTGGTTTCAATTTAAAAGATATGCTTAGGTCCCAACGAAAGACCAGTTTTGTGATCAAAGTCAATAAAATTGTCTCTAAAGCAGGATTTAAGTGGTTGGTTAAGTAGAAATCAAGCTACACGTATATGTATTTTAAACCATTATCCAAGAAAGTAAATTTCCTGTAAAAATGTAAGTCTTGAAAAAATGTTTACTTAAAAGATTAAAGGCAGGCATTATCATATTAGAAAAATGTGTCATCTAGTGCCCAAGCTTGTCTTTTATTGTTACAGGCAGGCTGGCAGCCTTGGCATTTAGAAGTGTCAAACCACCTTACTAATTTTACAAGTGTACTTAAAGTTGTGAAAAACTTTGTAAAACTTCATCTGTGTGAGCGAAAATAGAAACAAATCTCCACCAGGTTGACTTTTCTTTTCTGGAGAAGAAAAGTGAGGTAACTGTGCAGCAAAAATGGTTCAGTTGCTTAAAACTCTACTATTTTTTTCTTTAAAACAATTTCAGGTTTTGCAGGATGGCTCTCTATCTTTGAAACACACCCCCTACTATAGCTAGGCTTGACCTCACAAAAAAAAAAAATTATTTCTGACTTTTGGTGGGAAAAGCCACCATGTTGTTCACAACTGCTCAGGAAAAAAAAAATAAAAAAAAAATTAGCAAATAAGGTCCACTGAAGTTCCATTCCTACTTAGGTTGCTCCAGTCTCGCTGTTCTCAGTGCTGATTAGGGAGTACCTGTCCCTTTCAGACTCCTCCTAAAGCACTATGCACCATGCTCTTCAGCCTCCTGCACTTCAAATAAAAACATCTTATTATTCCCATACAGCCTTAGCCCAATGCACACTGGATACAGCAATTCAGAATAACCTCACTAATTCACTTCCTTCAGAAACTGGGAGGCAGAATAAGGACCCCAGCCAGAGTTCCCAAGCCCAAACACCTACTTTCTCTCCATCACAGACACAGCTGATCCCAAGTACAGTTCTCACACACAGTATGTTCTGAAATCGTTAGTGCGAATGACAGAAAGCACAGATATGGTCTCTATCCCTGAATCTTAGTTGAATTCTATGGTGGTTAAAGCAACCTGAGCCACATTAGAAAGACTTCTTCAATACCTCACCTTCTACACCCAGCGCAGAAATTCTGTGCCCCTCTTGTAATAGTGAAGGACTTACACTGCAGAAATATTCCCGTCCCATTAATTTCACCTACTTTTCCCAATATAAATGGTTACTATTTCTCCTCCATCTCATATGCTCCTCGCCACAAACCTGACCCTTGCTTCAGCTGCAATCCTTCTCTCTATCCTACTCTTCCACCTGCTAATTTCTTATCTTCTGCAAGCATTCATGTAACTTATTTGCAAAAAACAGTTAGATCTTTTCAGTTGCCAGCTATACTTGTCACATTTGCTTAATACAAACAAAAGCAAAATCTATAAAGACAAATTTTATCAAAAAATACCTATAGTTTTTCTCAGGTATTTCAAAAGGATTCTACTGCATAGTATTTGAGGCACCTGATTTAGTGGTCCCACATCCCCTTGACTCACCACTATCACGAAAACACCACTTTTCCACAACCTTTTTGTGCAGTCTTTTTGTACACATTCTTTATAAACCTTTTGCCAACATTTTTTAGCATTACACTTTCAAGGGAGCTCCAGGAGTTCAAGTCAGGGGGTCAAGGGAGGCATGGCTAAGGGTGAAGTCAGGGGTGCATTTTACATACAGGAAGGCACAAAGTAATTGCTAATACTACTTTTAAAAGAGTTCATTACAGGTGTTTCCCAAATTCCAGAATAGATTCCTAATAAAAACAGTTCAGTTAGTTGGATACCCTGTACCCCAGCTCATTCTTCAGATTGCAAAACCTTCTCAACCTTAAGAATAACATTACTTTGTTCACTATGAGATAGCACAAGACTGACTGTCAGCAACTGTGCTGCTACACCCCGACCCCAGCACAGAGTGTCTTGAAAATGGACCCTCTTTAGCAAGAGTCAGAGCTACTGATTTTCCTTCAGTTGTGCTGGTACAACTGTTTATAAGGCCATACAAAGAAAAACGTTCAACTTAAAACCAGTTCAATTCCCAGAACCAGCTCATCAGGCATCCCTAGAAATAATTTACCAGTGTAATTACTGTAGTGATGCAAGAGCAAAACAAGAGCTGTGTCAGCTGGCAGGGCTGCCAAAAAGATGCCTCTTAAAACTGTATTCTCAGGAGATGTAGAATGTGCAGCACTGATATCTGCAAGGTGTTTTCAGGTGGAGACAGTTGGACACAACAGTTCCACAAGGAGAGGACACCTTAGAAGGTGACTGGAACAGTGCTCCTGTTTCTCCCCAGCAGACCAGCAGAAGCTGAGTGGGCAGTGTCACCAAGCAAGCCTATCTTCTATCTACTACCTAAAAGTTTTGACTGGGCTGAGATGGTTTACCTTGAGACATTTGTACTTGTTCTTTTCACCCACAGTTCATCCTCCTTCGTTTCAATACCACAGGTGGTGTTGCGTAAGACCTTCGCAACAACCACAAGCTACAGCCTGGCATATTAAGGGAAACCAAAACCAGTCACAGTTTACATTAATATGACAGACTATAATCTGGGATGATTCAACTTGTTTTCATAAACAGCAGAGGCTGGAACAACTAGAGGCATCTCACATTGAGATGTTCCTCACAAACTGAACCATGCTTGCACACTTTATTCTCGTGTTCTGCCTTTTATCTGTTCTCCACATGGGAGGAAGGGGAAATAACCTTCTGCACCATAGCTCCTCTGGGAGGCCAACAGAGCAGCAGCACATCAGCAAGCCTCAAATATCTTGCACTGAGTTATAGGCAGGTAAACAGAAGCTTTTTCTCCTCTTTTTTTCTTTCTGAAGAAAAGTTAGCTGGAGACAGAGCAATGAAGGTTATCAGTTCAACCGCTGAAGGCAAAGGAGTAAATAAACTGAAGACTGTGACAAACATTTTTGTCCTTCCTAAATAAAATGGGATTATAGGTAATCTGAAAATTTAAATTCACTGGCACTGCTTGGTCACAGCCTAGAAAAATGATGTCTACTGTGTCAGACGAAAATCAAAAGGAAAATTTAGGCACAAATGAGCACAAGGCCACACGATAACGTGATCTCTGTGGACCGGAAGGCCATAAAGGTGACAAATTCCTAACCAAGGTGATGACAATGAAAAAGGCAGTGACGAAGAAAAAGAAGAATAGTATTTTGACAAGCAGATAGACTGGAAGTTGTTCAAGATTGGGCTTGTACAATGAAACCTGGAAGCATGGCAGGGACTACACAGAAATCTCCACTAGGATGAAGGCTTTTCACATGCCCCTGACACTACCCAATTCCTAAAGTAAATATGAAACAGCAGAACAACCAAATACATATTCCTGATCAAACTGTTATAATTGGAGAGAACTGTCACTGATTGCATGCAAAATGCAATTGCATTTGCATGCATCAGAGCTATGACTCCTGTTCAACACAAACAATCTAATCAGATCTGAAGAAGTTTTAAAGTTTTTGAGAACTGTAAGTCCTTTTCTGGGTCATTTATAAGCAGAAAAATCCTGATTGCAAAACCCCTGATTTCCATGCAAGTACAGGAATCCTGTAAATCAATCCCTTTAGAAATATCTTTGTTGTTGGAAAGTGTATCTAGAAGGTGAACCGAACTAAGTATTGCAGTACTCATGGCACTAAATTGTTTATTCTTTATCTACATTGCTTTTGAACGTGGATACTGAAAGAAGATGAAGGATACAATTGCTCTAGTTCAGGGTACCAATTCTTGAACAGGGCATATAATCACAGCACAGATGAAATAGCTCTCATTCTGGTTATCTACCTGATTCTCTTTTTTTTGGGGACGAAGTAGTTCTCACCCTGTTGCAGGGTGGCTCAGCTACTTGTGAAATCAGTATTTCACAGTTCTGAACTGATGCAAGGTACAGTTCAGTGCCAATGGTATGCTAGCATCAATTTCAGTTTTCCTTAATTTGCCAACCTGTAATTTGTGGAGCTGCTACATAAGCAACTGAATTGTCCCTGAAGCAGAGGCAGCGCAATAACCACAACAACCATCCCAAGCTAAACTGTCCTGGATTGTGAATCAGATCCCTGAGGCATCTCATGCCCCTGTGAGCCCCAGTTTAGAAGTAGCACCACTTGGCACTCTGTCTGGTTGATTAATGCATACTCCCACCTTAAGGGGAGCCTGAAGATATTGCTAAGAGTTTGAAGACTCCATCATGCTGATTGCTTAATGCAGATGGTCATACATCATCTTTCCTTTCCAAGTAGATTTACATAGCAAATATGAAGTAAATAGCCAAAATGTCCTTGCATCTAGAAAAGGGATTTGAGCAAATAAGCTCCTTCTTTACAAAAAAAAGCAGGCCATGCTATTGTGTTGCCTAGCAGTATGAATTTGTAACTGTGCTACTTGACATCATACAGAAGGAAGACATTACTGCTCCACCATTCACTCTGACTCCCAGTGAACCGGGATTTCTCTTTGCCAGGCGTGTGACACACATGGAAGTCCCAACATCACGAGGTCCAGCCTAATTCAAAGGATCCATGGTGATCAAAAGTGTAAGAAAGGAGAACCAAACAGCAGTGCTTCCACGTACTCACAAAAGGGAAGAGTGACTGACTTTGTTTTTAGGCTTTATACACTAATCAGTCAATGAAGTATGACTCAATATTAGAGGAGGATTTGTTGCTAGGCAGAGAAACAGTGTCAGAGCAAAAGCTAAGGGAATGGGAATGATTTCTCTGTGTAAGTTGTGGCAAAGACCTCTTTTTTCATGCTAGGAAGAAGTCCATAATCGGGCAGTCTGTCGCTCTGCACTACCACAGGCCACTGAGTTTTATTCAAGGCATTTGAGTTTTCTTCAGTTTCAGACTTCACTTTCTCTCCTCTCTTTGTAGCTCTTATCCCACCTGACAGAACAAGGCAGACTTCCTGCTCTGCCTTACAGCCTTATGCCATGTCAGTCCAGGTATCGATAGGATCAGTCAGTCTTTATGAAGAGAGTCCAGCTGTGTCCCTTGTGCTAGGAGTCAACCTCTGCTCATTCTCTCTCTCTGTGAGGAAGGCTCATCTGCAGTCTGGTTAGTGGCCCAAACGTGAGACAAGTGCATTCAGTGAAGACAGAAGCTTTAGAAAGCTAGCTGTTGAACTGGAAGGTCTCACAAGACATACGCAAGCTCCAATCTTTCAAAATGTCATTTAAAATGTCTGCTCCAAGAAGCAGATATATCATTGACTTTGGGATGTGGGAAAAACCTTAAAAAATTCTAAGAGAAAGAAAGCCCTCAGCAATTTCTCCTAGCTTGATCCTTAAGACAGACTGGCAAAATGTTTTGCTTTCTTCTTCCAAAGACAAATAGCTCAAGACAAACACATAACACATACTTCAGTGATAGTAATTAAAGTCATAAGAAACTGAAAATAAGTTCTTACAACAAAGAATTTGGCAACCTTTCTGACCTCACTTACAGCAAATTACTCAGTTCACCGAACAATTTCATATTTGTTCATATTTGGAAATGTCATTTGTTCTTTATACGTGCCCAAGTGACTCCTAAAGTTATGTGGTCTTAGTTGTAAATGTTATGCTGTACACAACACCTAAGCAAAGTATACAATTGGAAGCAGGTAAAATCCTTCCTAACACAATATTGATTTTGAAGGGATTACATCAGTCTTTATTAAAAGTGGTATTTTAGAACTCCATAAAATTGTGTTTATTCTCTATCCTTAAAAATGCTAAATGCAGTTTCGGTATCCTCTCATAAACAGAATGCTAACAAACAAAAAGTAAAAATTTTATGTTTAGGTTACCTCTCTCTTGAAACAACCAGCAATTAATATTTTTTATTCAAGGCTATTTCTTACATTTAACATTACTGATATTAATATCTAAACAGTATTTAAATAAGCTAGAAGGGGATCTGAATTCCGATTTAACTTGGGATAAAACTATTCTTTTCTTCATGAAGAGAAAACTGCTCACAATAAAATTACTTCCTCAAATCTTCCCTCACCTCCAAAATCAAGCCTGATATTTCGTTACATTTCCTCCTTCTTCTGCAGTTTGAGGAAAGTTAACTGTGCTTGTGTTCACAGTGACAAATATGGATGACAACCAAAGAAGCAATTACAATAAATGTCTGATCTGCCTCCACTAAAAACATATACTTCAGCTTCAAAACAATATGCCACTCAAACTGAGTAAACCGTACGTGACATAAGAATTACCAATGTTTGTCATGTCTGAACACATTTTTAGACTAAATTAAACAAGTGAGGCTTGCCTTTATCAGCTCTTCTAAAAGAAAAAGAATACTTAGCAGCTTAAAAAGCAAGTCCACATAGTGTGTTTTTGTCACTTTTTCACAAAGATAGAGTTCTCGGCACTTGTAAACTGTGAAAATTATTTTATTTTTTTTTAAATGGCATCTAGATTCTTGGTGGATTTCACTGGCAGTTGTGTTTGCAGCTTTGAAGTCTCCTCCAGGTCTGTCATTTGGTAAGGCTGTTGATGGGTGCCTGGGGTGCTTTGTCCTCTGGGAGCCTATTTTCCTTTAATTCATCTCTGATTAGAAGCAATTTATGCATTTTCATCTGTTTTATGTAAAGATCAAAGAGATCATGGATCCCAATGTTGACCCTATTATAGGCAAAAGAGGCAGGCTGCACATTTTTGCTTGGTTTCAGCTTAAGCCTCAAAGCACTCATTCATACTACTCAGTTCTTGATATATATCTCATAAACCAGCATTTTATATGGAGACCAAGTAGTACCTATCCTCTTGCCCGTAAATACATGCATGCTTTTATATTTGTATAAAACAAAGTTGTGGAGCGAAATTCTCGTTTCCAAATCTGCCAAGATAATTATTTGCCCAATGAGAACAAAGAGATGAAAGATTAAATTCAATATTGCTATAACAATACTCTTCTTAATGGTCCCATCAATAAATTTGTGACACTTCATCTAATCACAAACTGATTTAGCTGGCCTTGCATCAGAAAGTTATTTCAAAGCTTTCTCAATTTTTTTCTGCCTTCAAGTTACCATAAAGACTGACTTTTATGCAATTTAAATAGAAATTTCTCACAACACAGACAACTTAAAATTTATTACAATACAATCGATACACAGTAGTCAGTAATATTAACGACATTGATATTAACACTGTTACCATCAACACAAGACCAAGAATACAGACATCATTGAAACTCACCTTACGTGAACGGAACTGCATAAGGAAGTTTTATTTTGTTACTGTTTTTTTAAGCAAATTCAGTACATATGCCAGCAAACGTGAGGATAAGGGAAACTTCCAGGATGTTGTCCCAAGCCAGTAAACACACATTACAAATGCAATGCCTCTTCTTACTTCCAGTCAGTTAAATCTGACTTCCCTCTCCATAAGGACCAACTCTTCCTTTTTCTTACTAATCGTGTAGAACACAGAGAAAATATTGTGAAAACCAGCAGATAGAAGGCAGAAAAGCCCATCAAAAACCCACTTTGGTACAAAAGGCATAGCACTATGTTTGGGAAGGCTTCTCACTTGGCAACATTAGGAGAACAAAGACTGACATGGATGGTTTGTCATTTTAAAGACAAAGAATTAGAATTGTACTTAGTAAGCAATGCCCTGAAGAGGATGTTCCAAATGATGGACTCTGCAACAAATTGTGGCTCTTACCTTCAGAACAGTGAAGTCTAACCCTACAAACTTCATAAATATTGCTAAAACCTATCATGGTCATTCTTGCACAAGAGTGATAGAGGGGCTGCAAGAAGCAATAGAGGTGCAAGAGAACAGCCTTGAAAAAAAGACCAGGAACAGTACAAATTATTTGTTATCAAGATAATCCTAACAAGACAAGAATATTTAGAATTTATATGCTGGAAAATAGAAAAAAATATCCATTACATTGTAAAAGACTTCGTAATTTTCTCCTCCAGGCCCCTATTTTTGCTCAGCCTGAGTTACCAGATTCCATTTAAAATAAAAGAACACCACTTCAGGGAACTTCTTACCTTTCTACTTATGAAACTTGTGACACTTTCTATGGATTAAAAAAAAAAAAAAAATTTAAATTCATTACAATGTTCTTATCCATTTGTGTGCTTCCACAACAGCTGTCATTGGGATTTTGCTGGTTATTCCCAATATCCCAGAGCCAGGCATGAGGTGCTAACACACAACTCTACCCCACCAAAACACACAAAACAACTCCAGCTTATACTACAATTTAAGAAATAATTACAGTAGACAACTTCAGGCTGTCAATCCTACCCACACGAAAAAAAAAAAAATAGATCTCTGAAAAAGTATCTGAATTCAAGACAAATTCTAAGACAAAAGCAGCCATAGAGAAAGAAACACCACTGACAAAGAAAACACAATTAGAAAAGCTCTTTAAATTTCAACAGGCAAGGAAACTTGTGAGATACTTAGGAGTGACCATTCCAGGTGAAGTGGAAAAACTACATGAAGAAAAAATTATATGCTGCTTTTAAAAGACAAAAATTACCTTGAGAAAATAGGCAAACTTCCAAATTCATTCCTAGGGAGCAACAACCCTCTTGCTTTTTCAGGTCTGACCTACCCCTTGCCTAGGGATCCCTTAAATTGCATTCAGAGACATGTAATCAAGTTTATATGGTAAAGGAATGGGAAAAAAACTGCTCCAGGCCAAAAGGAAGGTCGTGTCTGGGGGAAGGGGAAGGCGGTGGGGCAGGGGGAGAACAGCAGAAGAGACCTTACCTTTCCTCTCAGAAACTGTTACAAAGTCACACACAGAAAGGCCTTGTCTAATTTTCGGTAGAATTTCAAGGTCTTTTACCACTTAACAGAAATAAAGCAGAAAAATTACCTTGGAATCTATTAAAATCTGAAAGGACATGAATGAAACCGTACCTGTAACAAACTGACATATGAAAAAAAGGGAATAGGAATTAAATGCCCATTGTTTGTTAGGGTTTGTTTTGTTTTGTTTTGTTTTTAAAATCACTTTATGGTCCTTTGAACCCCTCAAAAAAACTTCCTTGGATTATTCTGGGCTCCCCAGTTCAAGAAAGATGAAGAGCTACTGGAGAGAGTCCAGCGGAGGGCTACAAGGATGATGAGGGGACTGGAACATCTCCCCTACGAGGAGAGGCTGAGGGAGCTGGGC